>Ga0182735_1000358_pt1 | contig 38736 bp, 32 predicted proteins | sample eDN5th30CKraftMG_FD_128524 | JGI IMG/M metagenome (GOLD analysis project Ga0182735, IMG submission 128524) | Enriched Miracle-Growth compost microbial communities from Emeryville, California, USA - eDNA 5th pass 30_C Kraft MG (version 2) (version 2) ...
GGCGGTGAACCATTGCATGGGCTGAGGCATGTTCTCGACGGGCGTGGCCAATCCCGACAGCAGCATCAGCGGCATGATCAATATGAAGGCGTACAGCATGGCCTGCTGCATGGTGGCCGACAGCGCCGAAATGGAAAGGCCTACGCCGACGATGGCGGTCGTGAACAGCAGCAGTCCGGCAAAGAGCGCGGCCAGCGAGCCCGAAAAGGGAATCCGGAACCAGAAGACGCTGACCAACAGGATGAAGGCGGACTGCGTCAGCCCCACCAGGATGGGCGGAATCGCCTTGCCCACCATGATCTCGGTGGGCGTGTAGGGCGCGACCAGAAGCTGGTCGAAGGTGCCTTGCTCGCGTTCGCGCGCCACCGACAGGGCGGTCAGCATGAGCGTCTGGATCATGCTGAGGGCGGCGATCAGCGCGGGCAGCATGTACCAGCGGGTATCCAGGTTGGGGTTGTACCAGGCGCGGGTATCGATGACGACGGGCGGACCGGCCATGCCGTGCTGCCGGCGCCATTGCGCGTTGAACTGATCGACGATGCCGGCCAGATAGGCCAGGGCGTTGTTGGCGGTTGCGGAATTGCGCGCGTCCACGATGACCTGCACCGGGGCCGGCTGCCCCTGTTGCAGCAACTGGTCGAAGCGCGGTCCGATATGCACCACCGCCAGGGCTTGCTGCGCATCGATGGTCGGCGCGATGTCGGCTTCGTTGCGCAATGTGGCCGTGCGTTCGAACACGCCCGAGGCGTCCAGGCGGGCGGCCAGTTGGGTCGACGCGGCGCCATGGCTTTGATCGAGCAGGGCGTAGGTGGCGTGCTTCAGGTCGTAGGTGGCGGCGTAGCCGAAGACCAGGGACTGAAGCACGATGGGCACGACCAGCAGGATGCGGTTGGCCGGGTCCTTCAGGATGATGAGAAGTTCCTTGCGGCACAGGGCCAGCAGCCGCGCGACGGTGGCCGCGGGATTCATTCCAGCTCCTTGCGGGTCTTGGCGCGTGCCGCGGCCATGAGCAGCAGCACGTAGAACAGCAGGATGGCGCTGTGGCGATAGATCATCGGCCATATGTCGCCCGCCAGGAGCAGGCTTTTGAGCATTTCCAGATAATGGGTCGCGGGCAGCACATGGCCCAGCGCCTCGACCATGGCGGGCATGTTGCGCAGGTCGAACAAAAAGCCCGACAGCATCAGGGCCGGGAGAAAGCTGACAATCAGGGCGATCTGGCTGGCCATGAACTGGTTCTTCGTGATCGAGGAAATGACCAGGCCAAGGCCCAGCGCCACCAGCAGGTAAAGCATCGAGATCGCGACGACGGCTGTCAGCGACCCATAAAAGGGAACCTGGAACAGGAAACGGGCGGCCAGCAGGCACAATGCCAGCCCCGCCATGCCGACGCAGAAATACGGGATGATCTTGGCCAGCAGGATTTCGATGGGACGCACCGGTGTGACGAACAGCGATTCCAGCGTGCCGCGCTCCCATTCGCGCGCCATGACCAGCGCCGTCAAAAAGGAACCGACCAGCGTGGCGACGAGCACGATGAGGCCAGGCACCAGAAACCAGGTGCTGGTGTTGGCGGCGTTGAACCACAGGCGCGGCTCCAGCGTCGCCATGGCCCCCGGCGGGCTTTGCGCACTGCGATCGGCCTGCTTTGCCTGCCGTAGCGCCAGGGCGGCCTCGACATAGCCTTGTATGATGCGCGCCCGGTTGGCGTCGGTGCCGTGCAGGACGAGCTGGATATGAGCCTGCCCCAGGTCCAGATTGCGCGAGAAGTCGCTGGGAAGGCCCACGATGGCATCGACCTTGCCCCGCGCCATGAGCCGTTCGGCGTCGCGCATGGTGCCGACGATGACGGGGGCGATGCTGGGCGACAGGCTCAGGCCGGCAATGGCCTCCCGGGCCGTGGGCGAGCTGTCCTGCATGACGATGGCGACGGGGGCGTTCTTGACGTCGAAGCTCATGCCATAGCCGAAGATGACGATCAGCACGATGGGCAGGCCCAGGCCCATCAGCAGGTTGCCGCGGTCGCGCAGCAGCTGGCGGGTTTCTTTTTTTGTCAGGGCGGCCAGCCGCCGCCAGAAGCCGTGCGCGCCAAAGGTCATGGAGGACTCCCGCTGGGCGCGGCATTGCCGGCCGTGCCCGTATGCCCGAGCGGGCTTTCCGCCGAATCCGCGCCGTCGGTGCCGCTCCGGGCGCGGCGCGCGCCTTCCACGATGCCGATGAATGCTTGTTCCATGCTCATGGCTTCGTTCTGCTTTCCGCCCGCCTGCAGGCGCACTTCCTGGGGCGCGCCCATCGCCAGTATGCGGCCGGCGTCCTGGATGACCACGCGGTCGCAGTATTCCGCCTCTTCCATGAAGTGCGTGGTGACGATGATGGTCGTGCTTTGCTCGGCCAGGCTGGTGATGCGCCGCCAGAACTCGCGGCGCGCCAGCGGGTCGGCGCCGCTGGTGGGTTCATCCAGAAAAAGGATTTCAGGCTCGTGCAGCAGACCCACGGCCATGGCGAGCCGCTGCTTGAAGCCGCCGGGCAACTGGCCGGCGGGCGTCTGGCTGTGGCCGGACAGCTGGAATTGCTCCAGCGAGGCGAGGATGCGATCGCGCAGGCGCGCGCCGCGCATGCCGTAGGCGCCGCCGAAGAAAGCCAGGTTTTCGTTGACCGACAGATTGCCGTACAGCGCGAACTTCTGCGATACATAGCCGATTTTCAGGCGGGCCTGGGCGCCCGCCGTGCGCAGATCGTAGCCGGCCACCCGCACCGTGCCGCTGCTGGCCGCAAGCAGGCCGCACAGCATGCGGAAGGTGGTGGTCTTGCCTGCGCCGTTGGGGCCGAGCAGGCCGAAGATCTCGCCGCGCCGCACCGAGAAGGTGGTGTTGTCCACAGCGATGAAATCACCGAACTTGCGCACCAGCTGCTTGACTTCGATGATGGGTCGGGCCGTTGGCCCGGAGTCGGGTAGGGCATAGGATCCCGGCGCGGGCGCCGAATCGGGATCGCGCATCGGTGCATCGGCGCGGCTGTCGGCAGCAAAGGCACGCAGGACGACCATGAAGCCGTCCTCCAGCGAAGGAGGCGCCGGCGAGTACGGGGCGCCCGCAAGCAGGGATGCCAGGCCCGGGTCGCCTTGCCGCAGGCAGTCCGCGGTCCGGATGAAGCGCACCTGGCCGCCGCGCGGCACGGCGTCCAGGGTGTCTGGGTCGTCGAGCAGGCGGGCTTGCAGGAGGCGGGCGGGCTGGCCCGGCAGGGGCGTGGCGACAAAGCACAGGCCGTCGGCCTTTTGCTGGATGCTCTCTGGCTCGCCCTGGACCAGGACGCGGCCTTCGTGCAGCACTACCACATGGGCGCAACGCGCCGCCTCGTCCATGTACGAGGTGCTGACGAGTATGGCCAGTTGCTCCTGCCGCACCAATTGCTCCAGGATTTCCCACAGTTCCCGGCGCGACAGGGGATCCACGCCGACGGTCGGCTCGTCGAGCAGCAGCATGTCGGGCGAGCGCACCAGCGTGCAGGCCAGCCCGAGCTTCTGCTTCATGCCGCCCGAGAGCTTGCCGGCCAGCCGCCGCGTGAAGCGGCCCAGGTCGGTCATTTCCATGAGGCGCGCATAGCGCTGCGCGCGCTCGTTTTTTGGCACGCCATGCAGGTCGGCGTACAGATCCAGGTTTTCCTGCACGCTCAGGTCATCGTACAGGCCGAAGCGCTGCGGCATATAGCTGATGCGGTCCTGTACCGCCTGGGGGCGTTCGCCTACGTCGATGCCCAGCACTTCCAGCTCCCCCTGGCTGGGCCGCATCAGGCCCGCCGCGAGGCGCATCAAGGTCGTCTTGCCGGCGCCGTCCGGCCCCACCAGGGCGGTCAGGGCACCCGCCCGCGCCTGCAGCGAGACGCCGTTCAGCGCGCAGAGGCTTTGCCGGGTTTCCTTGACCTCGAAGCGTTTGTACAGATTGCGCGCGCGCAGCGCGGGCGCCGGGGCGTTCATCGAGGCTTCCCGCCCGAATCCGAAGCTGCGGTGTCCTGCGGGGCGGAATCCGCGCCGGACAGCCGGACTGTGGCCGGCATGCCCAGCCGCAGGCGGTTGTCGGGGTCGTCGACGTTGATGCGGACTTCATAGACCAGGCTGGTGCGCAGGTCTTCGGTCTGGACGGTCTTGGGCGTGAACTCGGCGACCGACGAGATATAGCCGACGCGGCCCTGCAGCGGACGATCCGGCTGGCTGTCGGTCGACACTTGCGCTTCCTGGCCGGGCTTGACCTGACCCAGACCGGTTTCGGAAACATAGGCGCGCACCCATTTAGGGCTGGTCAGCGCCAGGGCGTAGACGGGCCGTTGCGGCGAGGCCATGTCGCCCGGCTCCAGCAAGCGGCTGCGCACGACCGCATCGACAGGCGCTTTGAGTTCGGAGTCGGCCATTTGCTGCTGCACCAGGGCCAGGTCGGCGCGCGCGGCCTCCAATTGGGCCCGGGCCTGTGCAATGTCTTCCCGGCGCGGCCCCGCGACGGCCAGCTCTAAGGCCTTGTCGGCGCTGTCCTGGCGGGCCAGCGCCACGGCCTGGTCCGCTTTGGCGGCGTCCAGCTGCTCGCGGCTTATGCCCCGGCCGTTCGTATCGGCGCTGGCATTGCGCAGCCGCTGATATTGTTCCTTGGCCCGGACGGCCTGGGCTTTGGCGGCGGCCGCCGCCGACCTGGCCTGAGCGATTTCCTCGGGGCGGGTGCCGGCTTCCAGGCGCTTCAGGGCTTGTTCCTGCGCATTGGCCTGGGCCCGGGCCCGGCGCAGGCGCAGCTTCAGCGTGGTGGTGTCGAGCACCGCCAGCACCTGTCCCTGCCTGACCTGTTCGCCTTCGGTCGCCAGCACCTGGGCGATGCGCTCGCTGGAGTTGAAGGCCAGCGATATCTGTCGCATGTCTACGTTGCCGTACAGCACGAGGCCGTTGGGCGCCGGGTTTTGGCCGAACCGCCACCAGGCGAATGCGGCGATGGCGATGACGGCGGCAATGGCAAGGGCGATGGCCGGCTTGGCTTTGTTCATGAACGGGCCTTGTGTCGGGGTGATCAGGCAAGCATGAAAAGTGTAGTCCGAAGTGTAATCCTGTATTGATAATCGGGATTCGCTTTGCTAGGATGATGTAAAAATGACCGACGGTCGTTAAATTGGCCGTCAAGAGAAAAGCGGTGCGCCGCCGGCTGGTTCGCGTCGAATCAACCAAGCTGCGCATCAGGCAAACCGGAGGGGGAGAGGCAATAGTCATGTCCGAGCAGAACGCAGTCTCCAATCCCGCGCCCATCATCGATATGGCGGGCCTGCACGAAATCGCGAATGGCGTCTGGATCATTCCCGACCAGCACCGAATACCGCTGGTGCCGAACCTGGGCATCATTGAAGGCGAACGCTCGGTGCTGGTCGTCGATACCGGCATGGGGCGCGAAAACGCCCGCAAGGTGCTGGACAAGGCCCGCGAAATCGCCAAAGGCCGGCCGCTGTTCCTCACGCTTACCCATTTCCATCCCGAGCATGGCTTCGGCCACCAGGTATTCGCCGGAGAGGCCACCATCCTTTACAACCGCAGGCAGCGCGACGAGCTGCGGGCCAAGGGCCCGGGCTATCTCGACATGTTCCGGGGGTTCGGCGAGCATGTGGCAAAGTGCCTGGTCGACGTCCAGTTCGTCGATCCCGATCTTGTGTACGACGGCAGGCTCACCATGGAACTCGGGGGGCGGGCCGTCGAACTCATCGAAATGGGACCCGCCCACTCCATGGGCGACCAGGTCGTCTGGCTGCCCGAGGAAAAGGTGGTGTTCGTCGGGGACCTGGTCGAAACAGGCGTGTTCCCCATCGTGCCGTTTTTTCCGCCGGACGATGCGGATGTGAACGGCAACAAGTGGATACGGGTGCTGAGGCGCATCGCCGCCCTCGGGCCTAAAACGGTTGTCACCGGGCATGGCGATATCGGCGGGATCGAACTGATTCAAATCGCCGAGCGATACCTTGCCGACATGGGCCGGCAGGTTGGCGCGCTCAAGGATTCGGGGGTTGCCGAGGACGATGTCGTGGCCAGGCTGGAGCCCGTCATCCGCGGCAGGCATCCCGATTGGCGGGAACCCAATTGGGTCGAGTCCGGCATTCGATGTTTTTATGCCACCGGCTACGACGCGGACGCCGTGGAGACGGCGCCATGAGCTTGTTCGAGCTGCGCGGGGTGCACCGGAGTTTCGGCGGCATCCAGGCGCTGCGCGGCGCGTCGCTCAAGATCGCGGGACCGGGCAGCGTGCATGCGCTGCTCGGATCCAACGGCTGCGGCAAGTCCACCTTGCTGCGCATTGCAACGGGGCAGCTCAAGCCGGACGCGGGCGAGATCTACCTGGACGGCAGGCAGGTAAGCTTTGCAGAGCCGCGCGATGCGCTGCGCCACGGCATTTCGACCGTGACGCAGGAAACCACCCTGGCGCCTGCCCTGACGGTGGCGGAGAACATCCTGATGGGCAGGCTGCCCCGCGGCAGGTTCGGGGCCATCGACTGGCCGCAAGTCTTTCGCGCTGCGCGTGAAGTCCTGGATTCGCTCGAGCTTGACCTGCCCGAGGACGCGCCCGTGGGAACCCTGCGCCCCGACCAGCAGCAAATGGTGGAGATCGCCAGGGCTTTTTCGATGAGGGCGCGCATCCTGGTTCTGGACGAAGCCACGAGCGCGCTGTCCAGCGACGAAGTCCAGGCCGTATTCCGCACAGTAAAGGGCGCCAGCAAACGCGGCACCATGGCAACGATATTGGTGTCGCACCGGATGGATGAAATCTACGACCTGGCGGACGAAGTCACGGTGTTGCGGGACGGACAAACCATTTCGACCCGATGCGTGAAGGATACCGGGCGCGACACCCTGATCTCGGATATGGTGGGCGACGCCGTTACGCCGACGAGCGCCGTCCGCGCGCCGTCCCGCCTGCCTGCAAGCCGCCCACGCCTGCAGGTTCGCGATGTGTTCACCGCCGGATACGTCGAGAGCGCCACCTTGTCGGTGGCGCCCGGCGAAATCGTCGGCATCACCGGGTTGACACGCTCGGGGGCCAACGAACTGCTCGAGGCGATCTACGGAGCGCGCCTGATCGAGCGCGGCGACATCTCCCTCGACGGGCGGAACCTCACCAATGCCGGTATCAACACAGCCATCCGGGCCGGCATCGGGTTCGTTCCGGCCGACAGGAAATGGCAGGGCGTGCTGCTGAACATGAGCGTCAGGCACAATCTGCTGATTCCCGGCACGTCAGAGCGCTTCCGGCTTAGCCAGCCCGACCGCTCGGAGCTTGAACAGGTGAATCGCGTGGCCGAGTCGGTATCCATACGCATGGAAGGCGCCGACAGTCCCGTGTCGGCCTTGTCCGGCGGCAACCAGCAGAAAGTCGTGATTGGAAAATGGCTGGCCAAGCCGCTGAAGCTGTTGCTGCTGGCGGAACCGTCGCGCGGCGTCGACGTCAAGGCCAAGGCTCAGATTCACGATCTGCTGCGCCAGATCGCCTCCGGCGGAACCGCCGTGCTGTTCGCGTCGACCGAGCTCGACGAGGTGGTTCAGCTTGCCGACCGGATCCTGGTGATGTTCCAGGGGAGGATAGTCGGCGACCTTCCGGCCCGGGAAGCAAGCGAATACACGATCACGTCGATGATGTCGGGAGTGCCCGATGCCTGAGACCAAAGCGCATGGCGCAGCAAAGCAGGGCAATGTGCGAAAGTTCATCCGCGGCACCGAGCGGTATGCGGCGGTGGTCATCATCGATATCGTGCTCGTCATCGTTTTCTCTACGGCATTGCCCGGTTTCCTTTCCGTTGCCAACATCAGCAATCTGCTTACCGGCAGCGCCGTGCTTTGGGTGGTGTCGCTGGGCATGACCTTCGTCGTCGTTTCCGCGGGCATCGACCTGGCGGTGGCCGCGCAAATGGGTCTTTCCGGCTATCTGCTGGCGACCCTGCTTCTGGCGGGGACGAGCAGCTGGCTGGCGATTTCCATCGTGCTGGTGTTTTCCGCGGCATGCGGCGCCCTGGTGAACGGCGTGCTGATCGGCAAGGCGGGACTGAATTTCTTCGTCGTCACGCTGGGTTCCATGACCGCTTTCACGGGTGTTGTGAACATATGGTCCGACACGCGCACGCTGGCCGTCGACGACTCGGTGATCCTGGCCATCGGCTACGGAACATTCCTGGGCGTTCCCATTGCCATCTGGATCATGCTTGCCGCGCTGGCCATCGCCGTCTACATACAGCGATGGACCTATTTTGGCCGCGACGTCTTTGCGACGGGCGGCAGTATCGAGGCTGCCAGGCTTTCGGGCATCCGGACCTCCCGCATCCTGATAGGCGTCTATACGCTGAGCGCTGTGTGCGCGGGCATTGCGGCGCTCATCCAGGTGGGTCAGTTGGGTGCGGCCAGCCCCTTGATTACCCTGGCGCTGCCGCTGCAGGCCGCGGCGGCGGTGCTGCTTGGCGGAACGGCGTTTTCGGGCGGCGTTGGCGGCGTCGTCGGCACCGCCGCGGGCGTGCTGTTCATCGGGATACTCCAGAACGGCCTCGGGCTGGCGGGGATTTCCAGCTATTGGCAGCAGGTCGTCACCGGCATCATCCTCGTCCTGGCGGTCGGCCTGGACCCTTTACGCAAATTACTGGGAGACCTGCGGCGCCGGCGGCGCCTTGTGCGCCAGTCCTGACGGCGGCAATCGCGGGTCGTCCTTGCTTCGGGTTGTTGAACCATTTCTTGAACGGCAGCAAAACGACAGGAGGTGTTCCTATGTCCCAAGTTTCCAGGCGGAACATGAAATTCCGCAAGGTGTACACTGCATTGGCTCTCGGCGCCGCTTCAACGCTTGCGCTGGGTATTCCCGGCGCTGCGTTTTCAGCGCCTTCGGCCGCTCCGGGCGGGCCGTCGGTTGCGCTGTCCGAATACAAGGGGGTCGAGGCCGCGCTCCCTACCCATTATGCAGAGCCCAAGCCCGGGGCGGTAAAGTCCTTCACCATCGGCTTCATGAATCCTTCGGGCGGCAACCAGAACCTGCAGGCGGTGCAGGATGCGGCGCAGGCCGAGACGAAGCGCCTGGGCGGGCGCTTCATCGCGAAGAACGACAATGTCGACATCAATACGCAGCTCAATAATTTCAAGCAGTTGCTCGTCCAGGGGGCCGATGCCATCCTGCTTTACCCGCTCGACCCCAAGGCGCTGGGCCCCGCCATCAAGCAGGCCAAGGAGAAGGGCGTCGTGGTCATTGGCTACGACGTGACCAACCAGGCCAGCGATGCTTTGCCCGAGGGCTATGTCAGCCAGGTGATGCAGGGGCGCGATTGGCAGGCGTGGTCCATGGCCAAGGCGATGGCCAGTGCGAAACCCGGCGGGCAGATCGGCCTGATCGGCTTTGCCGTGCCGGTTCCCGGAATCGAATACCTCGTGCAGCGGGTGAAATACTGGTCGGAGCAGATGGGCCTGAAGGTTGTAGGCCGGCAGGATAACCGGGAGGACTCGGCGGCGGGCGGCAAGGTGGCCGCGACGGCGCTGCTGGGCGCCAATCCGCAGCTGGCCGGCATCATTGCCTACAACGATCCGTCCGCGGCCGGGGCGGCCGCGGCGGCAAGAATCGCCGGACGCCATATTTCAATCGTGGGGATGAACGGCGACGATTTCGGGGTTCAGGGCGTCAAGAAAGGAACGATTACCGCCACCTTCCAGAACGACGCGGTCGGACAGGGCGTTCAAGGCGTGATCGGCGCCTACGATGTGCTGGCGGGCATCAAGGTGCCGAAAGCCATTGTCCGTCCGCCAAGCGCGACCATCACCGCCTCGACAGTCAAGGGCGTGAAGTCATGGAGCCAGCAATTGGCGGAACTGGGGCGCAGCGGCGATTGACGAGGAGCCCGGGAGGGCGCTGCCGCCTGCTCTCCCGGGGTATTGTTTGGCGCGTTCAGGCGCCGAAGTCTGCATGCGGATCAACCACGCTCCTAGCGCAGATCCGTGGGCGGCAGGTCGTTCAGGCCGTTCAGGAACAAATGGACGATAAGCGTGGCCAGCTCCGCCGGCTTGATGGAGCCCGAAGGCTCGTACCATACGTGGATCCAGTTGGTCATGCCGAAGTAAAGCATGGCCACGGCCGTGATCTTCTTGCGCGTGATTTCGATGTCCGGCCGCAATGCCTGGATAAGGGCCGCCATGCGGCTGACGATGCGATGCTGCATGGCGGCTACCGAGCGCATGGCGGGCTTGTTCAGGTGCCGGGTCTGATTCAGCAGAACCGTGATTTCGTCGGGCGTGCTGATGTATTCGCTGATAAGCGTGGCCGTCATGGCGTGGAATTTTTCCTTGGGCGTGCCGGCGGCGGTGGCGGCCTCGACCTTGACCGCCAGGTCTTCGATTCTCGATTCGATAAGCCCCTGCAGGATGGCATGCTTGGAGCGGTGGTAATGGTATAGCGAGGACTTCTTGATGCCGCATTGCTCGGCGATGTCCTCGAGCAGGGTCTCGCTGTAGCCCTGCCGGGCGAAGAGCACGGCGGCGGCATGCAGGATGTCTTTCTTGCGGTCTTCGTAGTCGGCGGCTTGAGGACGGGCCATAGGGTCAATTGCCTTGCGCGGTGGTCTGTTGTTCTTTGAGGGCGCGGCCGGCGGCCCGCCGGTCGGCTTCGATGCGCTGCGTGCTGGGGCGCTGCGCGACGCGATCCATATACCCGGACAGCGCAGGCAGATGCCTGTCGAGAAAGTCTTTTTCGCCCACGATGTTCAGCGTGCGGCGGATGGCGGAAAGGTGCACCCAGGCGGCGGCGTCGGCATGGGTGTAGTGTTCGCCGCAAAGCCAGTGCTCCAGGTCGGCGCGCCGGCCCAATGTGCGCAGCCCCTTCTCCAGGTTTTCCAGGGCGGCGGCCAGCACGTCCTGGTTCAGCTGTGCGCCCCAGAACGCGGCCGGATAGACCGGGCGCGCCGCGGCGTCCAGATAAAGCTCGATGTACTGGATCAGTTCGCGGCAACGGGCGCGCTCGATGGGGTTGCCGGGGAATAGCGAGACACTGGCTTGAGGGCGGATGTCCTCGAGGTATTCGATGATGGCCTGCGATTCGTAGAGCTTGCCTTCGGCAGTGTGCAGAAAGGGAATCTTGCCGCTTGGGCTGCCCGACTCCGGCCAGTGGCCGGCCCCCGGCATGAAGGGAACTTCTTCGAAGGGCAGATCCAGTTCGATCAGGGCGATCTTGATTTTGTTGTAGTAGGTGCTGATGGGCGAGCCGAAAATGCGAAGCCTGGAAGACATGGTGGGATCTCGAAAAGAAAAGAGCCGCCGCGGCGGCCCCGGTACCCGTATTATCGGGCGGCGGCGAAAAGCAGGCAATCGTCCTGGCTGTCCGTGGCGCCATACATGCGATCCACGGCGGCGGCGCGCGTCTTCAACACGCCGCGCTGGTTGATGTGGCCCTTGTCGGTGATTTCGCCATCGTCCAGGCTGGGCGGCCTATCCAGCACCAGGGCGCGGGCAATGCAGGTGCTGCTGGCGGGGAACATGGCGTTGTAGCGCTGCACGCCTTCGCGGATCGCCGCCAGCACTTGGGGGTCGCGGGCGATTCTTGCAGGTTCCGACTCGGCCAGCCCGGGAAATGCCTTGCGCACCTGGGCCGGGTTGAGGAACAGCAGGGCGCCCAGTTCGAGCTGGTTCGGCGCAGCCAGCACGACGTCGGCGGTCAAGGGGTGCAGAGCCTCCAGGAGATGCTCGCGCACAGTGGCCACCGAGACCCAGGTGCCAGTGGAGAGTTTGAAGTTTTCCGACAGGCGGCCGGCGTACAGCAGGCCGTGCTCGGGCTGTTCGTCGTTGATGAAGACGACGGCGTCGCCGGTGATCAGGAAGCCTTCTTCATCGAACGACGCCTGGTTGGCTTGAGGATCCCGGTAATAGCCCGGCGTGATGTTGTCGCCGCGAAAACGGATTTCGTAGCGGTTTTCGCCTGGGATGAGCTTGGCCTCGACCCCGGGGCCAGGCAGTCCCAACGTGCCCAGCGATTGCGAGGGCCACCAGCCCAGTGTGGCGGGCATGGTGGTTTCGGTCGATCCCAGCGACGAGGTGACGGGAATCCGCTGCCCCGTCGCCTGGACGCTGAGCTGCTCCAGCTTGAGCAGGGTGGTGGGCAGCAGCGCGGCGCCACCGTAGATGATGACCTGCAGGTTGGGAAAGACCGCGGCGGCGATGGAAGGATCTTCTTCCATGCAAGCCACCAGCATGTCCAGCCCGCGCGGCACGTTGATCATGACGTTGGGGCGGATTTCACGCAAGTGGCGGATGCTGCGCTCGATAAGCTTGGGCACGGGCTTGCCGTCGTCGATGTACAAGGTGCCACCGTGGCGCAGCACCATGCTGAAGCTGCCGTGCGTGCCGGCGGTATGGTTCCATGGCAGCCAGTCGAGCATGGTCAATGGCTCGTCGGCCAGGAAGGGCCATACCTGATCCCACAATACGCCCGAGGTCAGGATATTGCGCTGTGTCATGACGACGGCCTTGGGCGCGCCGGTGGAGCCGGAGGTGAGCAGCAGCCGGGCGGTGGCGTCCAGCGTCACCCGGGCATAGGCTTGCTCGACCTCGATGCCGGCGGGCGTGCCGAGCGCTTCGTCGAAGCAGACGTCGACCAGGGCGTGGCTTGGGGCGTCGCTGAGGATCACAGCGTTGCATAGCGGCCTGGCGACCTCGAGCGCCTTGCCGTAGCGCTTGGCATCGGCGGCATAGATGACGGCGGGCTGGAACCGCTGGACAAGGTCGCGGATCTTGGCGCAGGTTTCCGACATCAGGCTGTAGGCGGCTGAAAGCGGCATGACGGGAATGCCGATCTGCATGGCGGCCAGTTGCAGCAGCGCGTGGTTGATGCCGTTTTCGCTGAGCACGAAGATGGGGCGATCGTCGGGCACGTTGCGGTCGAGCAGCCACTGGGACAAGGCGTCGACGCCGGCGCGGGCCTGGGCGTAGCTGATGCGCCGCCAGCTTTCGCCCTCGGGCTCGGCCAGGAATGTCTGTTGCGGGCGCTCTTGCGCGTGCCTGCGCAGGTAGTCGCACAACTGCCGCACGGGCAGGGGGTTCAGGGGTTGTTTGTTGGTCAGCAGGATGGATCCATCGCTTCGGGTTTCCAGCGCGATTTCAACGGGGGCGAAGCGCACGGGCCGGAATGGCGCATCGGGGCGCTGCGCGTTGATGTCGGCGGCGAGATCGTGATGGCTGGTGCTCATGGGTGTCTCAACTGTTTTTTATGTCGTACGGGCTTTATGGGTTTGTGAGTGGATCAGGCAAAGCCCAGCAGTATCTTGGTGCCGCGGGGCGCTGTAGAAAACCGCTCCCAGGCCTGGCCGAAATTCTCGGCGGGGATGATTTCGCCGGGCAGGGGACTTAGCGCGCCCAGACTCATGATGTCGAACATGGCCGACAGTTGCCGGGTAAAGGTTTCGGTTTCGTGGATGAGCAGCCCGCCGCAGTAAACCCCGACAATGGCCGCGCCCTTGAGCAGCAGAAGATTGGTCGGGATGCGGGGGATCTCGCCGGCGGCGAAGCCGATGACCAGCAGGCGCCCGCGCCACGCCAGGTTGCGCACCGCGGCTTCCGTGTAGCGGTCGCCGACCGGATCGACGACGACGTCCGCGCCCCGCTTGCCCAGCGCCGCGCGCAGGCCGTCCTTCAGATCCGCCTGCCCGGCATGCGTGCGTGCGCCGCTGTCCAGGTGAACGATATCGAAGCTGCCGTCCTGCCGGCGTTCGGCGGTGAACACATCGGCCTTGAGGTGCTGGGCGATTTGCACACTGGCTTTTCCTACGGCGCCGCTGGCGCCAAGGATCAGGACGCGCTCGCCGGGTGCCAGGCGGGCGCGGTCGACCAGGCCGTGATAGGCCGTCAGGTGCGAGTTGATGGAGCCCACGGCATCGGCTAGTTCGACATTGGCGGGCACGGCCACCAGCCGGTTGGCGGGGGCGACGAGTTGGCTGGCCCAGCCGCCGGCCACGCCGCTGGAGACGATTTTGTCTCCGGGCTGAAAGGCGGTGACGCCGGCACCGACGCTGCGCACGATGCCGGCGGCGTCCAGGCCAGGTACGCAGGGTAGTGGCGGCTTGTCCTGATAGCGTCCCTGGACGAGCAGATGGTCGGTGAAGTTGAAGGCGGCGCAGTGGATGTCGATGAGGACTTCGCCGGGACCGGGCTGGCCGGCGGCGCCGCGTGTTTCGCAGCGCATGTCCGGCGGACTGCCGTACTCGTGGCACACCAGGGCGTAGCCGGCGCGGGTCTGGAGCGGTTCTGCGTTCATCTTTCGTGTTTCTTCATAGTGGTTTGCGGTTTGGCTGCATCAGCTGTCGGGCGCCAGTGCCCAGCACGGCCGGGCAGTCCGCCGGACATGCGCCGGCCGGGTCTTCGCCGCTTGCCTGGGCAAAGGCGAGAACCCGGGCCGGGTGCGGTATGGGGCAAAGGCTTATTTGGCCAGGGCCCAGGCGCCGTTCTTGACGGTGATGAGCTCCACGCCGCGTTCGTCGAAGCCGCTGTGATCGGCGGGCGTCATGTTGTAGATGCCCTGGGTGCCGGGCAAGTCCTTGATGTTTTCCAGCGCGTCGCGCAGTGCTTCACGGAACTGCACCGTGCCGGGCTTGGTAGTCTTGAGCGCAACGGGCACGGCGCGCTCAAGCAGCAGGCCGGCATCGTACATATTGCCGCCGAAGGTGGCGGGCTCGGCGCCATTCAGCTTTTTATAGTCGGCGATGTATTTCAGCGCCACCTTTTTGGCCGGATTGCTGTCGGGGATCTCGTTGGGAACCAGCATGACGCTGCCGCCCAGGACGGTGCCTTCGACTTTCTTGCCGCCCAGCTTGATGAACTCGTTCAATGCGGCGCCATGGGTTTGGTAGATGGTGCCCTTGTAGTTCATGTCGACCAGGGTGGCTTCCGGCAGAACGGCCGGGCCGCCGGGGGCCGCGACCAGCACGGCGTCGGGCTTGGCGCTGAGGATGCGCAGCGCCTGGCCCGTGACCGAGGTGTCGGGACGCTTGAAGCGTTCATTGGCGACGATCTTGATGTCGGTCTTGGCCAGAAGGTCGGTCATGACCTTGTGCCAGGTCTCGCCGAAGGTGTCCCCCGTGCCGATGAAGCCCAGGGTCTTCACGTTGTGCGCGACCATGTGCTTGATCAGGGCATTGGCCACCAGGCCGTCGTTCTGGGTGGTCTTGAAGACCCAGCGGCGTTTGTCGTCCATGGGCAGCACGATGGCGATGGTGCCGACCGGCGCCAGCATGGGTATCTTGGCTTGCGAGACGAAGTCCAGCGCCGCCATGGCATTGGGCGAGCTCGATGGTCCGATGATGGCATCGACCTTGTCTTCGGTGATGAGTTTTTTCAGCACCGTGACGGTGGTGGTGGGATCGCTGCCGTCGTCGAAGGCAATGTATTCGACCTTCTGATCGCCGAAATGGGTGGGCAGCAGCGGAATGGTGTTCTTTTGGGGAATGCCGATAAGGGCGACCGGCCCCGTGTTGGAGGTGATGATGCCGATCTTGATCTGGGCATGCGCCGCGGCCGTCATGGCCAGGCCGGCCAATAGCGTGGGCACCAGGTATCTGTATTTCATGAGTGTCTCCGATTATTGTCGTGGTGTGGAAAGTAGCAGTAAGCGTGCGGCAAGAAAAACAGGGTGTTGCGGGAACGGACGCCGGCGCGTCAGCGTCCCGAATCGTAGTGCGTGGCGGTGGCGTACGAGCCCTGCCAGTACACCAAAGGAAGCCCTTCGCGATGCTCGAAGTTTTCCACCGTGCCCAGGATGATGTCATGGTCGCCGGCGGGGATGGCGCCGTGCAGGGCGCATTCAAAAGTGGCCAGCGCATCGTCCAGCACGGGAAGCCCCGATTGGGTTACGCGATAGCCGACGCCCGCGAAGCGCGTTTCGACGGGGCCGGTCATTTGTTGGGCGATGTGGCGTTGATCCCTGGCCAGGATGTTGACCACGAAGCGCAGGGACTGGCTGACCCGGGCATGGGCCAGCGATCCTCTTATGACGTTCCAGCTGATCATCGGCGGCTCCATGGACACGCTGGCGAATGAATTGATGGTGAGCCCATAGGGGGCGCCTTGCTCGTCCAGCAGCGTGATGACGGCAATGCCGGTGGGAAAGCGCCCGAAGGCGTGGCGCAGCTCGGGCTTGGGCTGCGCGGGCGCGGCGTGGCGGGTATTGGCGTGGATCATGATGGTCACCTTGGCTTGGGGCCCGTCAACACGTATCGAGGATGTCGCGTTGGGGCAGTGGCGCGTTTATTCGTCGCGTTCGCCTTCGTTGTAAAGCAGGCCGTAGCCCAGGCGGTCGACGCAGATTTCCGAAGTCCAGGGCAGCATCAGCGCGCCACAGCGGCTGTCGCGATACATGCGCTCGAGCGGGAAGGTCTTGAGCATGGCCTGGCCGCCGCAGACGCGAACCGCTTCGGCGCAGATCTCGGCGCAGTATTCCATGATGGTGTATTGGCAGGCGTAGGCGCGCATGCGTTCGGCGCGCGTCGGATTGCGCTTGAATTCGGACGTGACGCGATGGAACAGCGCCCAGGCCTGTTGCAGCTTGATGTACATTTCGGCGATGCCGAACTGCTTGGTCGGGTACATGCGGCGCTTGACGTTGACGCCGGCCACTTCGCCGCGCAGGTAGGCCACGGCGAAATCGTAGGCGGCCTGGGCCACGCCTATGTAGCAGGGGGTAAGCGTCATGAACATGTGCGGGTACTGGGCTGCCGCCTTGATGTACAGGCCGCGCGGCATGAGCTGGGCCGTGTCGGGAACGAACACGTCCTTGAAGATCAGCGTGCGCGAAACGGTGCCGCGCATGCCCAGCGGATCCCAGTCGCCCACGACCGACACGCCCGGCGCGTCGGCCGGCACGGCCATGAACATGGTGTCGGCCAGGCTGGGGCTGGGCACGTCCTCGGTGCAAAGCACGCCGTAATAGTCGGCATGGCCGGACAGCGAGGCGAAGATCTTCTTGCCGTTGATGACCCAGCCGTCGTCCTTGCGGGAAGTGATGGTGCCGAACGGATGCCTGCCAGCGGCGGCGCCGCTGCCTTCGGAGAAGGGCTGGGAATAAATTTTGCCGTCCAGCATATGGGCATAGTGGATGGCGCGGTTGCGCTCGTGCGAAGCGCGCTGCTCGTCGGTCAGGTCCATGTCGTCGACCATGCCGGACGTCCACAGCGAGTTCGCGTTGTGCATGTTGAAGGTGTTGGCGGTGGAACCGCAGTAGTAGGCAATGCGCGAGGCCACCAGGGTGTAGGTGCGGTAGTCCGCGCCGATGCCGCCCAGGCGCTTGGGCACGCACAGGCCTAGGAAGCCCATTTCCTTCAGGTCGTTGTAGTTGTCGGTGGGGAAGCTGGCTTCGCGGTCGTGCTTGAAGGCGCGCTCGGCCCAGACCACGCCGTACTCGTCGACCTTGGCGAGCAGCTCTTTTTGCAGATCGGTCAGGGCCGCGCCGTCGAACATGGTGTTGGCGTCGGCGGACTGGGAATAATGTTTGAGGTAACTGCTGTCCATGCTGGTTCTTGTCCTGAGGGGTGATGCTGGCCTTGCGGATTAGGGACTGTTGACAGGTCCTAGCGCAGTGCCGACAGAAAATTCTCGATGGCCTGGTTGTAAAGCTCGGGCGCTTCCAGATTGGCCATGTGCTGCAGGCCGGAAAACTCGTGGTATTGCGCATTGGGGATCTGTTCCGCCATGCGCCTCATGCCCTTGGGCGGAGCTTGGTTGTCCAGCTCGCCGGCCAGCAGCAGCGTGGGCACGGCAATCTTTCCCAGGTCGGCCTTGCGGTTGAAGGTGACCAGCAACTGCATGGCGGTCAGGTAGTCCTGCGTCGTGATGTCGCGTGCGGCCACATTGGCCAGTTCGCGCATGCTTGCCGGTGTATCGGGCCCCATGAAGGCCGCCAGCAAGGTAGGCGCGGCTTCGGCAAAATTGGCGAACGGTTCCATGGCTTCGTGGCGCTGGCGGATGAACTCTTCCTTCCATTGGGGATCCGCGCTGCCGAAGGCGCCGCTGGTCGATGACAGGATCAGGCTGGCGACACGTTGCGGATGACAATGGTAGAACTCCTGCGCCACCATGCCGCCCATTGAGTGGCCAAGTATGTGCGCCTTGTCGATGCCCATGGCCTGCATCATGGATTCCAGGGCGTCGGCCAATGCTTTCCAGCTTTGCTGCTTTAGCGCGGGCGAAGGGAAGAATCCGGGTTGTGTCCAGGCCACGGCCAGGCGCGAGCGGCCGAAATGGTTGATCTGGGGCAGCCAGATTTCAGCCGTCGAGCCCATGCCGTGCAGCAGGATCAAGGGAGTGCCGCCGTTGCCGCTGGCCAGCCAGGAAGGAGTGCCGTTCATTCGAATACCTCGCAGAGTTTGCCGTTGTCGACGATGGTGGTGCCGTCCAACTGCACGGTGCAATGGCGCAGAGGAAGGTCGAAGTGCCCCAGGGTATGCCGGCCGGCCATGTCGTTGGCGCCGGTGGAGTACAAGAAGTTGCCAGCGAAGGCCCGCAGCTCGGTGCCGTTGGTTTCGGTCTTGTCGAACATCTGCAAGGCGTCCCAGCGGGCCTGCGGGTTCATGCCCCAGCCCACATGGCTGACCGCGTAGGCGTTGCGGTCCTGCCAGGCTTCCATATAGCTGCGCATGAGTTCGGCATCGAGGCTTTTTCCCTCGATGCGGGTGACATAGTCGTTTTCGATATGCAGCGTGACCGGGTTTTCCAGATAGCGCTTGAATGTGAGGTTGACGTCGCCGGTATCGAGCACGAGGGTGCCGTTTACCGAGTCGGCCTTGGGAAAGGCCAGGCACAGGCCGCCGGGCCAGTGCTGGACCAGGCCGGGGCGGTCGGCGCCGCCCCATACGCCGCCGACGCGGGCGCCGGCCAGGGCGATTTCAAGCCGGGTGCCGGCCGCCGACGTCACGGTCATGGTCTTTGCCTTGGCCAGCATGCGCACGCCGTTCTTGACCTTGGCGGTCAGATCCAGGTCGGTCGTGAGGCGGTCGAGGATTTCGGGGTGTTCGTTGCTGACCATGATGACGCGCGCGCCCGACTCCAGGATTTGCGGCAGCTCGGGCGCGTGCAGCAGCCCTTCGACGGTAAGGTCTACCACCAGGCCGGGGCCCGAGAGCGCCCGCAGCACGGGAGGCATGTGCTGCACGACGTGCGAGGCTCCGGTGGAGCGCACCGGAACGGGCGTGTCGGACGGCAGGGAAGGGACGATGATTTTTACGGGGATGGCAGCTATGCGGGCGAGCGCCAGTTCGGCCAGTTCGACATTGATGGCCCGGCTTTCCGTTTCGGCCAGGATGCGCACGACCTCGCCCGGCTGGACCTTGCACTTGCGAAAGGTCGCTTCGAATGCCCGCAGCCATTTTTCCTGCACTTTCATTGTTTCTCCGCCAACCGCCGCCCGGTTGATTAATTAATAGACCAGCTGGTCGAATAATATGAAAAGGTACTTTAAGCGTCAAGAAATTTTGTATTTCCAGGCGCGAACCGAGGGTAATCACTAGTGTTCTGCCTTGGGTGCCCAAGGCAAAAAAAACCGCTCTCCAATGGCTTGGTGAGCGGCAGGTATTTGGCATCGCGATGTTGAGGCGATGCCGCAGGTATGGCGTTGCGCTTAGCTGGCGTTTTTCAGGGTTGGCAGGCGCAGGATGGGGTAGAGAATGATGCAGATGGGCAGCGACGTAAAGAACTCGATGTGGATGTATTTGTTCAGTACGTAGTGCGACAGCACGAAGGCCACGACGAGGGTGATGATGCCTGCCCAGTTGATGTCGGGAACGCTGGTCTCGGCCTGTCCGCGTGCGCGCATGGTGCGCTTGACGATGAAGTAGTCCGAGATCATGATGCCCGCGAAGCAGGTGGTCAGAACGCCCAGCACAGTCAGGAAGGAATTGAACCATTCGAGAATGGAGCCCACCAGCATGATGCAGCCGATGATGTTGGCCACGATGACGAACAACAGGCGGCCCGGCCTCCAGCTGAACAGCGCGTCGAACAGGCTGGTAAGCGAAAGCGAGGCGCTGTAGGTGTTCAGGACCTGGGCCTTGGACTGGGCGAAGATCATGAGGATGGTGCCGATGATGCCGCCGAAGATGATGAAGGCCGCGGCGATGCTGTCCGGGCTTTGCAGCGCCATGGCTTGCGCGGCTGCGTGGGTCATGCCGCCCACCGTGACGTGGTAGTCGACGATTTGCCCCATGCCGGCGTACATGACGATACCGCCCACCACCAGCATGACGATGTCCATGGCCACGTTGCCCAGCAGGGCGGCGATGCCGATGTCGCGCGAGGTGCGGGCGTAGCGGCCCAGGTCGGCGTCGACCAGCGCCAGGGCGCCGGCGGAGCCGATGAGCACGTTGACCGCGAACGCGAATTTGCCGGCGTCGGTGTCGGCGCCCATGGCCTTCAGGGCCTCGGGCGGCAATTGCGCGCCGAACTGCAGCACGCTGCCCCACGATTGCCCCGACGTGGCGATGACATCGATGACCATGTACAGCAGCACCAGCAGGAAGCCGATGAGGGCGATGGAGGACACCTTGGTGACCATGTTGAAGCCGTAGGCGGTCAGCAGGATCCAGGCAATGGTGAGAATGCCGTAGATGATGATGCGCGACGCCATGGTGTCGGGCAGATCGAGGTAGAAGAGGAAGCCTTTGTAGAGCAGGGCGTTTTCAACGGCGAGGAAGCCGATGATCATGAAGCCGAAGACCAGGGCCAGGATGACCGACCCGCGCACGCCGAACCCGTGCGCGCGCGACATGAAGCTGCTGGACAGGCCGGTGCGGTAGGCGATGTGGCCGGCCCCCCAGCCGATGAGCGCACCGCAGATGGTGACCAGGATGCCGGCCATGAGGCCGATTTTGATGCCCGCGACGAAGGTGACCAGTGCGCCAATGAAAAGCTGGATGAGGGTGGTGACGATGCCCGCCGTGCTCCAGGTGATTTGCAGCCAGTTTTGCCGTTGGCTGTCTGGGACGGCTTCCAGCGCATGGTCGTCCGTGCGCTGTTCGATAGTGCTTGCCTCTACCATTGAGTTTCTCCAGTTGTTTGAATTGGCATTGTTCAATTCTTCTTGACCTGGGCTTTTATGACTGCGCCCTTGATCCCCTTCGTGCTGTTCGGCCAAACCGTACAGATGGCATGCAGCATTATGCTTGAAGCGTAAAATATTTTTACAGAAAATGGAATAGGCCTTAACCCCTGTGTGTTTGCACAGCAACATCGGAAACGGATGCTTTTTGGTCCGATGCGCAGGTCGGCGTGCCGCAAACCCGCGGCGCCGCATCCAACGCGGAGTTTTCCCGATCCGCGCCCCCATAAATGACTGGCGGCTCCACGGGCGGCCCCACTGGTGTTAGAGTCTGAAATTTGGACCGGGACAGAAAGAAGGTTCCCATGCAAGATTCCGCCCGTCCGGCCGGCGCGCCGGTGCGCCGCAAGCCGGTTTTCGCCGTCATTGCCATGGCGCTGCTCATGATGTCGATCGACTCGACCATCGTCGCCACCGCGCTGCATGCCATCCAGCAGGGCCTGCAGGCTTCCATCAATTTAACGAGCTGGACCATTACGGCGTATTCCTTCGGCTTCGTGCTGATGCTGCCCATCAGCGGCAAGCTGGCCGAGCGTTTCGGGCGCCGCCGCGTCTTCATGGGATCCACGCTGGCTTTTACCCTGGCTTCGCTCGGCTGCGGCATGGCCGACAACATCTATCTGCTGATCATCCTGCGGGCGGTGCAGGCCGCGGGGGGCGCGGGGTTCACGCCGACCGCCACCGGCATCATCGTCGATCATTTCGGGGCCGCGCGCGACCGGTATGTCAGCCTGTTCGGCAGCATCTTCCCGGTCGGGGCGATGATGGGGCCGGTCTTCGGCGGGTATTTCGTGGCGTATTCGTCCTGGCGCGACGTGTTCTACGTTAACGTCCCGCTCGGCGCGGCGATTTTCCTGCTGGCCTGGCGCTTCATTCCGCACGATGCGCCGTCCAGGGGCAGCGCGTCCAGGAAGATGGACATACAGGGTATCGCGCTTCTGGGGCTCAGCCTTTTGGCGGGCATGCTGGCGGCCACCATACTTGGCGAGAGGCGGGGCGGGGAAGACCTGGCCGGATTCGCGGTTTCGCTGCTGGTGGCCCTGGCGGCGCTGTTCTGCTTCTTCCGCCATATTCGCCGGACGGACACGCCCTTCATCCAGCCCCGGCTGATCTACGGCCCCAATTTCGGCACCGTCAACCTCGTAAACATGATCTACAGCGGCTTCGTCATAGGCGGCATGGCGCTGGCGCCGCTGTATGCCACCAACCGGTACGGCATCGATGCGGTGGGTTCGGGAACGCTGCTTACCGCGCAGGGCGCGGCGGCGATGATCTGCTCGCTGACGGCTGTCGTGCTGCTGCGCAGAACGGGCTACCGGCTGCCGCTTTACGTGGGCAGCGCCATCACCATTGCCGGGCTCATACTGCTGGCGCTGCCGCCGGCGATGGGCATCAGCCCCTATGCCTGGCTGGCCTTCGCCGCCTTCCTGGTGGGGGCCGGCAACGGAACCATCAACCCTTCCATGCGCAACGCCGGCCTGCAACTGGCGCCGGAATCGTCATCCATGCTGGCGGCGCTGCGCACTTTGTCGCTGCAGATCGGCTCGATCGCCACGATATCGGTGGTCGCCGCCATCCTGGCGCATCAAAGCGACATGGGGCGGATCCTGGCCTGGGTGTATGCCTCCCTGGCCGTCATCAGGCTGCTGGCGCTGGTGCTGGTAAAGCGGGTGCCCGAACAGCGCGGCTCTTGGTAATGCCGCGACCAGGCCCGGGGACGTCCGTGGTCAAAGCGTTTCGGCCGCCACGATCTCCTTCCTGCTCTCCGCGCTTTCCCGGGCCTCCTCGTCGGTGATCTTCTTTACCAGGGCGCGAAAAAGCCCCAAGGCCCGGTCGGCGCGAATGGGAATCATCTTGAAGTCGGGTTTCAGGTCCAGGCTGCGCGATTGCGCGGTGATCATCGTGCGGTCTTCCTCGAAGGCCGTCACGATGCTTTGGTGAATGGACGCGGTGACCTCGGGCTGGTCGATGGCGAAGTTGTGCGGGTGGCAGAAGAAGTAATGCGTGGAGTGCTCGGTTTCGGGCGTCAGGGCCTGGCAGCCATGGAATTCCGCCGCGTTTACGCGCCTGCCTTCCACGGCGCCGGTGCCTACGGGCGCCATGCCCGAGTCCATCAGGAACAGGCCGGGCAGGACGAAGTCGTATTTGTTCCAGCGATCCACCTTGCCATCGTAGTGCTTGACCTTCTGCACAAAGGGCGGGGCTTCGATATCCATGGCCCAGCGCGTGATGCGCACCCCGTTTTCCAGCGGCTCGATTTCCGCCTGCGTTTCCGCGTAAGCCGCCGGCCCGCCCAGGGTGTTGGGATGGACGTAGGGCAGGTGGGCCAGATCCAGCAGGTTGTCGGCGATCAGCAGGTAGTTGGTGTCGTAATGCGTATAGCCTTCCAGGTGGCGCCAGGCGGGATCGTTCATCCAGTGCGTGTCGGGAATCAGTGCGGGATCGGCGCGGGCCGGGTCGCCCATCCAGATCCACAGCCATTTGTGCTGTTCGATGATGGGGAAGGTGTTGACGCGGACGGAGTCGGGGATGCGGTCCTGCCCCGGAATTTCCACGCAGGCGCCGGCGCTGTCGAACCTCAGCCCGTGGTACATGCAGCGCAGGAAGTCGCCTTCGCGGCGCCCCAGGGAAAGCGGGGCGCCGCGGTGACAGCAGCGGTCTTCGAATGCAACGGGGCGTCCGGCGCTGTCGCGCCACATGACGATGGGCACGCCGATGATGGTACGCGCGATGAAGTCGTCGGCGGTGACTTCGCTGGCCCAGCCCGCCACATACCAGCAATTCTTGATGAACATCTTCGTCTCCTTGTCGAACTTGCGTCCGCGCTCCCGGCGGCGCTGTCCGGTCAAGATAGACGGGGGAGATTCATGCGTCAATTCCATGGCTTGCATCAATATCATGCATTTATTGCATGACATGTGGCGGTTCTTTAACGCATGCTTTCGGGCAGCTCCAGGAATGTTTCCTTGACCAGGCCGCGCAGCCACATGATGGCGCGGTCCTGGTGAAAACGCGGGTGCCAGTATTGCCGCAACGAAAATTTCGGCAGGGCGATCGGCGGTTCGAACACCTTTACCAGGTTGTGGCGCGCAAAGACGCTGCCCAGGGATTGCGGGACGGTGGCCAGGAACTCGGGGTGGTGATCGAGCAGCAGCGGCACGAACAGGAAGTGCGGGGTCGTGAAGGCGATGTTCCGCTTGATGCCGGCGTCTTCGACCACCGAATCGTAGGCGCGCCGGCTGCGGCTGGAAAGCGTTATGGCCACGTGGGGCATCCGGCAAAACTGTTCCAGCGACAGGGTGTCGCCCAGTTCGGGGTTTTTCACGCTGGCGATGGTGACGAAAGGGTGGGTGAACAGTTCTTGCTGGTACAGCCCCTCGGGGGCGTTCATCACCGAGCCCAGCACCAGGTCGGCTTCGCCCGAGGCCAGCGTGGCTTCCATTTGCTGGGGCGGAACCTGCAGGGTATGAAGCGAACAATGGGGCGCCACCTCTTTGAGCCGGTTCAGCAGAGGCGGGATGAAGACCAGCTCGCCCATGTCGGTCACGCACAGGCTGAAGGTGCGCCTGGCCTGCGCCGCGTCGAACTGCGCCTGCGACAGCACCCGGTTGCGCACCGCGTCGATGATGGCGTGGATATCGGCAGCCAGCGCCTCGGCCTTGGCGGTGGGGGTTACGCCGCGGTAGCTTTTGATGAACAGCGCATCGTCGAAGAAGGCGCGCAGCCGCGCCAGCGAATGGCTCATGGCGCTTTGCGTGATGCCCAGGGTCTGGCCCGCCCGCGTGACGCTGCGCTCGCGCAGCAGCGCGTCGAACACCACGAGCAGGTTGAGGTCCAGATTGTTTATGTCATGAGCATTATTCATGAAATACATTCCTGACATGGGATTGCGGGATGTTACCCGCGCTCCTAAGCTTTCCGCAAGCCGCAATCCTTCCATCCAATAAAGCGGCGCACAGGAGACGACAATGCATTTGAAAACCACGATGGCCGCGCTCGCGGCCTGTCTGGGCGCCGCGCTATGCGCGCCTTCCTTCGCCGACATTACCGTTGGCCTCACCCTTTCGCTGACGGGGCCGGGATCGTCCCTGGCGATTCCCACTCGTGATGCTGTCGAGATTTTCCCCCACGAAATCGACGGCGAGAAGATCAAGTATGTGATTTTGGATGACGGCACCGATCCGGCGAGTGCCGTGAAGAATTTTCGGAAACTGGTGGATGAGTACAAAGCTGATGTGGTTATGGGGTCGTCAATTACTCCAACTACATTGCCGCTGGTGAGCCTCGCCGCTGAAACCCATGTGCCGCTGCTCAGCTTGGGCTCGGCGTCTCGAATCGTCGAGCCGCAGGACGATGTGCGCCGCTGGACATTCAAGGCCTTGCAGAACCAGCAATTAATGATGAGTGTTACTGTTGACCATATGGTTGCCAACCATATCAAGAGCATTGGCTACATCGGCTTTACCAACGCTTATGGCGAGTCGTGGCTGCAAGAGCTGAAAACGCAATTGGCCTCGAACAATATCGAACTCAAGGCGGTTGAGCATTACGGCAGCAAGGATACTTCGGTTACCGCGCAGGTCCTGAAGCTTGTGCAGGCCAAGCCCGATGCGGTGTTCATCGCCGCCGCCGGCACGCCCGGCGCCTTGCCGCAGAAGGCGCTGCGCGAGCGCGGCTATAAAGGCCTGGTCTATCAAACCTATGGCATCGCCAACCAGCAGTTCCTGCAGGTGGCGGGCAAGGACGCCGAAGGCGCGCTGTTCTCGGTGGGTCCCATGCTGGTGGCCGATCAGTTGCCCACGTCCAATCCCATTCGCGCGGTGGCCATGGACTGGACGCGCAAGTACGAGGCCAAGTACGGCAAGGATACGGCTTCGGTGTTCGCCGCCAATGCCTGGGACAGCTATATGCTGCTGAGCCATGCGATCAAGGCCGCGCTGCCCAAGGCCAGGCCGGGCACGGCCGAGTTCCGGTCGGCGCTGCGCGATGCGCTGGAGGCCACGAAGGATCTGGTCACGTCGCAGGGGGTCATGACCATGTCGCCGCAGGATCACGTCGGCTACGACAAGCGTGCCGCCGTCATGGTGCAGATCCACGATGGCCGCTGGAAATACGTGCCCTGACCACGCGCCAAAGCGCAAGCCTCGGCCTTCAGGCCGAGGGCAAGCGAGGCCATGTCGATACGGCGCCGAAGGTGCCCCCGTATCGTGGCGGAGAACCCCCGGCCCTTTTGGGCCGGGTTCTTCACGAGGCCTGCGTTTCAAAAGCCCGCTTCCTTGGCGGTGTCTCGTGCATAATTCCATTACCTGCCGATGGCGGCGCGCTTCCTGTGCGCCGCCTTCCTCTTCGGCGGGCTCACAGGAGGGGAATCATGCAAAGCCTTTATAAAAAATGGCTGCTGCCGGCCGGGTTGGCGCTGGCGTTGCTGGCGGGACAGGCCGGCGCCAAAGAGCCGTCCGCCCAGGCGCCATCGGCAAAAACGGACGCAACGGCAGGGGAGTCTTCAAAAGCCGCCTCGGCGGATCCGACGGCGCCCGCCGTTCGCGTTGAAACCCTGATGCGCAGCAGCGCGTCGTGGGACGGCAAGCCGTACGCGTCGTATCCTTCCGGCCCTCCCGAGCTGACCGTCCTGAAAATCACCATTCCTCCGCATTCGGCGCTGCCCTGGCACACCCACCCCATGCCCAACGCCGCCTACGTGCTGTCGGGCGAACTGACTGTGCAGAAAAAAGCGGACGGCCGCGAACAAAAACTGACGCCGGGCCAGGTGCTGCCCGAAATGGTGGGCGAGCTGCACCGCGGCATAACCGGCGACAAGCCCGTGGAACTGATCGTCTTTTATGCAGGAACCAAAGGCATGCCTTTGTCCCAGCATTAAGACGCCGCTGGTTTACAGTACTTCAGGATTCGCGGGCCAATCCGCGTATCAGCTTCAGACCGGGAGGCCGTGTCAGCCATGGATATAAGCCGCGTGGATTTGAATCTCCTCGTGGTGTTCGAAGCCATGCTCGAACACCAGAACGTGACCCGGGCGGGGCAGGCAATAGGATTGAGCCAGCCCGCGATGAGCGCCGCTGTGACCAAGCTGCGTTCGTTGTTGAACGATCCGTTGTTCGTGCGGACAGGCGCGGGCATGACGCCCACCCCTCATGCACTGCGGCTGGCCCCGGCCGTGGCGCGGATGCTCCGCATCGTGCGGGCCGAAATTCTGCAGGAATGGCGGTTCGATCCGGCCACGTCGCAACGGACCGTCACGCTCAACACGAGCGACATCGGCGACATGGTGTTCCTGCCCAAGCTAATTCGGCGCTTGAACACGGTAGCGCCGGGGATCATGCTGAAGACGGTTACGCTGTCGCCTGGCGAAACGGAGGCCGCGATGGAGTCTGGCGAAGTGGATCTGTCTGTCGGGTATTTCCCGGACCTGACCAAGGCCGGCTTTTATCAGCAGCGTTTGTTCGGCCACTCGTTCGTCTGCATCGTGCGGGCTGGCCATCCCCAGGTCGTGGACGGCAAGCTTAGCCTGGAGCAATTTCTGACCATGTCCCATGCCGTGGTGCATGCGCAGGGCCGCAGCCAGGAAATTTTCGAACGCGAACTCCTTAAGTTGGGCATTACGCGGCAGATGGGCTTGCACACGCGGCACTTCATGAGCCTGCCCATGGTGATTGCCGAGTCCGATCTTATTGCCACAGTGCCCAAGGTGGTCGGCACGACATTTTCCAAGCTGACGGATATCCAGATACTGGAGCTGCCCTTTAAAGTGCCCAGCTACGATCTGAAGCAGTATTGGCATCGACGCTTTCATCGCGACGCCGCCAATGTCTGGATCCGTGGCGTGGTCTGGGAGCTTTTTCACGCCTGATCTTTTTACGATGTTGTACTAGGCCCGGGCTGTCCGCGGCCCGGGCGGCCCTGGGCTGATCGAACCCGCCCAGGTTGGCCGAGCCGATCAGGCTTGGCCGGCTTTACCCCGCGTTGGCAATATCCGTCATTTTCGTCTGGGGCTTGGCAACCTCCGCGGCGATCCGGCTTGCTATGATGCGCCGCGCCTGGATGGCGCCGGCATCGGCCGCGATGTCGACCAGGGGGCGGCCCGCTTGCGCCTTCAGGCGCTGGTGCTGGGATTCCAGGATGGCCTTGTCTTCGTTGAACGTGGCCTCGATTTCCTGGCATATTTTTTCGCCCACTTCGGGTTGTTTTAGCTTGAAATTGCGCGCGACCGTCCAGAAATAAAAGGTACTGTCCTCGGTGGAGGGGGTCACGGCGTGCAGGGTGCGCAAGCCCAGTCCGCCTTCGCGGTTGCCTTCATAGGCTCCTTGTCCCACGTCCTTGGCGCCGGAATAGATTCTTACCGCGCCGACCGAGAACTCGATTTCGATCCAGCGATCCACCTTGCCGTGAAATTCGAAGGCGCTGGCGTAAAGAGGAGGGGGTGTCGAGTTGCGCAGCCAGCGAATGACGTGCACGCCGTCATCGCTGCGGGTGGTTTTCATTTCGGCGTTGGAGTGCGCCTCGGGTTCTCCACCTATGGTGTTGCGATGCACGTAGCCCACGTGTGTCAGGTCCAGCAGGTTGTCGTACAGCAACTGGTAGTTGGCATCGATGGAGGTGTATTTGCCGTCGTAAGCCCACTCGGGATCGCTGTGCCATGGGTACCGCAGTATCTGCGCCGGATCGGCCTTGGCTGGATCGCCCATCCATACCCATATCAGGGCGTCTTGTTCCACAACGGGATAGCTTTTGATGCGCGCGTTCTGAGGAATCTTTTCCTGGCCAGGAATACGCACGCATTGACCAGTGTGGTCGAACACCAGGCCATGATAGCCGCATTGCATCAACCCATCCAGAACCTGGCCGTGCGCCAGCGGCAGTCCGCGATGGCAGCAGCGGTCTTCCAGCGCGGCAATGTGGCCGTCCGCTTTGCGATACAGCACGATTGGCTCATTGATAATGGTGCGCGCCAGCGGCCCGCTCTGGATTTCGTTGGACATGCCGGCGGCATACCAGCAGTTTTTAATGAACATATGCCTCTCCTTGATAAGTACCGACGTGAGGGGGGGCGGCGGGATTGGAGGCCGCTGCCGGATTGCCTTGGGGTTTCCTTGGCCTGCCGCGCGAAGCGCCGGCAGGCTTGGCGGGCAGGGACTAGGCGGGATCCTTCACCATGGGAATTTTGTCGAAATTCCGGTTGACCAGCCTTCCGTCCGCCTTCTCGATCTTGCGGATGTAGATGTCCTGAACCGTGTCACGCGTGTCCTTGCCGATGAGCAGCGTGCCGCGGGGGCTGTCGATCTGCATGCCCGCTGCCAGTTTGACGGTTTGGCCGCCATCGACTTTGCCGCCCTGCTTGTCGATGGTTTGGTAGATGATCTGCATGGCATCGTAAGCCGCCACCGCGATGAAGTTGGGCGGTAATATGCCTTGGTCTATGGTTTTGGATTCAGCCAGGAACCGCTGGTTCATGGGGTGATCGTAATCAGAGGTATAGAATCCCGCAGAAATGATTCCCAGTGCCGAGTCGCCTACGGAAGCCAGCGTGTCTTCGTCGGTAAAGCCTTCCAGGGCCAGGATCTTGATGCCCGATTCCGCCAGTTTTCGATTGGCGGCTTCCTTGATGAAGCCGATGGCCGAGTCGCCGGCTTGCAGGAATACGAACGCGGCATCGGGCTTGGCATCCTTGATGCGCTGGACGAAGGGGCCGAAGTCGTGATTGCTGGGCGGTACCCGGCTTGCTTCTGCGATAGTGCCGCCGCCCTCGGTAAAGCCCTTCTTGAACCAGACTTCGGCATCGTGTCCCGGGCCGAAGTCGGCGACCAGGCTAAAGACTTTCTTGATGTTGTTTTTTGCCGCCCATTTTCCCAGTGGATAAGCCATCTGCGCATTGGTGTACGACGTGCGGACAATGTATGGAGAGGCTTTGGTTACGCCGGAAGTGGCCGCCAGCATGACGAACATGGGAGTTTTCGACGCTGTTGCGACAGGGGCCGCGGCAAAGGCCTGAGGCGTGATCAGGAAGCCGCCCAGTATGTCGACCTTGTCGCGGTTGACCAGTTCCTGCGCGAGCCGCTTGGCGGCTTCAGGAGTAGGTCCCGCGGTGTCGCGGTAGATGATGTCTATTTTCCGGCCGGCGACAGTGTCGCCATGTTCCTTCATGAATGCGGCGATGCCGTTTTTCGCTTGCTGGCCGTAGCTGGTGAAGGGGCCGCTCAACGGCACTACCATGCCGATCTTTATAGGTTCCTGCGCCAAGGCCGTTTGTGCCAGGGGGGCGCAGGCCAGGGCGACGCTCGCGCCCAATGCCTGGAAGAGGTTCATTTTCGTCTCCTGTTATTTCATTTATCGATCACTGTCCGCCCTGTTCCCAGGGACCGGCCGTGTCGGCGTTTTGTGGAAACAATCTTAGACAGCAGGTTGGTGCGCATCAACGACTATCGTTCCATACCAATCATTTGTTTTTTGGATAGTGGTGTGGCGAAACATCTGAAGTGCCGTGGGTTCGAGCTGGGCTTGCGGTTGGGTTGAAGCCCCGCCGCGCATCCGGGGCAAAGACCACGCTCGCGCCGCAACGAGCTATCATGGTCAGCAATGAGCAACAGCCTTTGACTTCAAGGAGAACGAAGATGGATCAATCGATGTATCCGGCCGCGACCAGGGAACTGGCCAAACAAAGAACCGAGCTGGCGCCCGACACCATGGCGGCTTTCCGGGCTTTCAGCGCCAGCGTCTTTGCCGAGGGCGCGTTGTCGAAGAAGAACAAGCAGCTCATTGCCGTTGCCGTGGCCCATGTTACGCAGTGTCCTTATTGCATACGCGGCCATACCGAGGCCGCGCTCAAGCAGGGCGCCACCGACAAGGAAATCATGGAAGCCATTTGGGTTGCCGCGGAAATGCGGGCGGGCGGGGCGTTCGCGCATTCCAGCCTGGCCCTGGACACCATCAACCACGTGCACGGCCAGTCGCAGGGTTGAATCAAGAACACCCTTGACGATGGGGGCGGGCCCGGCGGCGCTTGTGAACCAGCAGCGCGCAAAATACCAGGCCGGCGGCGAGGCTGGTATAGCCGCTGTACATGACAAGCCCCAGCCCCCAGCCCCTCCAGGCCAGCAGCGCGGCCAGGGCCAGCAGAAGAAAGCCGGCGCCCGCCGCGCGCAGCCATATCGTGGTTCGGCGCGGCAGGCTGCGGTCGAAAAGTTCGTCCTGCTGGCGTTGGGTGGCGCATGCCAGGGCGGCGAAGCCCGCCAGGCACAGTAGTAGCGACAATGCGTGGATCATGCTTCGCCCGGAGCGGGGTCGGTCGCCGCGCGCCGCGATGCGCTCTTCGCGACGGCGGGCCGCACGCGCCGCGTGTGCCGGGCCGTGCGCACGGCCAGCACGGCATGCAGCGCCGCCAGGGCCCAGCACGTCAAGTCCATGCCCGCGAACACCCAATCGCCGTTCGCCAGGCTATGCCATAGCGGCCGCGAGGTCGTGAGGGCGTTCAATACCGGCAACAGCGCCAGCAGCGCGGTTGCCGTCCAAAGCTGTTCGACCCAGGCGGCTTTGGACGGGCGCAGCATGGCATGCACGAGGGCGGTGGCCCAAACCACGAAGAAGACCTGGATCTCGCTCGAGGCCCTGTCGGGAAGACCGACCGGCAGCAAACGGTTGCCCCACAGGAAGGCGGCCATGGCGATCGACAGGCCGGCGATGCTGGCGATGTTCAGCTTTTCGACGAGCCTCAGGCCGAAGTAGGGCCGGTCGGGGTCGGGCAGTTTTTGCCGCCGCTTGACGGTCCATAGCACCAGGCCCGTGCCCACCATGGCCGTGCCGGCCAGGCTGACCAGGAAGTACAGCCAGCGTGTCGCGGTGTCGCTGAAGCGCCCAAGATGCAGCGCATACAGGACGCCGCGTGTTTCAGCGGCGGGACCCACGTGGTCGTGCGTTTCGAGCAGCTTGCCGCTGCTGCCTTCGAAGAGCAGGTATTGCGGGCTCATGGAAACCCGGCCCTCCTCGCCTCTGGAGATGCTGACGCGCGAGGCGGCGTCGTTGGGATTGGTGACGGTGACCGTGGCGATATTGCCGCTGCCCCAGCGCGCCTGGGCCTGCCGCACCATGTCTTCGATGGAGGCCAGGGCGTGCGCTTGTCCCGTGGCCTTGTCGGGCTGCAGGAAGGCGCTGAGTTCCGCCCTGAGCTGTTGCCGTTCGGTCGGGGTGTGGATGGCCAGTTGCTGTCCCCAGGGCATGTACAGCGCCATCAAGGTCACCAGGCCGGTATAGGTGATCATGAGGTGGAAGGGCAGGCCGAACACCGACAAGGCGTTGTGCGCGTCCAGCCACGACCGCTGCCCCTTGCCCCAGCGGAACGTGAAGAAATCGATGAAGATCTTCTTGTGCGTGATGATGCCGCTGATAATGGCCACCAGCATGAACATGGCGGCCAGGCCGGCCAGCAGGCGGCCCCATACGATGGGCAGGTAATAGAACTGGAAATGGAAGCGATAGAAGAAGTCGCCGCCCAGTGTGTCGCGGGCGTCGATGGCCTTGCCGGTGGCGGGGTCGAAACGCCCGTCCTCGAAGCGGCCGCCCGGCCCTCTTTTTGTGCGCCAGAACGCATAGACGCTGTTGCTGCGCGCATCGGGCAGCATCAGGCTCCATTGCGGGCTGTCGGGAACCATGGTCTTGAGTTCGTCGGCGACGCGCTGGGCCGCCAGGGCGAGGTCGGGGGCATGGACCTGAGGCGCGAGCTCGGGCCGCATCCATTGCGAGATCTCTTCCCTGAAGTACGACACCGTGCCGGTCAGGAACATGGCGTAAAGCACCCAGCCCAGCAGCAGGGCCACCCAGGTGTGCAGGCTGGACATGCTCTGGCGCAGGCCGGGCGTCGCGTCGCGGCGGATGGAGTTGCCTGGTTTCACGAAATACCTGCCTGAAGCCAGATGGGCAAGGCGGCCAGCAGCAGCGGGACGGCGGCCACCAGCAAGCCCGCCCAGGCCCGCCGGGCGCTGCTGGCGGCGAATACCCAGATGACGGCGCCGGCATAGATAACAAAGCTGGCCAGCATGCCGGCCAGCACCGCCTGCGGCTTGCTGACGGGCAGCGCCAGCGGCGCAATGCTGCCCAGCGCCGCGAGCCCATAGCCGCCGAACAGCGCGGCCGCGATGCGGGACGCGACTGGGGCGGCGTGGCGAGCCTTGTACATCAACCCCTTCATGTGTCTGCCCTGCCTGCCTTTTTCCAGATTAGAAGTCGACCGAGGCCGACAGCATGATGGTACGCCCTGCGGCATTGGTTGCAAAGCTGCCGCTGGCCAGCCAGTACTTCTTGTCGGTGAGGTTGTCGACGTTGGCGCGGAACACCACGTTCTTGCCGGCGATCTTGGTGTGGTAGCGCGCGCCCACGTTGAAGACCGTGACGGCCGGCAGGCTTAGTGTATTGGTGGAATCGATATACATCGATGACGTATACGTGGCGCCTCCATTCAGCGACAGACCTTGAACCCAGGGGGTATCCCAGTCCAGGCCCAGGTTGAACGTGCTCTTGGGCACGCCGGGAGCCGTATTGCCTTCGTTTACGCCGCCCTGGGTTTGCGTGAGCTTGCCCTGGGTGAAGGCCGCGCTGGCCATGAGGCGCAGCCCGGGCTGCAGTTCGCCGTAGGCGGTAAGTTCCAGGCCGCGGTTGCGCTGCTCGCCGAAATAGCCGTAGACGTTCGCGGCGTCGGCCTGGGCGGCCGGCCGCGCGATTTGAAAGAGGGCGGCCGTGGTCGTGATCCGGCCCCAGTCTACCTTGACGCCGGCCTCGTACTGCTTGGACTTGTACGGGGCCAGCACTTCGCCGGCGTTGGCGTACGAGGCGCCGACGACGGTGCCTTTGGTCAGGCCTTCCGTGAAATTGCCGTAGACCGACACATTGTCCAGCGGCTTGATCACGATGCCCGCAACGGGCGAGGTGGCATTGGCGTTGTAGCTGCCGGTTTTCGCGCCGGTGGCGGTGCTGTAGCTGTCGACGTCCACGGTTTGCCGGCGGGCGCCCAGGGTAAGCAGCACGCGATCCTGCGCGAAGGAAAGCGTGTCGGCGATGGCGATGCTGTCCAGCGTGGTTTCGGAGGCTTTCTGCATGCTGTAGCGCACCGGCGAATTGGGGGGAAGCGCGACCGGGTTGTAGATGTTGGAGGCCACGGCGACTGTGCCCGGCGAGTACGCGTTGCCGCCTTCCTGGGTCATGCGCGCCGCGTCGAGACTCAGGGTGTGCCCGATGCCTGCTGTATTGAAGCGCGCCTGCACGCCGATGTCGCCGCTCAAGGTCTTGGTGTAGGAGTCATAGTATGAATTCATGACGCCAAAATTCCCGTCCGCGTCCACCCCGGCGCGCTGCAGGGTGATGGGGTTGACCGAGATTGGAAAGACCTGCTTTACGGTGTTGTCCCGGTAGCCCAGCGCCACGTGGGCAGTCAACGCATCGGTCAGGTCGTATTCCAGCCGCGAGGCGATGGTGCGGTCGCGTTGCGTCAGGGTAGTGCCCGGGTAGAAGGTGATGTCGCCGTCCGGGGCCGCTGGAATGCCCGTGCCGTTGGTCAGGAAGCCGATCTGCGAGCGGAAGTCGTCCACATTGTCGTCCTGGTAGATGGCGTCCAGCGACCATCGCAGGCGTTCTCCACGGTAGTCCAGGGCCAGGGTGCCCAGGCCCAGTTGCTGATCCCCGCCGTCGATGGAGGCTTCGCCGCCCCGCAATACGCCATTGAAGCGCAGGCCCCAGGCATTGTCTTCCCCAAAGCGGCGGCCGAAATCCAGATGGGTGCCCAGGTTGGCCTTGCTGGTATAGGTGGTGGTCAGGCGGGTGAGGGGTTCGTCCCCCGCGCGTTTGGTCACGATGTTGACGCTGCCGCCTATGCTGCCATTGGGCGGGATGCCGCGCATCAGCGTGCCCGGCCCTTTCAGGAGCTCGACGCGCTCCACCATTTCCATGGGGATGCGGTTGGCGGACAGCAGGCCATACAGGCCGTTAAGGCCCACGTCGCCGCTGGTGACGCTGAAGCCGCGGATCTGGAAATCTTCGCCGAAACCGCCGGTGGATGTCGTGGTGCGCACCGAGGCGTCATTGGTGATGACGTCGGCCAGTGTGCGGGCCTGGATGTCTTCCAGGAATTCCGAGGTGTAGTTGACGGTGCTGAACGGCGTGTTCATGACGTTGTTCGTTCCCAGCAGGCCCAGATCGCCGCCCCGCGCCACCTGCCCGCCGGCATAAGGTTTGGTTTGCCCGTCGCCGGCGCCTTGGTTGCCCTGGACGGTCACCGCGGGCAGCAGGGTGGCGGACGTCGTGGTCTGGGCCATTGCGCCGCCGGTGGCGGCAAGAAGGCCGGCAACCGCAAGGCGGCGCAGCAGTGGCAGGCGGGGCGATGGGAGATGGGGAGGCGTGTGTGGATGCGGATGCGCGAGTCTGTATTGGGGCATGTAGTGGCTCTATTATTTGAAAGTCGAAAGTTTGCTTAACGTAGCGGGGGGCTGGCGGCCTATGACTCGGAGGTGGACTAGCCCTGGTTGAAGCAGGAGATTGCCGGAATGGAAACTAATGATAACAATAATTAATATCATTTGCATTATTTTCATGACTGAAACAATGGTACGGAACGCCTGGGCGATGGATCCATCCAGGCGAAACCAGTTTCGGCAGGGCGGGTTTTGGCCATGCGCCGCGCATGAATTCCCAGGAAATCGGATCCGCTTCGGGTAATTACTAGAAACTTTTGTAAGCAAAAAGTGCTCTACTGCATGCCTGCGGCGTGTTTTTCGTGCGGCGCGCCGCAGTGCCGCCTGTGCCGGCAAGAAGTTCGCCGCGGCTTGGTGGCCGATGGCGCGGAACCTGTTTGTGAAGGCTCCAGAGGCCGGAGGATAACTATGGATCTTGAAGGAGGGGAGGCGGCGGCGCCTGTGCCGGATGCGGCCCGGCTGGCAAAAACCTATCGATTGTGGGACGAGCTGGTGGACATGGACGCGGCGGACATCGATCAGGCCCGCACTTATCTGCTGCGGGGGTTGTGCGATCTGGCCGGGGCCGATAGCGCTTCCTGGGTGGGCGCGGTGCGCATGGCCGACTCGCATTCGGCCGATCCGGTGTATGGCTGGCGGCCCAGGCTGATTCATCATTTGGATACATCGCCCCGGCTGCGCGAGGTCGCGCAGCAGCAGCGGCGCCTGCTGGAAACCGGGAAGGTGGACGAAACCACGCTGCGCAATGTCGAGGCGGCCGGCCGGTTCCGCACCCATAGACTGGTGGATATCGTGCCGCCCGAGTGGTTCGAGGGCGAATACTACCGGTCTTATTATCTGGCGCTCGGCCGCCGGGACGCCATCTGGGCCGGGGTGCCGGTCAATGCGGATACCGAAATCTATTTCGGCTTGTATCGCAGCCATCGGGAGCCGGGGTTTTCACCGGAGGATCGCGACGCCGTCGCATATGCCCTGCGCGGCTTGCGCTGGTTTCATCGCCAGCAGATGCTGGGCCATGGGCTGCTGCTGTCCAATTCGCCCCTGACGCGCGCCGAGAACGCCGTTCTGCAGGGCTTGCTGCGGGGACTGTCGGAAAAGCAGATCGCGGCCGAAGTCGGGCAAAGCCCCAACACCACGCATGAGTACGTGACCCGCATATTCCGCAAGTACGCGGTGCACAACCGGGCGGCCTTGATGGCGCTATGGCTCGGGCGCGATCCGTCGTTGCAGGGGGCGGACTCGGCGTAATCTTCCTGGTTCCAGGGTAATGGCGCTTGTTGGTCGGTAGATGCGGGCATATTGGCTGCGTAGTCCCTCTGTTTAGAGGGTTACAGCATATTGGTAGCCATCGGCATAATTATGTGAACGTTTGTTTCACACTTGCCGCTCATTACAACAATCACCGATACGGAGCCTCACCATGAACAAGAAACCCCCCGCTGGGCATCCTGCAATACTGGATGCCCATGGCGTAATGCGCCGGCGCCTGCTGGGTACGGCCTTGGCGGCCTCCACCACGCCCTTCCTGCTGGCCGGCTGCAACGGCGGCGGCTCATCCGACACCGCCGAACTGGCCGGGTTGACGGGCGGCCAGGGGCTCATGGGCGCCAGCTCGGGCAGCTCTACCTTCACGGTCCAGGATCGCAAAATCATGCTCAACGGCTCGGAGTTCTTCGCCAAGGGCGTGTGCTATTCGCCCTTGCCCATCGGCGCAGACGCGGGCACCCTTCCGGGCGGCGATTTTTTCAGCGACTTCTGGGAACCGCTTTTCACGCGCGATCTAAGCGTGCTGCAGGGCATGGGCTGCAATTCCGTGCGCCTGTACATGGTGTCGCCCTGGGCAACCCCGTGGGATTCCACCACGGCCCGCCAGTACCACACCAAATTCATGGACGCCTGCGCCGACAAGGGCATCTACGTATGGCTGGCCTATCCCATGACGCCCACGCAGGCCATGAGTTCCGCCGATCGCCCCCGCATCGAGCAGGGGTATCAACTGCTGTGCGAAGAGCTGGGCACCCATCCGGCGCTCATCGGCTTCACCATCGGCAACGAAACCGATAACGACACCACCATCAATAATCCGGACTTCTGGGCCTGGATGGACGGCCTGGCCGAAAAGGTCAAGGGCTGGGCGCCGACCAAGCTGACCAAGTGCGCCGTGCACGACGTGCCCCCCAACATCGACGCCATGGTCAACCCCAACATCGGCAAAGGTGTGCCGCATCTGGACGTCATTGGCTTGAACTCGTATCGCGGCACCCAGACGACCGGCTTCGACACCATGTTCACCGACTACGACGCCAAGTTCAAGAACGCCGGCTTGCCCGACCGCCCCTTTCTGGTCACGGAATTCGGCTGCCCGGCATCGACCCGCCAGGGCGCCGACCCCGTCGAGCTGCCCGACCATGCCAAGGCCCAGGCCGACTACATCGAAGCGCACTGGAAAGACATCGTCAGGAACCACGGCCTGAACCTGTGCTCCGGCGGCTATCTGTTCGAGTGGTCGGACGAGTGGTGGAAGGCTGGTAGCCCCACGGTGCACAACGGCCATTCGAGCTGTGATGCTGGCGCGTTCCCGGGCGGGTGCCCCGACGAGGAATGGTTCGGCATCAACAGCATTGCGGTGGGCAACAAAGACGACGGCACGCCCAGGCCGGCGGCCGACCCCGTCACTGCGGAGAACCGGGATGGCAAAACCGTCTACGTCCACCACCCCGACATCCTTACCCAGCGCGCGGGTGTGGAGCGCCTGAAAACCCTCTGGACCTCGTAGACTCCGGCACAGGCGTCAAGCCGGGCGCCTTTTACGCGGAGCAAAGGGTTTACCCAAATAACAGGGGCCGCCATTTTGAGCGGCCCTTGTGCTTTCCGGCCGCCCCGGCCGAGTGGAATCAAGCCGGGTGGCTTTAGGGGGAAACCATGTATTGACAAGCCCCGTGCCGTTCTTTCACAATTTAGTTGAAATTTTCAACTAAATTTAACGGCAAGGGTTGTGGGTGATGCAGGCCTGTATGGGCCGGTTGATATTGCTTGAATAGTTCAACTAATGATAGCCATCATATAGCTATTTTCACCCATCGCCAACTTGATGCAAACAAAGAATAATTTGGGGTTGATTGGCCGTGAGCGCACTCCAGATCCGCAGTACCCGCCCCGCCCACCCGATGGAGACA
>Ga0182735_1000361_pt1 | contig 38657 bp, 43 predicted proteins | sample eDN5th30CKraftMG_FD_128524 | JGI IMG/M metagenome (GOLD analysis project Ga0182735, IMG submission 128524) | Enriched Miracle-Growth compost microbial communities from Emeryville, California, USA - eDNA 5th pass 30_C Kraft MG (version 2) (version 2) ...
ATTTCACGGGCAGCCACAAGGCTGTCGAGGAAATTGCGGTAATAGCCAGCGATTAGGCTGGCCTTGTCGCTGCCGTTGACGATAGCGCGGGCGCCCACTGGGTTAGCGTTACCGGCGCCGAAAAAGTCAGCCAGCCTCTTGCCAGTGAACTTACCGTTGATCATCCCGTCGAACAGGATGCGGACAGCCGTGGCCATCTCCAGCGCGGCGTCGGGGTTATCGCCAAGGCCGTACTTCTTATAGTTGTCTTTGCCGGTGATCTGCGCCAAGGCGCGGCCACGATATATCCAGCCGTCGTTGGCGCCGGTATTGCCCATGCGCCCGCCATAGACCTTGTTTGCCAGGGCCTGCGGATTGCGCACATAAGGCTGGGCGGCAGCCACCGTGCTAAACCGCGACGGCCAGACCTGCCTGATACGCGCCGCACTGGTATAATTCAGATTCTCTGCAACCGGCTGCATCTTGCCGCCGGTTTCGTGGAATGCCGTCGCGAGCACATAAGCGGTCTGCTCGTCAGGCAGGCCTCGGCGCTCAGCTTCAGCCAAAACAGCCGACGTGCCGTCGACCTGCGCCTGCGAAAGACGACCGCCAAAAGGCGCGCGCCTCGCATACGCGAAGAACGTTGTCTTGTTCATGTGGATGTCCTGAAAAGAAAAAGCCGCCTCAGTGGGCGGCGACTGTCAGTTGCAGATTTTTGTTTCTCGTCTTAGTCTCCGGCTCACAGGCTTGGGGAGACTGAAATGAAGAGATTTCTTATCGGGGCGCTACTCGCTGGCGCGTGGGCAAATACGGCTGCCGCAGAAGATTACGACTGGTCAGGCATCTACGGCGGTGTGAGTATCGGGGTTAGATGGTCGGACCGTGATTTTAGCGGACCCTTTGACGTCGACTACTGGAGCACGTCAGGCAATGGCGTGACTGGCGGCGCTTTCGTTGGGTACAATTTCTCTTACGGAAACTTGGTCTTGGGACCGGAAATCTCTGCCCTATTCACTAACGCGGACGGAGAAAGCAAGGAGCGCCGCTTTGGATTTGATGGGACGGCCAATTCGACCTTGAGAACGAAGGCAACCGCGTCGGTGAATGCCAGGGTTGGCTATTCATTTGGTCGAATATTGCCATATGTAACCGCTGGGTATTCACGTGGATGGTTTGCGACTGACAGTTACACTAAAGCTTATCGCTTTGACGAAGTAGTTCATTACCCATTTGAGCGGAACGGTTGGAATGTCGGTGTAGGAACGGATTGGGCTATCCTCGAACATGTGTTTGCTCGCGCCGAATATCGCTTCATCGATTTTGGCAAAGAAGACATCGGACATGGCTGGGAAGCCAAGTATCGACAACACGCTGCAACGTTAGGAATTGGCTACAAGTTCTGACGGGTTAGCCAGCAACTCAGCCGCTCGCGCCTCGCCAAAGAGATCAGTCGCCATTTGCACCAGTAACGGCCAAAGCTCGTGATCTGATCGGAAGGTATTTGCGGTCAGGAAGATTTGCCGGGTGCGAAAAGGCTGGGTTGCCATCGCCGCGTTGACCTGTTCGGCTTCGTTATCAGTCATGCGCTCCCAGAGCGTCACCGCTGGAATGACCGTGATTATCGGGGCTGGTTCAGGTGCTGGCGGAATGTATTCGACCACCGTGCCGTTTTGCCATTTGCGAGCGCCCGAATTCTCGATGAACTCGCACCATTGGTCCTCCGTTATCTCAATGGCTGTCTCTGGATATCCGGAAGGCCATACATCGGAAGGGTAAAAGCCGACTGGGAAGCCGTTATCATCAAAAACGGCGCGATATACTTTCCGATCCATATCAATAACCCTCTGCCCACCACTTAAAAGATTGTGATGCAATCCCCATAGCACCGTTAGCATTGTATCGGGGACGCCAAGTAATTCCATTTGTGGCGACAGTGGAAGCTTGAACGGATATCATTTCTGTTGCTGTGCTGGCGGCGTTTGTAAAGTTCGCTCCGTGGCTAAGCACAGCGTTCGGCATCGTCGTTGCAAAAGGAGTGGTTGTATCTGACTGAGCCGCAGAAATCCCCCAAACCCGAATTGTGCCATCTGGTCGTTTTAAGTAGCCAGAGTTCGCGTTCCCGCTGAAAACACCACCCATTGCAGTCCACATCGCCGCACCTGTGGAAGAAGCGATAACGCTACGGGCGAGTGCCGTGAGTGCCGTCAGTCCGGCTCCGTTCGCTCCAGTCAGATAAGGCAAATGGTCAGCAGCTGCCGTTCCCGAAAGATTGAGCAACGCGATTGCTGCTGCACCTAGATCACTTAGAACGATATCCCCGTTTCCATCAGTCCGCAGAAACTTGCTTGCCGCCAGTGCGACTTGCTTCAGAGCGCCATTTTCATCGGTCTGCAAGATTTGCCGCGCCGCCAGCGTCAGCGCCGCCAGTTTTCCGAGACTGCCGTTCGGGTCCTGAATGCCGAAAGTAGCCGGATCGGCCAAATCCATCGTGCCGACGCCGGTGAATATCGGAACCATACCAGCAGCGCCGACAAGGGCTGCGAAGGCTTCAATGTTCCCGCTGGACAACAGGTCGATCATATTGCGGACCGCGCCCTGATACCGGCTACCGTCTGGCTGGAACCGGATACGGAGAGGCAAGCCGGTTCCTGCCGCCGCTGGCGGGCATGGTAGAAACAGGGTGCCGCTATTCTGCCCAGTGATGGACGCGATAATCAGAATGTTGCCGGACGGCGTGATAATGGCATCACCAGCCTCTACGGCTGCCGTCTGGAGCGCTGAGCCGGTCGTGGTGAAGTCCGCACTGCCAGAGCTCAGTGTTACCGTGCCGATGTCATAATCAGGACGAATTGCCATTATTCGGGGTCCTTCAAACTGCTCGCCATTTCATAGGCCGCTTCAAGGTCTTTGTTGCGCCGCTCTAGCTCGGTGCGGAAAGCTTCGTTCTGGGCTTCGAGAATGGCCATCTGAGCGCGCATCCCGGCGATCTCATTCGCGAGAAGCAGACAGCGATTTTTGTAATAATCATTCAACGCCATAGCCTCGCTTGCCGCTGCCATCGGATCGATTTGCACGTGCGTAGGCTTCGCCGGTTCATTCACCGTCGTATCGGTCATGTCGGATTTTCCTTGGATGTCAGGTGTTATCGATCAACGCTGCAAAGCGGATCGTGCGAGTTGGGCCGGATATGTTGCGGATACGGACGTAGTTGTATGGCGGGCTAGTTTCGGCGCAGAAGGTATCGCGGTGTGGATGCGCGCCGTCAGCAGCAGTCAGAAAGACATATGGAAGCTTCTGGCTTGGGTTGCTGATTGCATAATCCTGTGCGCCACCCGCCGCCAATGTGACCGAACCATCAAGAACCTGCGCCATGACGCCCATATTCGGGAACATGCCGAGATATTGCGGGTTAGCCGTATCAACGTCATAGCCCGGCTGTGAGACATAGACGCCAGCTGTTGAAAACCTTATCCGTGTCGTCATGTCGATGTCTTGTTGAGAGGGTTCTTGAAAATCAAAGCCCGAAACCGATAGTCGTAATCAGCAGAGGTCCCGCCGCTGCACGAAACCCATATCCCCGACGATGCGACACAAATCTGGAAGAAGTTGTTCATTTCAGTCGTCGCCGGGTTGTTGTCATTAGGATAAAAGACGCGGCCCAAACTGGTTGGAGTGATCGATGTGAACACATAAGGAACGTAGCCAAGGTTAGGGAAATGATATTCGCCCTGATAATACCGAAGTCCGCCATTGCTCCATTTGGTCAGTGTTAGATCAGCGATGGCATGCAATTTCAGATAATCGTTCCGACTGTCGAAAACGCCCGGCTGTGTGCGGTCAGATGCATCATAGCCCGGTGGCGAGATGCGAAAGAGCATTTGGCCGCCGTTATCGCCAATGATCATGCGTGTGGTCATGCTTCAAACACCAGAATAGACACCCGAAGGGTGGGTGATGTTGTCCAGAACGTATTGTTCAGCGCTACGCGGTTACTGTAGGCCACCGCAGTTGCGACAGAGCAGTTGACTGTTACGAACCCCTGCCAATACAGGCATACCGCATCAGACGGAGGTGGCGAGGTGAAACCAGGCTGCCCCGGATGCGCATAGTAGAAAAGCGATGTGTTACCGTTCCAAATCGCATGATACTGAACCGTGAATTTCGGTATGAACGAAAGCGCGTACGGGTAATTCCAAGAGAAATTAGCCGATGCATCGCCGTAGTATCTAAACTTAATCCCGCCGCCGTTGAACCAGTTACTATCGAATGTCTTGTACTGGTCTGCGAGCGAAGGCGTGGCGTCATAGCCTGTCTTGCTGGTGATTAGCCGGGGACTTGTGCCCCCGACCAAATAGACCCGTTGCACCATGTCTCACCTTTAATCGCTGAAAATCAGGGTCTGGGCTGCCAGATTGAACACGACTTTGTTGTCAGGCGAACGAAGGATACCCGCTGTCACATCACCGATATTGGCGACCTGAAGGGCCAAGCCGCCGGATATGAACGTGAGCGGGGCCTGACTGTTCGTACCGTTGGTGACGATGAACTGATCAGCATTGATGACGACACGGCTTTGACCGCCGGTCAGCGCATCCAGAAAGATCGCTGCCGATGACGTGGAACCGCCGCCCGATGCCGAGACACTGAGGCCTATACGAGCAAGAGCGCCGCCCGGTGTTGCTTCTACAGTCGTTCGGAACAGACCGGATGCCGAGAAGTTCCCCACGGTTGCCGTTAGCCCGGTCACAGCGTTAGCCGTGGCGGTCAGAACGCCGTCCATGGTGGAAACTTGCACCTGCAATAGATCGACAGCGCCAGCGGTCGCTTCCAGCCCTGTTACCGGGTCATTGACGACAGCTTCCAGACTTTCAATCCGGGTTACAATTGCCGAACCGGGGCCGATGGCGACTTCAATAGCCTCGGTATAAGAAGCCTTGAGACCTTCCGCTGTGACAGACATTTCCCGGCGAAGCGTCTGCTTGTCGAAATAATTGGCGCTGTCCTGCTCGGTTGCCTGTGCTCCGATACGGTCAAGCTCTTCCTGAACATATCGGAAGCTCTCACCGATCCATTCCCAATTCCGCTGAATGTCTTGGTTCAGCTGGTCGATATCGATTGGGTAGATGTCGAGCGGGCCAAGCCGGATATCCAGCGTGGTAACTGGTATCCAGTCCGACCATTCGAACGGTCTATTACCGGAATAGGTGTTGTACCGCGCCCTGATCTGATAGCCGGTGTTCGGCAACAGTGTACCGGGAGCGATAAGCATCGACCCGACATCAACCCGTTCCGTTCTACCGACATAGATCACGCCAAGGTCGAAAGCCGTGCGGACTTCAAACATAACCTGATCAACATCAGGCTGATCACCATCCCACGAAAGCAGAATAGCGCAACGGCGGTTATTCCCGTTGCTGTCCACCGCTACCGCTGCAACTGCCGCGAAATCGACAATGGGCTGTGGCGTCGGGCGGATCGTGCCAGTCGGCGCGAAGACCGGCGGCGTGTAATCGGTATCCGGGTCCCAATCGTAATCGGATGGATCGACCTCAGTCAGATCGACAACAACGTCAAGATTGGCTTTGTCCGTCACGCCATCAACGCGCATCAGCTTGTTGACGTAGCCGTTACGCTCCGAAGTCCACGAAATCACATCGCCCGGTTCCAGCGTCCAATATGACGGCGGCAGAACGAACGTGTGACGACGGGCACGGCGAGCCTCATTCAAGGCTGCTTTCATCAGGCGTTGGACTTGACCAGACTGATAGACATAATCCATCGGCACATCGGTCAGCAGGCGTCTATTGCCGTCCTCGACCTCATATGTGGCGTTATGGAGAGGCGGCGCTGCCTTGGTATTCCAGCCTTCATTCGGCTCTGGATAGGTCGCCGTGATCCCATTGACCGTCTCAGACAGCCCGAAGAACGGCGTAAACGTCTGCTCCTCGGTCGAAAGAATTTCGTCATCGGTGAAGAACGCCACCGGCGCATCAGGCTCTCCGACACGGATTTTGTAGATACCTGCACTCTCGATCAGACGTGCATTGCCGCCCGTCAGGAGCTTATCGGTGGCATCGCCAATCGTCGTATCAACAGTGATTTCACCGCCGGTTACGAATTGCGGCTCTAAACCGTCAGGGCCTTGCACCTGCAAGCGGCACTTATTGACTTGCGCAATCCAGTCAGCGGCGGGCAAACGCGCACTGGTGACCGTCTGGAGGCCGTACAGCCACGTTCCTTGCTCAATGATCCCGCGAAGAACGTTGTAGACCTGAACTGCAAGCAGATCGTCGCCATCACCGCCCCATGTTGACGGGGTGCTCCAGCGCTGCGTACCGGAACCGCCTGCCGTGCTGTCCTTCGAGATGTCATAGAGCTTGCGGCCCTGTATCTCGAATTTGAACTGCGGGAACCCGGTGAACAGTTCCTCATCGATCTGGGCCGTGACGATGGCATAGGCCACGCCTTTGCCGATGCGCTTGTTGCTGTATGGATATCTAGAGTTCGAAACCGTGTTAACGAGAAACGGATCAGCTACAGTCTGGGTGCCGTCGTACCACTTGATCCACAGGTGATTGTCGTCGCCGCCTGTCTTGTATTCTGTAACCGGAAAGCCCCAATCGCCATAGGATGTATCGCTCGTGTCGATTGTGACGGGTTCGCCGTTCACCCACAATCCTGTCAGTTCGCGAATGGGATGGTCGGCAAGCGCGATTACCTGGGTGAAATAGGCGTTCGGCGTCTTGCCAGACTTACCCCACGTGTTCGCATAGACCAGTGAGCCAGCCGTGCAGGTTCGCCCAAACACGACAGAACGCGAGACATCACCGCCCGCCTGTAGCTTGCCCTTTACGCCGCCTGCTTCCGGTGTCTTCTCGCCAGACAAAGCACGGGCCGCCAGTGAAAGGCCAACGCCAACAGCGATGCGCAACAGCGCGCCACCAAGTGCACCTGACAAAAAGGTAGACGAAAGCAGCCCGCCCACGATTGTGGACAAGCCAGTAAAAACAGCCATTGATGTCCTCGGAGAGCGGCTAGAGCCGTTTCAAAAAGTGTCGTTCCTGCGCCGTGAAGCCATGGCGCTCGTAAAGTCGGGTTGTTACCGGATCGCCGCCCAGACCAACCATATTGATCGCCTGACAGCCCTTGGACCGTGCCCAAGCCTCATATTCGGCAAGCATATTCACCGCACCCCGCCCGCGACAGGCAGGATCAACCCACCAGACAAGCTCCTGAGCGCAAAGCTCTAGGCTGAAGAAATGCTGATGAATGGTTGCGGCAAATATCCCCCGCAGCCCGCCGTCCATTTCCAGAACAAGAGCGAGTGAGTTTTCATCCGCAAGAACCCGGTCAATCGTCTGACTAGCCAAGGCCGCACTGAATGCCAGACCGACGCCGCTTTCAGCATGGAACCGCTTCACCATCGACAGGATAGTCAGCCGATCTGAAACGACGGCCCGCCGGATCATTGGTTAGCTGCCCTGACATTGGCACCGATGCGCTGTGCCGCCGCTGTCGTTACCTTGCCCGTCTTCTGGCCCCAGAAATGTTCTCGTTCGCCAATGGTCGATGCATCAACGAAGAAATCATCGTCTGGGTCGCGCTTCTTCTGGTCTTCATGTGAACGGGTGCTCGGATTGTACCGCGTAAACTCGTGGCTGTGGCTGGCACAGGTGAGCGTTACACTGCCCTCCTCGCCTTCCTTCGGTGTCTTGATTTCGATCTCATCAACAAAGCCGATGAAGCGGTTGACGGCTGGCGAGACCAGTTGCCGGGTGAGTGGCGAGAACAAGCCACGGTAAACCTCAACCTGTCCTTGCTTCAGATCATACCCGCGAACAATGTTTTCCACCGCCGCGTCAATCTGGTTCATCACAACCGAAATCGTCTGAACCGTCAGATTAGCGACACCTGGAATGTCGCTGATCGAAATCAGTGTACCGGAGCCTTCGAAGTTTCGCGGCTCGGCAAGCCCTGTATTCGGGTTGAGCATCATAGCTTGCACATCGCCAACATCCGACCAGAAGCCGTATGAAAACGATGCGCCGGTGGAACGATCACGCGCTACAAGCCAGAGAAAGTCCCTCGCCACCAACTGGCGAGCTTGCAGAGCCGCGTAGTTTTCAGGTGAAAGGTTTCTCATCGGCTTTCAAACCCCTGAAACGTGATCACCCCTCGCCCGGTGGACAATTCCGCCGTGGTGTTGATCGAACCCGGCACAATCGTCATCAGGCAGGACGGCTTAACCAGTGTCACAGCATCCCCGACCGCTGAGACCGGCCAGAGGTGCGGCCTAACCTCAACCGAAGCGCCTGATGCACTGACAATCTGATGAAGATTGTTGCCGCCGATCTGGATGTAATCGCCAACGCTGGCGACATACCCAACAGGCAGGCCAGACAGGCCAACCGTCTTCCGATCAGTAGCGATAGACCCGACCGTAACCGCCGATACGCTCCCCATTCCTGAGCCTTTCGGATAGGCAATGGGATAACAGCGGCTTGTCGGCCTGCCCCGGAACTGTTGCAACCCTCCTTCCAGCGCCTTCAACCGTGCCCGCCAAGCGTCCAATTCATTCGGGCGCATTGATCGGGATTGATATGAGGCCGTCCAGAGAGGCGAACCGAAGTCCTTGACGAAGGTCTGACCGATGGAAGTTCGGCTTGTTTCCTGCCGGTAAGCAAGATCAAATTCGACGCTCCAACCCGGAAAATCGGCAAGGATGTCGTAGGGATACGTGATCGCCACTAGCCCCTCCAATTCCGGGTTGACTTGGCCTGTCTCATGGTCTGCACAACGCGACCGCTAAATTCGGCCTGTTGCTTGGCCACTACCTGCTCAAGACGGGCCACAGCCGCCACATCAGCCCCGCGCGCGTCGATCTGTGGGGCGAAGGTGATGGTGGGGGTGCTCGCACCAGCGCCGCTGCTCTTCAGCGTCGGCATAGTCGGCGCCTTCACAATGCCGCCGTCCGCAAACTTCAGCGCCTTGCCGTTATTGATGGCATCCAGCATCGGGCCGTACTTCTTCGTGGCCGCAGCATTGATGACATACTCGCCATTCGACAGCATAGCCGGCACCTTGTCGGCGCGGGGGCCGCCCGGGCCGCTGATGTAGCCACCCGTCGCGGCCTTGACGATGCCGCCGTTGGCGAAGCCAAAAATAGACCCAAAAAGGCCGGTCAGACTCCCGCCGTTGCTGCCGCCCTTGAACAGGCTGGTGAACAGATCATCGAACGCCATATCCAACAGCTTATCGGCAATCTTGCTCAGCGCGTTGCTAAAAGCCTCAGCCGCCGACTTGCCTTCAACAAGGTCAGTCACAATCCCCTTGAGCGCGTCCTTTTCCGTGGACTGCCACTCTTCCATTCGGGATTTGATCTTATCCTGCTCTTCGGCAAGCTTCGCAGCCTCCGCACTGGCCAAGGCCCACTGTTCCGCAGTCTGGGCTATTTCCTGCCTTAGCTGCGGCGTTATCGCTACGCCAGCCTTCTGTGCCTGATTCAGCAGTTCCTGCTCGGTGCGGGCCTTCTCCATCGCATAGCCATAATCATCCACAGTCGGATTAAGCTGGCGCTGCGCTTCGGTTTCAGCCACAAGGGCGGCGGTGCGGTCGGTGACACGCTGAAGGTCACTGTCAAAGCGTTCTTCCGGCGTCCTTTTGGCACGCTTCTTTTTCTTCTTGTCGTCTGCGGGCGCGTCGATGCCGCCGCCATAGCCGGCAGTGGAAATACGGCTAGATTTCAAATCGTCAGATTTGGCTTCCGCCCTACGCTCGGCGGCCAACTGGTTCGCTCTCGCCGTAAGCGCATCAAGCGTAGCGTTCGCGCCATCAACGACCTTGCCGACATAATCCGTGGATTCTCGCGTCAGGGCGTCGCCATAGGCTTTGCCGGCTGCTTCACCAGCGCCGGCATATGTGTTGGTAAGGCGCCCTAAATCAACAGTACCTATGTCACCTAATGTTGGCGAAACACCTACCCAAGAATCCAGCGTATTCAGCGCATTGGAAACCGAGTTGACCGCCCCAACAACCTTATTAACGCCAGCCTCGACCGCCTCAATCATCGCGTTCATCGCGTTAATCGTGGCTTCGGCTATTGCCTGCGGCAACTGCGTAAACGTGGTAACGATCACGTCTTTCAGCCGAACGAACATCTCAATGAAGCCATTCACAAACGCCTTGCCGTAAGACAAAACGTCCGACATGCTGACGTTTACGCCAGCCAATGCCTGTGAAATGGCATTCAAAAGATCATTAAAATCCTGCTGGACCAATGACGCCACATCTGACGATGTCGTCGCAATCGCATCCCACATGGCAGACAAATAATCGCCCAGCGTGGCGACGCTGCCCTGAAGCGGCACAATTGTGTCTTTGAACTGCGTCACCGCATATGCCGCAGCACCTACGGCGGCAGCGATTGCAACGAAGGGATTGGCAAGGGCGGCAATCGTGCCGATCAGCGCACCGCGGCCGAATGTTGACAGCAATACAAGGCCAGCCGCTGCTGCGGCATTGGCTACGGATTCGATATTACCGGCCAGCGCACCGAGAACCTTATTGATGGTTTCGGTTACGCCATAGGCAGACGCTGTTTGACCGATGTATTGGGTAAGATTGTTCTTCAGGGCGATAAAACTGTCGCCAATGGTCGCATTCGTAGCCTTGAACTGGGCTTCGATCGGCTTTTGAGCGTTCAAAATAGCCTTAAAGACGCGATCCGAAGTCAGTTTTCCATCTTCACCCAGCTTCTTCAGGCCTGAAATAGAAACCTTAAATTCGTCTGCAATTGCCTTAGCAATAACAGGCGCGTTCTCTCGGATGGATCTAAGTTCGTCGCCCTGCAAGACGCCCGAACCTAATGCCTGACCAAGCTGAAGGATGCCCGCGGCCTGTTCCTGCGCCGAGGCGCCGCCCGCCTTGAATGCCTTGGATACCAAGCTCGTTGCTAAAGCGATTTCGTCTTCTGATTTTGCCACAGCCGACGCAGAACGAATAAGTCTAGCGTATAGATCGGCATAATCAGTCAGGCTGGTGCGCGCGTCGTTGGCGCCCTTATTCAATTCCTCAAGGCTACGCGTCTGAACGCCTGCTGAAGTGGCGGCGGCGCGGATCATATTGCCGGCCTGCGTCCACGCATCGGCGTAGCCAATAATCTCTCGCGTCCCAAGCCCCACACCGGCAATAGCGGTCGCGCTCTTCAGCGTGTCCGCAAAAGAAGCCGAAATATTCCGGTTCATCTGTGTAAAACGGCGCTCGATGCTACGGGCCTGCTTATTGGTCTGCCCCATGGCGCGGGCAAGCGCATTCTCATATTTCTTGACGTCAGCCGAAAGCTGGACGACAAGTCCTTCCAGACGTGTTGCCATAAGGGGTATCCAATGAAGTGGGGAATGGTTTTAGGAATGACGGCGGCTGGCGTAGTTGCCACTGCGGGGGCGATGGCAAAGGATGTAGACCCTTCAGCCTACACACCATATACAAAGAAGGCTCACCCGAAGACCTTTAAGTCTTGGGGTAAATCCGGCATTGACAAAATCAACAAGTATATGAAAGAGGCAGCTATACGCGCTTCTCAATCGCCAAAATGCGATAACGTTGAATCATCAGACTTATCGGATAACAGAAGTGCGCCACCGAATAAGATCGTTATTTTTGTTGATTGCTCAAACGGGGAGAGATTTTACTTCGCGTCGTCCGACTTAGATTCACAAGGCGAAGCGGTTTCGCAGAAAGAAAAAACCGGAGCGTTTACAGACTCTGCTTATGTCGCACGATGCGAAGAGGCCATAAGAATGACTTTAAAGTTTCCGTCATCTATGGATAAAGACTGGTTTTCTACGAATGTTTATCGCGCTCCCACAGGGAACGTTGCGGTTACTTTTGATTTTTCCGCAAAAAATGGCTTCGGCGGCACCTTGCCCCAAAAAGCAAGGTGCGCTTTTGATGATCGCGGTATGCACCCGGTTGAGATTACGAATAGATGATTACCCGTTGATCCAATCCCAAAGTTCATCGACTTCAGAAGTTGACAACCCATTATCTTCCGGGCTGTTGGCCTTCACGTAGCCTTCCCACGCCGCCAGAAACTTCCAGACAGACATCTGGTCTACTTCTTGCGGTGTGAAGCCCATGACGGCACCACTTCCGTATATGTTGGCAAACCTGATCTTGCCGTTAGGTAGATCATCTAGCTCCCGGCCAGATTTGCCTCGTCTTGCTCCCCCACCTTTTCTTCCGGCGCCCCCATAAGCGCAGCCGACAAAACCACCTGCGCGTACAAGATGCTTTCCATAGGCGGACGGGATTCAACGTATTCTTTTACCAGTTTCAGGGCATCTGTAGGTTTCAGCCCTCCGCCGATCAACCCGTAACGAACCACTTCCCGAATGTCGGCAACACGCCATTGACCACTCTGCAAACGGTTCAAGATAACGTAGGGGCCAGCGTCGCATGCCTCCTGAAGGTTTGCCAGTTCCCCCCATCCGAGACGGAACCTGTAGGTTCCGTCCCCGAATTCCAGTTCAACTGATGCGTCCCTAGACATTAGCTACCCGTGGGCTGAGAAGTGCGGACCATTTCGCCGTCAGACTGCATAGACACGTTCACTGTCGCACGCTCGCCGTTGTTGGCGCCAATCTCAAGGCTCTCGATGTGCATATAGCCAGTGTAGAAATAAGTCATGGCAGGGAATTCGATTTCGACCTGCACCTGCACACTGTCAATACTTTCCCACCCGTCCATCCACGTTTCAATGGACTGCGACGCAAGGACACCTTCGCCAGATACGGACATGGACAGAGACGCCGCGTCGCGGCCAATCCAGTCTACCTTATCCGGGTCGTCACAGTCCGGGATAGAAACTTCGTTCAGATTTTTGGTAAGAGTCAGCGACCGCTGCGTCAGTCCGCACGGCGCAACATATTCGGTGCCGTCGTAAAGCTTGACGCGGATTTTGCCGCCCTTAATGGTAGTAGCTTGAGCCACGTGGCCCTCCATACAAAAAGGCCACCCAAGGGCGGCCACGATATTCAGGATTATTGGCGCGGCAGTTAGGGCTGCTCGATCAACGCCGTGTAGCGGATAGCGGCGTGATTAATATCGCCGTCCTTGATGTAGTTGGTGCTTTCGTAATCGAAGTAGACCAACGCGTTTTCGGACAAGGTTGGTTCCCATCCTCGCAGCGCTTGGCGAACTGCGTTCGCAATATCGCGCATTTGTTTTTGGGGCGGATCAATCGACCAGACGTCAAGCTGGAAGATAACGTCATGCCCATATATGCAATCCGCATCATCGGCGGTCATCGACGATGCACCGATACTCACATAAGGAAACAATGAAGGCGCAACTTCGCCGGCATCGTTCGTTGGCGGATTATCGTAAATCTTTGTACCAATCAGCGCAGCGACACCAGCGTCGGCGCGCAGGCGCTGTACGATGGCAACCTGTAACTCATAGATAGGATCAGCCATTGCCACCGCCTGCCGCAACTTGTTTTGCGGACTTGGTTATTGCGCGCGACACACGAGATTTCACGCTGCGGCTCTTGGCGCGCCATGACACATAGAAGAATGGCTGTTTTTTAACCGCGGGAATTTCCGCGCCCTTGAACATGCCGCCAGCAATATGCGCCGCGCTGCCAAATTCAACCAGGTGAGCATAACGGACCCTGCTATTGCCTGCATATATCGTGATGGTCATTTTACCATCTGCGGATTTTACACTGGCAATCTTCTGGCTGTATTTCGGCGCTTCTCCCCATGTCCAGCCTATGCTTTCGAGCAACTCGCCGCTATCGACAGGCACAAGATTCTGCATCATGTTGACGATGTCTTGCGCGCCTTGCTCCATGGCTGCGCGTATGGCGGTTTCGGCGGCTTCGGGCAGGCGTTTAAGTTTTTTGTTAAGGCTGGACAAGCCAATTATCCTAACCGCCACCTAAGTAGCCTCCCCTTCAATCACCAGCATTTCGATATACTGGTTCCGCTCATCAGGATTGACGACGGTTTTTATGCCAAAGGTTCGGTTCGGCTCAGCCCCGGTAAGACCCGCGCGCGCATCATAAGCCCGCCAAGACGCAGTTATCTGCCGTGTGTCGGCGCTGCCGCGCACTGTCAGATTATAGGGCTGCTGCGCCTGCATGCGGGCCGCGATGACGCTTTCCACGTTGCTGCCGAACTTAGGCGCCAACCTTGCCGGTATCGTGAATTGATCCACCCACTGGCCGCGAGTGCCGCCGTCAGGCGTGTCAATCTGCTCGCGGCGCTGGAAGGTCACCATACAGTTTAGCGACCCGGCGCCTTTGCGGTTTGCCATTTCCTAGCCTCGTCTCTGTTCGGTGTTTCCATGGCAACCGCCATGCCAGCGGCTATCGATCGCTTGGCACAAGGCGTTGGCACATTACCGACATACCCAGCCGGATAGCGGATCGTGACGGCGTGCTTGGCGACGTAATTGTAGGTGGCGGTGAAGCGGACCCAGGGCATTATGACCCCGAACGCCACACCCGATATGGTGCCAACAGCGCCCGAACGTGACGCGGCAGAACGGCATTGCCTTCGGCATTCATGTCTGGCTCGCGGTTCTCGTACAGATCAGCCGCAACCAACAAGATCGCTGCCGTTATGGGCGGGGTTAACTCAATGCCATCAGGCAAGGTAGGCGTCGCGCCGGTAGCCACGATCTCACGGTCGACATATTCAACGACGATCGTTTCAGCAGCCGTCTGATATACAGCAAGCTCGTCGTCCTCGTCGTCGTGGAATATGCGCAAGTGCTTTTTCAGAAGCGTAAGGTCAATCAGGGCCATCTGGCCTCCTATGCCGCCAAGCGCCAAGCTCTGCGGACTTCTGTTCGTTTCTGTCCGTCAGGATGGCGCTCGACGCTCGGTCCATCATCATGATCCACGAGCGAGCGCACCGGATAAATCACTGGCCTGCGCATGACTTGCTGCCAAGCATTTCCGATGGCGAAATCTGCTGCGCCGCTTGCCGGTATCTTCGACAGCACCGCCTCGACCTTGCCCGCCGGGATCGTGTAGCAAACGCCATGAATAAGCTGGGGTAGCGTGATGCATTCCTCCCTCCACTGGTCAGCACGGCGGAGCAAATTGGCGATTTGCGTCTGGTATTGCGGCGGCCTGCCGGTGCCTAGGTAAAACGACAGCAAGTCATCTGGGCATTCATCCATCCAGCCTTGCGCCAAATTGCCAAAATCCGCCACAGGAAGCGCATCGTCCTCCATAATGACGCAACGCTCGCTCTGGACAGAACACCACTCCAGCGCCTTCCTATGGCCATGCAGCGCGCCATTCCCGATCTCGTCCATGACAATATGCGCGTTCAGGCTTCTAGCGAGACGTTCGGCTTGGTCTCTGCGCTTGTAATGTGCCACGATGACGATCTTCATTTATGCTTCCACCAAGCATATTCCCGCCCGATACCCTCGGCTTTGAAAACCGTGTTGATACGCGGGCCGGTCTCGATCCTGTCAGCCCATTTTGAGTAAGCGACGTAATTGAACGTCGCCATGTCTCCGACCTCGTTACCGGCTCGCTCGACACTCAAGAAGCGCCGCGATGCGAGAGATTGCCAATCCTTCACCATGTCGTGGGCGAACGCCATCACGGTTTGCCGATCCCCGCCGACCAGTCCAGCATTCAGCATCAGGCGATGGGTGTTCTTTTTCAGGAACGCTTGCAAATGACTGGCCGGATGGTTTGACAGCATCCACTGGTCAGCCAGCGTCTTATGTTCCGACCCGACATAAAGCCGTCCCGGTTCCATATGCTCCCACGGCTCTGCCAGCATTTCCACATCGGTGCCGTCCGTCGCCCATACCCACTCGGTTTCGGGATGGTCGCGCAGCCATTGATAGATATGCAGCCAGCGCAAGAAATACGGGTTCTGTTTCGATGGCTCAACCTTGGCAATTTCAGCGCCAGCCGGTGCCGTGTGCAGATGGTCGGCCAGAATGACCGCCTTACCGCCTTTGATGCTCTTGGCCCAAGCGGCCAGCATGTCAGGCGTTGCCTGCAATCTCGTGCCGCGTTGCGGGTCAGCCGCTTCGGTCAGCATCGAAGTCAGCACCACATTCACCGGCTCGATCAGCGGAACATAAGCCGTATAGCCTGCATCACGCCGCCGGTTATGGATTTCGGCATTGCGCTTGACCAAGGCATCTCGATCAGCAGCAGGAACCGAACGCGTTACGGCCTCGTGTTCGTCCATGCTGTAGATCAGCTTTTCCGATCCGGCCACATCGGCAAAGGCCCATGAAGTCAGACCGGCATGGTAAATCCGCATGGCAAGGTCGGAATGCTCATACATGCCCCGGCCATAGACCCAGTCAAAACCACCGATCTTCTCGATCACGTCGCGCCGGTAATACAACATCACCCCGCGCTGACCTGAATAGGCCACGTGGCGCGCATCCTGATGGAGGATGGTGATGTCCTTCAGTTTGCGCGGCCCCGCCAGATCAAGGAACTGATAGGCGAGATGCGGCTCCGGGCTGTTGATATATGGCTGATGCCAGCTATCGGCTATGGGCCAAGCGTCGTCATCCCAGAGGAAGAACTCAGAACAACCTGCTTCCATCAAGGCGCGCAGGCAGGCGTTTTTCGCGGCAACGATGCCTTTGGATTGCTCGTGGTGTATAACTCGCGCCCATTCAGGGGCCGCCACAGGAATCTTGGAACCATCGTCAATAACAATAACAACCGCACCAGACGGTAAGTGCTTCTTATGATTTTCCAGCGCTTGCGCCAGTACCGTGTTGCGATTATGGGTTGTTATAGCAATTCCGATGCGCGTCTTTTGCTCGCCAGCAGGCACAAAAGGCGTGCCGTTGATTATAACTTGCATGCCTCTCCTCACATCATAGAAAAGGCGGCCGGTTTCCCGGCCACCTTGTATTACTTACGAACCAGCTTCTACTGCGCCCTTGACGAACGCTTCTGGTCGGTAAACCGCCAGAGCAAGACGCTCCTCGATGCGGATCGTTGCCATGTTCTTGACGAAGTCGTCCTCGTTCTCGGTGGAGAGCAGCACTTCAACGCCCATGCGATCGAAGATCTGCGCGCCGAGATTGAACGCGCCGGTCAGGAACTGGCCTGCAGCCATTGCCTGCGTCTGAACGACAGGAATACCCCAGAGCGAAGGACCGATTGGCGACTGTGCGTTGCCAACGATATAGCGGCCTTCGTTGTCCTTGGTCAGTTCAATGCGAGCCCAGTCGGTCGGGTTCAGTACGAAACCGGATGCAGGGAACTCAGCAAGGATAACCTGCAGGACGGCAAGACGAAGACGGTCGATAGCCTGCTCATCTGCCGGCGCGAATGCCGGAGCAAACGCCGTAGCCTGCGGCAGAATACCGTTCAGGTTCTGGCCGGTACCGTCGCCGTTGAGCAGCTGCTGCTCTTCAACGAACTTCAGGCCATAGGTGCCACGCGCGTTGATGTAGCTCGCAAGTGCCGGAGCATCGTCGAGAATCTGACGGCTGGCCTTGAAGATATGGGCCAGAGTGCGAACCGGAGTGGTGACCAGATCGAACGTGAGATCCGACTTCGGCTTCAGGGTCGTTTCTGCGACAGGAGCGGCATTGTTCGTAAAGCCGGTTTCCTTCACATATTCGACGCTGTTGCTGGTCGTCTGACCTGCGGCCAGAAGATCACGGATCGTCATCTGTCGCTGCGGAGGCGTGATAATACCAGGGACACGATGACCCGGCACCAGAGACGTTCCAGCCGAGCGGCCAGTGCCTACGGTGGTGTTACCAGAGGTGATATCCGCACGTTCTGCGCCGACACGGATGGAACCGCGGAAAGCGCCGGTCTTGTCCATGTTCACGAACTTGTCGGAATTGACAAGCTGATCGCCAAGGCCGCCCGCGGTGGCGTCTTCGGTATGTTCACGCTCACGAGCGGCGCGCTTTTCCAGTTCGCCAATGCGGGTCGTGGTGTCACCAAGCTCGGACAGCGCCTTATCGACCTTGTCTTTCAGATCGGTGGAAACAGTTCCGTGCTGCTGGAGCTGCGTGGTGAAATCGGTCGCGAGATTGCCGACCTGCTCTTTAATGGAGGCGAGCGAAGCACCCAGCTCGCCAATGCGTTCTGCTAGTTCAGCCATAAATGGCTCCTTTGATTTAGATTTTGAATGTCTTTGCTTCGGCAATCAGCCGTGTGACCGCTGCCAAAGCGGCAGCATCCGCATCGTCATCAGGAGCCCCCTGATCAGACTTGAGGTAGAGCCGAGCGGCCCGCTCTGCCTCCGAATTCGAAAGACCAAGAAGACCCTTCAGGCCGTTCTCGAATTCGCGTTTTGTAATTTCTTCGCCGGAGGCCATCTTGTTGGCCAACAATTGCGCAGCTTCTGCCTTTGCGGCGTTGGACGCCTTTACGCGGCGAATGTAGTCCGGCTCGGTGTTCGCGCCCAGTCGGGCCAAGGTCTCGTCAAGTGTGGCAATACGGTCTGCCATACCCCGGTCGATCAGCGCCTCGGAGTAAAACACCCTGCCCTGACCAAATCCGTCTTCGACTTTGGATTTCGTGACGCCACGCCCATCGGCAACGCTCTGCAAAAACCGGCCATAGGAGCGGTTTACACTGTCCTGAATGTAGGCCAGCGTGTCCTTGCCGAGCGGTTCGGTTTCGTTGCCTTCGACCTTGTGCTTGCCTGCCGAAATGTAGGTGCGCTTGACGCCAGCCTTTTCCAATGCAGCAGAGATATCGTCGTGCGCCGTATAGACACCGATCGACCCTGCACGCCCAGACGGGGTAACGACGATTTCGTCGGCCGACGACGCGATCCAGTAGGCAGCGCTCGCAGCCAGCGAATTGACCTGCGCTATGATCGGCTTTTCACCGCCGCGCAGTTTGCGAATTTCCGTTGCGAGTTCGTCCGTGCCCGGTACCGAGCCGCCAGGACTATCAATATCAAGAACAACGGCCTTCACATCCTCGTTGGACAACGCCTTATGCAACTGGCGCTTTATGCCGGCATAGGACGTGCCGCCGCTCATCGCGGAAAACAGGTCCATTCGGTCGGCCAATACGCCATAAACCGGGATCACTGCGACCTTGCCGTCAATTTCAGCGATTTCCTTCGCGCGAGCATCAGAAACAGCCGCTGCAAATTCAGGTGTGACGAGCTTTTCGCCCGCCACACGCGCCGCAAGAACATCAGCCAAAACGGCCAGTTTTTCGCGCTGAATCGCCCACGGTTCGGCCTCGAAGGCCGTCAAAATGTGTTCGAATTTCATGAATTTCCCTTATCCAGCGCTTGGCTGTACATCGTCCAGCGGAGGCCCGCCGTTGTGTCCGACCATGGACAGAGGCTGCATGGTGCCGTTGACGATCAATTCGTCGCCTCCGTCCATCTTGGGCTTGTTTTCGTAAGATCTGGCCTCGTTCGGCGTGTAAATGCCGTTCTGAACCATTTTCTGCAGGAACTCCGCCCGCGCCTGGCTATCGCCGCGCAGTAGGCCTTCCATGTTGAACTTTACGACGGTAGTTTTGCGGGTCTTCGCATCAAGCAAGTCTCGGTAGATCGCCGATTCAATACTTCTGAGCATGGGCGTGAGGCACGTCTTGGTGAACTGCAGGATCAATTGCTCGATCCCACTGCCCCAAGTCGTCGTGCCATTCGCGGCATGGCCAATCATGACAGGCGGCACACCGAAAATGCGACAAATCTGCTCGACGCTGTACTGCCTCGTCTCAAGCATCTGCGCATCTTTTGGATTGATAGTGATCTGCGACGGGGTTAGCCCCGCCTCCAGCACCGCGATTCCGCCTGCCTTGTCGGCGCCGGCGAAAGCCTGCAACGATTCAGCGATCTGCTTGCGCTGATCGGGCTTCAGAACCTGATCCGATGACAAGACGACCGAAGCCATCATGCCGTTTTTGAACATACGGCCAGACGTTTTTTCGCCAGCCATGGCGTTGCCGATCACATTGCGCTGCGCGGCAATAGGCGAAAGGCCACGATCACAGCCCGGCATGACCAATCCGCGGACATGAAGCATGTCTTCTTCGCGGATTTTGCGAACGCCGCTCTTCTTGCCGTTTTTGTACTGTTCGGTGACTTCGTAGTAGCGGTTGTTCCTATCATCGCGCTTTACATCGACGCAAAGCGGATTGAACGGGTTCAGTGCTACCATCCGACCGCCGTTTTTCTTCTTTTCGGCGAAGAAATTGCCATCAAGGCAGAGGCAAAGGGCAGCCATACCCCAGAAATCAGACGCACTGTCATCCAGGTTCGGCAAGTCGTGCAGCAGTTCGTACAGCGGATTCTCACGATCGACGTCAACGCCATCGCCCTTGTAGACATTGCAGGGCAGCGTTTTCACGGCATTCGAAATCAGGTTCACGCACGCCCAGACAGCATCAAGCTGCATGGCGTGCTCATAAGTGACCGTCTCGCCGCTTGTCGTCGACATTCCAAAGAATGCGCGCCATGGGCCGGAAAGAAGCCCGAAAGGCTTCCCGACCCAAGTCAAAAGGCCCATGGGCACTCCTACCAGGTTATGGTGATCATGTTGTTGACGAAGTCGTCGATGTCGGCTGGTTCGATCGGTGTATCCATCGCCACACCAACTGCCATTGCCAAAGCGACTGCCGCGTCGATGCGCACTGACGCCTTTGTTTTGACGAACCACCGGTTGTCTTGCGGGTCGTGGTCGAAGGTAGCGCCCATCAAGGCAGTCATAAGGACGGGATTGCGCCGCATCCGAATGCGGCCATCGATAATCATGTCTTCTAGCGCCAGAACCGAGCCCGGCATCCACAAGCCTTGCGGCGGCTGTAAGCCAGCAGCTTTTGCCGCTTCTACCTTTGCTGGCTCGGGACGTGCCCGAACCTTGCCGCCCTGCGGGTGTGCGACATGTTCAATGTCCAACCCGAGCGCTTCGACTTCCTCGCGGAACTTGTCGTAGGCATATCGGTCGTAGGCGATGGCCTTGATATCGAAAGCCTGATCGAGTTGCTGGACCCGCGAGGCAACGAAGTCATATCGAATTCGCTTGCCGGGCGGGGCATTCAACCAGCCCTGCTTTACCCAAAGCGAATACGGGGCCTTATCCGCCTGTTCTCGCGCTTCCAGCGTATCGGCTGGCGTCCAAGCCTCAACCCACGCATCAAACGTCGGCAGATTGACGGTAGATCCGTCTTCCCGCTCCATTTCCTTGAAGCCAGTAGGAACAACGCACGCAAGAACCGTCATGTCCTTGCTACCGGACAGGTCGACGCCCATGAAAACCGGTTTGTCAGCGTGTTCGGCTTCGGGATCGAAGTCATCCATTACGCTTTCAACGGTTTCGCGTGGCATCCATGCCTTGTCGGCATCGGTCCAGCAGCAGAAATGCAGCCGGAGAATGCCATTGAGCTTGCCCGGCATTTGCTTCGCCTGAGCAACAACACCGGCAAGATATTCCTGAGTCAGGATAACGCCGAGAAGCGGATTGGCCTTCTTCCAGCAGGTTTCGTCCTTGAGCGGATCGTCGCCCTTGTCCAGCGCGCAGACGTAGGAAAACGTCGTGTCGTCGATCACCTCGCCGACATAGGTAAAATCCTCGTCCGGTGTTTGCGTGCCCGCTGCCACCTTGACGGCGTGCTCGTGCTCTTCCCAGCAAATGCTGTTTCGGTCGCTGCCCGAGTTCGTAATCATCAGCAGAAGAGGCTGACGGCGAAACTTGAAGCCGCGCTCAAGCATTTCCATCGTCGAGCGGTCGGGATGTTCGTGTACCTCGTCGCAAAGCGCAAAGTGCGGTCGCGGACCCGAGCCAGACTTGCCGGAATCCTTCGATATGGGGCGAAAAAAAGATTGCGACTTGTGATGCGCGATATTGAACTCGCGCCCAATACCTCCGCTGAACTTCAGTCGTTCGACCAGCGCCGGAGCCGCGCGAACCATTTTCACGGCGTCCTGAAACAGGATGCCGGCCTGTTCTTTCTTAGCGGCCGCAGCATAAATCTGGGCGCCAGCCTCCTTGTCAGCGATCAGCCCGTACAGACCGACACCGCCAGCAAACGGCGACTTACCGTTGCCCTTGCCTTCCTCGATGTAGGCGCGACGAAAGCGGCGCGAACCGTCGGCCCGTTTCCAGCCGAAGAGCGACCCAAGCTTGAAAGCCTGTGAGGCATGCAGCTTGAACGGCTTGCCTTCAAACTGACCTTCAGAAAGCTTGAGACGCCCTTCAAAGAACCGAAACACGCGGTCGGCTGCGTCGTCATCCCAATACAGGCCGCGCTCGTGGCCGTGTTCGAGATCGTCGAAATGGCGGCGGCAGGCATTACGAACGTGAGGGCCGGCAACTTCTCTGCCATCAATGACAGCTTGCGCATAAGCGCTCACACGCTCAAGCGCAGGCATATCAGTCAAGCAGATCATCCTTTTCCTCGCCCTCATCAGGCGTCGCGACCTTGGACGCGTCAGCAGGCGTCGCACCCATCTGACCAAGCATCTGGCGCAGCAAATTCATCGCCTGCACACCAACTTCCTGCCCGGCCATGATGCGGCCCTGGATAGTCGAGGCCATACCGACCAGTGTACGATGCGATTCATTCAGCCACGGCAGCTCTTTCGCGAAAAGCTTCCACGCTGACTTCGCTTTGATCTCAGCGCTGTCCTTCAACCAGACGGGAGGAGCCCCAAGAGGGCCGTTTGCGGCCGGTTCGGCGCGGTTTTTGTACCGACCAGCATTGATTTTGTCGCGACCCTCGACCTTCGCTTTGCCGAGGGGATTTCTCGGCTTTGCCATGGAATGAAATCCTTATGGGGTCATGTTTTGAATTGCAGATGCGTGCGCTGTCGGTCCCCGCCGGTCCGAGGCTGCCGCGTCTCTTGACTTTTTGACGCCCCCTGAGAGGGGTCGAGGGGGTGACCATCCATGATATCACATCGGTCGAGGGCCGTCAAGCAAAAAAGTAGAAAAAAGTGATGTTTTTCAACATTTTTTCGACCTTTCTTCATGCATCACTTCAGCTGACCGGCCATCCGTCCGGTCCGAAACGAACGACGTCCTGCCCCAGCTCCTCGCGCTGTTTGATGCGGTCATGGCAGGATGCACAAAGGCTTTGGAGATTGTCGGGGTCGAAGAACAGCGCCTCATCACCTTTATGTGGCCTGACGTGGTCACATACCGTGGCAGGCGTGACATCCTCTTGCTGTAGGCAGTAGGAACACAGTGGCGAGGCGTCTAAGTGGCGCTGCCGTAGCCGTGCCCACCGGGCCGTTTTATAAAGTTTTCTCCACAGCCTCGCTTCTGGCGATCTAACATCACCAGACCGCATGGCGCACCACATCGGACACGTGGGATTGAGAGATACCGAATTTGCGCGCTATCGATACTTGCACTTCACCAGCATCGTAATCTTCTCGTATCTTCTTTACAGATAGCCCAGACAGCTTTGTTGCTCTGGTGTTCTGCCCTTGCTCAGCATACGTTGCCCATCGACAATTGCCAGGCTCGTAGTTACCATCGTTATCTATACGGTCGATGGTTAACCCGTCCGGCTTCTCTCCCATATCTGCAACAAAGCAATCATAGCCCGATCTTTCGCCGTCGCCTTCAAGCCAACGGCGGCAAACTGATATACCCCTGCCGCCATAATCCTTGTAATAAACTTGGCTTGGATATTTGCACCTGGCGATCATAGCACGATAACATCGGTACGTTGGCGACCATTTACCGCCAATCGTTTGTCCGTGCGTCTTTGATCGCTCGCCTATTGCTTCGCGTGTACGGCACCCACAGCTATCCTGACCACCGTTCAGCTTAGATGTAGCTGTCGATCCAGTTTTCCCACAATCACAAACATAGTTCCAATACGTGTTTTGGCCGCTACGATCGAAATTCTTTCCAGTAATAAGCAGTCGTCCGAATCGTTCGCCCGTCTTGTCCGATAATCTTCCCATGGCTTGACTCCATTGTTTGGGTTTGACCTCAAGTGAAAACAGCGGGGAGCCGTCGCTCACCCGCTGCCAAACATCTGCAAGAGGTCAAGAATTGCAGATGTCATTCTGGTTTTGATTGGTGCCCTAGCGAGGGATCGAACCCCGGACCATCCGCTTACAAGGCGGCTGCTCTACCATCTGAGCTACACGGGCAATTGGTTGACCTGCGACCGCAAAGGCGATCTCGCGGGCCAAGCCCTGGAACAGGTCGATTGGTTGCGGCAGGTCGGATTCGAACCGACGATCTTCTGGTTATGAGCCAGACGAGATGACCACTTCTCCACTCCGCATGAATTCAGATGGCGGGGAGCAGCACCGAAATGCCCGGTTTATCTTCCGTTGCTCAACCCGCCGAACCAGCAGCCGGAGGAGAAACGGCGCTGGATTGAGAATGAACGGGCGCATATATTAACGTGGCAGCGTCCAAGCCACATCATATCGAAGCAACCAAAGACCGTGAGCCCAATCCGAAAGTCGGCATCACAATTCGTGCTGGCCCAATCGGAGTCGCCAGCCAAGTCTGCACGTCGCCATGCAGCTATCTTTGGTTGCTTTAGATGCAGCAAACGCACGACCCTGCAGTGGTCTTTTCAGCATCCGGGTTGCCATGGTTATCCCGACCACGATGTGCTCGCGCTCTGGTCCTGAAATGGGGCGCGGTAAGTCATCCGTATGGTGATGCTGCGTTTGCTGTAGGTGTTAACGGCCCATGGGTAACTGTGCTGCGCTAGCAGCGTCCATCGCCTGCCGTTAAGAGTTACCCGGTCATTCAGCGGTGGCGCCGTGCTAAAAGCCGTACCGCCACATAACGCCGGGTCCGTCGCCTCGCGCACGGAACAGTGCGGGGCAACCGCATAGCGGTTGAACCCCTTCACTATACTCCGCACGAGATTGCAAAAAGCGGCAGTTAGGCCGCAGATTTTTTCAATGCGGCCACAAGATTATCATTTGCCGCTATCAGCCGCCTTTTGCCTTGCCGCTCTTTTGTGCGCTGATGGCCACTCACCCCGATATCTGCCAGACTGCCCGCATCCATCGCAGCGTCCAGAACGTCCCGATCCCTGTCCTTCAACTCTTGAAGCGCTTCAAACCAAAGGTCGCGATCGATCATCGCAGACAGTGTATCTTCCCAAGATTCATCTCCTCCTCCAGCACACGTCGTCTTTCGCATACCGAGGAAACTATCGGCCACCTTGGGTGAGCCACACGGCAATCCTTTTGGATATCGCGTGAAAGTAACCTTCTCCATGTCGGTGTTTGCGTAGGCATCTGCGAGAATTCGGGCGGATTCCTCAGCGCTGTAATCCGTACCATTTCGGCGCTTTCCGGATGGAATATATCGATGCGGCAGTGTTCCAAGCATATCTTTAAAATAGTGATTGCTGGCCTTGGTATCCTTCGGATCAGCTCCACCACCCGACGCACGGTCGGGTTTATCTTTCATGCCGAGCATTGCGCCCGCTGGCATGCGAATGTCTGCCTGTATAACTTCGCCGTCGATGCCAAGTACGTACCCGACCTCAGTTTGATTGCCATCGCTGAACCGCAGCTTGCCTATGCGGACAATCTGTCCTTTCCCGTTCTTCTCGATATCGCCGGTTGCAACGTTTTGCATGATGGCTTGCACGGACGGTGTCTGTCGCCAGTCCCGCTCATAACGCATGTCGGCGACCTCCTCGGGGTCATTGTCATTCAAACCAGGCGCAACAGACCAATTCGTCTGCAATGGTTCTCGCTGGCCTTCTGGGCGATTGCGATACGCCATAAGCGATTTCAACTGTTCTGCGAGTGATACGTGTCTTGTATTCTTCATGCTGCCTTCCCCTTCTCTTGTGCAAGCCACTCCAGAACCGCCGTAACGGCCTGCTCAGCGGCTTCTGTCGTGGTTGTGGCCCGAATGACCAGTACAGTGAAGCCAAGCCTCTCAAGCGCTGAGTGGCGGTCTTTTTGGGCTGGTGACAGTCGTCCCTGCCCGACCTTGTTCTCGATCAACAGCAACCGACCGTTTTCGGCATAGATGCGGAGGTCAGGTTCGCCACTGGTCATTCCCGTCGCAATTGCCTGAGCCTGAGCCCTTGGACCACGCTTGCTGGCGTTCATGTCTCCCGCCAGCAGGAACTGACGCTGGTACTGTGGCAGGCGACGCAGGCTGGCGACTTGTGCCGCCTGCAATTCCCATTCGAGCGGCAGGGCCGGCTTTGTCGTCACCTTCCCGGCCTTGGTAGTGATCTTGACGCGGGCGCCGTTGATGCGGACGGTTTGTGTTTTGGTGGCGGTTGTAGACGAAGGCGCGCGCGTGCGGTTGCGTGCCATGTTAGCTCCTCGTGTTGATTGCGGTATGCCGTTGGTGGCGGCGTGAATCGGGACGGTGGCCCGATAGAAAGATGGAATGAGTCTCGAACGAATGTGTCAAGCGGAAAGTGGATGGCCGTCAGACAATGCGATTGTGCGCGCCTCGGTAAATGTGGTGTTAATGGACAGGCAGAAAATGAGATGCCGAAAAACGGCGGTCGCATTAATTGTCCATTCTGCAACCCCTTTATATACAGACCCCATGAATCTATATAAAAAGGTACCTATTATATAATACGTGGATGAATGGATTTTATTATATATATAGAGATCAATCCATTGATTTCATTCATCTTTTTTACCTGATTTTTATCCATCCAGAACCGATTAAAATCCGGGACAGAATTCGCTGATCGAATTTAATCCATGGACAGAATTGCTGCGGTGGATGGTTTTTAATCGGCCTATCAAAAACAACAAAACGGGGCCGAAGCCCCGTCGTGTTAGTCCATCCAGACAAGCCGATTTGCCGGTCGCCCCCGCTTGGATTTCGCCTCCTGTTTTATCACCTTCCCAGTGTGAAAGAGTTCCTTCAATATCTCTTCCCGGCGGCGCCCCTCGATTGCTTTGCAACGATCGAACAAACGGCTTTCCGTGATGCCTTTGGTGCCTGCCTTGCGGATCAACCCCACAATGCGCTTGTAGTTTGCCTCACGATCATTGTCGGCCAATCGCTCTGTCACTTCGGCGATCATCGTAGCCGCGCACGTCCAGGCTACACATGAAGCCCACTCGAAATCTGTTTCAGTTATGACCGGTTCCGTCGGGTCCTTCCCAACCGCAACGATCAGCGCAAGTTTTATCGCGTTTTCAATGATGCGTCGTGCAAACGGTCGAGCCTCTGACGCCAGCAGCTTTTCTCGAGCGTCAATCGAATCCTTGACCGACCTGAAAAGAGTGGTCGCATCTGGTGTCCATTGAACGATGTACGGCTTGTTTTCTCCATACGCCGACACTTGAATATTCATCCCAGACAGATTGCCACGCTTCGCAGCCACGTTAATGCCAGCTACCGATGCCATACGCTCCATCAGAAGATACGGCACCTCGCGAACATCACGGGACGGCTTTACGGCGTCAGGCTTATCGCCTGTGACATAGAATAGGATAAGGCGTGGCAGCAAGCCATCCTCGGCGCTTGCGCTACTGAGGGCGGCCCAGAATTGCTCTGGTGTTGAAGTGCCGTGAATGCATAGCGTGGGGTTATAAATTCTCTTCGGAGGAACACCGCGATAGGCCGCACCTTCGAAGAATGTTGACGACGCCGAGTAATAGTCTCGCAGATCCGTCGAAATTGCCCGTTGATGACTACCTGCCTTTCGGTCTGTGATATCGCGTATGAAGCCACCGAACTCATCGATCTGGCAATTGACCGACGGATGTTTCTCCAACACCTCGCGCAATGCCGACGCCGACATTATGCGCGCAGGGCCGCTATAAGCATCGAATATGCCTTGATCTGCCATGAGTATACGCTTGATCTGCGATCGGGCGTGCTCCTTACCGAAGCCTGATTCAGCAAGTGCAACAGTGTACAGGTTTGGTCGTGTATCGCGAGAACCCGTCGAATATCTGGCACCAGCCAACGATGCCAGCAATGGCAACACAGCAGCCATGGCAAGCGTGCGTGATGGCTGTTCCGCGCTCGATACGATCCAGTCAATCATGTCTTCAACCAACCCACCCGGGTAGGTCAGGCTTTCCAGATCGGCGACAGCCTCCAGTTTGTATTCTGGAACATCATCATCGTCGGTCTCTGGAACCACTTCGTCTGCATCTACCGGATGGTCGCTATCAGCTACATCGTCGTCATGACGATTGCGATATTTCTCAATAAGGCCGGTCACGCTCACCGGTGGGGTGCTGTCATCATCGTAGAATGACCGTTCAGGAATTTGTCGTGGTTGGCGCACGCCAGCAGACAAACCGTTTTCGATCGTCTTGCAGCACTTAACCCAGTCCCGGCCCCACCCCCGCGCAACATCCTGCAACAATTGACGTGCCTCGTGTTCTGGCAAAGCGCCAGCACCGACAAGCGTACCAAGAGAAAATGCCGCTGCGTTTAAACGATTGTTGCGCCCAGCACCCATAGGCACAGACGCGGTTTCTTCTAGCTCCAGTTGAATCGCACGGTCGATATAGGCGTCGTTACCCCCGCGATCATAGGTGTAATCCGTACCGGTCGATGTAGGCGCCTTTGGCAAAACGAGGTCCAGAAGCCATTGCGGGGCGTCAGCCAACGGCGGTAGCCCAGGGCCAGAATAGTCGACCCATTTGTAAGTGCGGCCGTCTTCCATCATGCTCCCGGGAGCGACGACGTACCCACCCGATCCACGAACATCCAGCCCAGCGCCAAGTCGACCCCGATTGCGAACGCCAGGTACATATTTGAAATAACGATGCTCTCCACCGCCCGCAGTACGGGCTGTGGCTGTTTTGGGGAGTGGTCCGAACTTATCTTCAAGGACGGCTAGCGTCTCGAACCCGTCGATAATCTCGCCGTTCTCGTCCTTGTGCACATCGACGTCGAGCACCCATGCGCCCAATTGTTCGCCGGTCGGGATGCCAACCATTGCGCCGGGGTTACGGTCCCAAAGAATATTCGTCACGCGGAGGTTTTTTGTGGCGCCCTTGAAGCCATTGCTCAAAAGAGGTGTTTTGGCTTTCAGAACAACAATTTCGCCGGTTTCTTCGTCAAATTCGTTGGTTTCCTCGTCTTTCGCCCGACATGGGAAAACCGGGATATCGGCAGCGATATAAGCAAGCGCGAGGTCGCGTGACGGATCAGATGCAATAGTCATGTTCATGCTGCCCTCTTCTGTTCGGCTTTGCGACGCGCGCGATCAAGCGCGCGGATGACGACCTGCGATGTGTTCGGTTCGTCAACCGTCCATTGCGCGACGCTGCCGGCCTTTCGCCATGCGTCCGTTACGAACGCCAAATCTCCAACCGTGAGCGCGTCCTGCATGTCATCAAACGAGTATTCTGCCCTGCGTGGTCGAACAGTGTGGATACCGATTGGCAAAACTGCGCCCTGCATTTCGATGGGCGCCATGCCAAGTAAAAGAACCTGGTACTTTGATGCGTGGGCCAGTGCTTTATTGTATGGGGCCAGCGCATCGTTATCGTTGCCACCTCTATTTACAGTGTCAATGTAGGTCGCCAGATCGACCGGCTTGACCTCGACCAGAACAGTTGTCAGGGACGTTCTCAGCAAGAAATCTGGCGCCCATCCTTCAAGGTCGAATGGTTCGTAATCCCATTTCAACCCGACGAGATCGAAAAATGCGGCCCAACGGGCTTCGGTGCGTGAACGAAAGTGAACGCCAGCGTATTCTGTAGGGATGGCTTTAATAGTATATTCCATCAATCTTCCTTATTGGAGCCTGGAGATGTCCAAAGGACGGTATGAAATGAAGAGAATGAGCAACGGCAAATGGTCGGTCGTCGATACCGAAACCGACCACGTGGCCAAGCTGCAAGATTCCTATTTAAGAGACCTCGATATCGATGAGGCCGAGGCGGCGACGGCACTAATGAACCGAATTCATGCCGCAGGTCTAAACGTCACGCCGCAGTGATTGTCGTTGGCGGCCATAATCTCTGTTGCTAGGAAAGCTTCGATGAAGGCCTGCGCTGCGGGCGCAACGATTGCATTGCCGTAACCGCGCAATCGTCCCACTCGGGCGGCAATCCCATGAGCCAGCGGGAATGTGCCGGGTTCAACTGGCCGCCACTTTCCATCCCGGCAGAAGAGCCAGTCAGCATCTCGCCAGTGGCCGTTAGTCGGGCTGGGCCCGCGATGGCCGCGAAGTCCTGCAATCTCTGCTGGTTCTTCGTGCCGTCCTCCCTTTTCATAATCACCGGGCGCGCTTCCCGGTCGTTGCTGCAACTCGGGGTGGGCCAGGCCGCCTGGTGCGCCATCATCGGAAGCGTCATGCCGCCCACGCCCTTTGTTCGTGAACTCGATGTGCTCTCTCTCAGGTGCCTGGCATTTCGAGCTTGCTTCGTTTCCCAAGTCTCGTTCATTGTGTCGACAGTTCGCGGTGTTGCCCAATGTGCCAACCCAGTAGAGCCGCTGTCGGATATGCGGCGCGCCGAAGCCCGCAGCGCAGGTATCGACCGCCCCAAAGGCGTATCCCGTAGCTTCCATGTCAGCTTGTACAAGGTCGAGCCAAGCAAGGCCGTCTTTGCTCGCAACCTGCTCGCCAGCGACGACTGCAGGTTGGCACTGCTCGATAAGATAATGGAAGTGCGGCCAGAGGTGCCGCTCGTCATCAAACCCTGCTCCTTTGCCTGCCGCGCTGAAAGGCTGGCAAGGGCACGATCCTGTCCATATGGGCGCTTCGTCTGGCCACCCCGCTCTTCTGAGGGCGTGAGACCAGACGCCAATGCCGGCGAAGAAATGGCACTGGCTGTAGCCGGCAAGGTCGGAGGGTCGAACATCGACAATTGATCGTTCATCAACTTCTCCTGGTGCAATGTGGCCGGCCTTGATGAGTTCGCGCAGCCAAGCCGCTGCCTTCGGGTCAAACTCGTTGTAGTAAGCTGACATGGCCGCCTCAGAATGGAGCTTCATTAAGGGCCGCACGCATCCCTCGCCCGCAGCCGGTCCATGCGGCTTTGACCAACATGCGCGCTTCGAGCTCGTCCATGTCCTTAAGGTCGGTCTTTCCCAACTCTTGAAGGTATGAACCAACCGCCTCGACGCCAGTATCAAGGGCGCGCAGTTCGTAAGGATCGAGCCTTTTACGATGCCGAATATGCTCGGCAATGTCGGCACATTCCTTGCACAGCCAGCGGATAGGTTCGCGGTCTGCTTGCACGCCGAGGCCGGTGGCGTGTCTCTGGCAAACAGCACACACATCGTCAGGCTGCATTTGCAATCTCCGCGTTGTTGTCGTTGGCCACGTCGAAGATGTTGTCTTGACGGTGATCAAGCGCCGCAATGTTCCGCACAGCCTGCGAAAAGTAGGACGGCTTTAGCTCGAACCCGATACCCTTACGCCCAGCAGCAACTGCGCCGTAAACCTCGCTGCCGATGCCCAAAAACGGTGTCAGAACGACGTCGCCGGGATTGCTCCACAGTTCGATGCAGCGCTCGATAACATCCAACTGCAAAGGCGAAATGTGCTGCTCGTCTTTCTCGTCGCGCGCCGATCGATATTGCAGGGTGCGTGTCTGGTTAATGTCCATCCAGACCGGCGATGCATAACGCTGCCAGACTTCAATCGAGAACCATTTCTCGGCCCGTGCACGATCTTCGCCAGATGCCAGCCGATCCGCTAGTGCCGTAGGTTCGTTGCCATAACCGACATAACGGTCGAACATGCCATCAACCGGGTCAGGATTATCGCCCGGCTTGCGGAACATCAGCATATAGTCTGCAAGGCCTTGCCCGCTAATGGTGCTGTCTTTGGTGATCTGCTTATGCAGAAGGCGAATGGATTTCGTGCGCTGCTGCGCGACAACTGGATCTTTCCAGATGCAAACTTCACTATGGAATATCCATCCTGCATCCTCGTACGCACGAACGACCTCGCCGCGGAAGTCGCGCATGCCGATATGGCCATGTCTGATCTTGCTGGTTGGCAACTGCATACAATGCACTGCGTGGATTCTGCCCTGCATGGTCACGCGTAGCAATTCTTGGATCAGGTAGGCGTAGTGCTCCCAGAACCCATCGCCATCGTTGTTGCTGATGTCGCGATCGGAATTGCTGAACCGATAAAGCCCCTCGAAAGGCGGGCTATGGATGCCGAAATGCACCGTTCCCGTCGGTACTCCACGAATGAGCTCGCAAGCGTCGCCTTCATAGATGGCGTAATTTTCAGTGACGACTTGGCTGACGGCTTTCACCGCAGCGGTTTTCGTTTCGATAGATTGCTCGGTAAGTCTCTTGCTCATGAAATTCTCCTCGTGTCGGTCAGTGGGCTACGGCGTTGGTGGTGAGCCACGCCGGTATCTGCATAGGCTGTTGCGGGTTATAGTTCGGCTTGTCGCGCACAGCGCCACGAACCGCCTCGCTGGATAGGTCCGCCATGTGCATGACCATCGCAGCTGCCATACGTTCGGCATCGGCTTCCTTGCGCCGGAGATTGGCAACAATCGCGCCTTCGGTTTCTGCCGCGATGAAATGAACGTTGACTGGCTTCGTCTGGCCGAAACGCCAGAACCGCCGAACTGCTTGGAATATCTGCTCGAAGCTGTCGTTAAGACCGACGAAGCCGGTATCAGCGCAGTGCTGGAAGTTGAGGCCAAAGCCACAGATCGAAGGCTTGGACACTAACACTCGCGCCTTGCCGGATAGGAAGTCAGCAATCTTGCATTCCTTGTCGTCGTCCTTGTCCGATCCAGACAAGTTGATAGCGCCCGGTATAACCTTTGCAAGTGCATCAGCCTCGCTATTGAGATTGCACCACCATACAAATGGCCTGTCATTTGGCGTCAGACGGGCAGCAAGCGCGACGCGTTCGCCTACGCTGTCTTTCCTCGCCGAAATGCGTTCCTGCATCGTACGGGCTTCCATAGGGAAAAGTAGCCCTGTCTCGACGCTCGGCGCATATTCCACCTGCACCGTATGCTGGTCATATGTCAGCGGCGGCAGATCGTATCCGGTGTTGTCATAACCAAGATCGGAAGGCTTGCGCAGCATCACAGACCATGACGCCATCCACTTCCAAAACTCGGTTTCAGCATGGCCTTTCAGACGCCATTTCTGTGTCTCGCCGCCATCGTGGATGAAGAACGTGGCCAGCATGTCGGTATATGACATGACGCCGAGAAACTCCGCGTGGTTGCCAAGCTCCATGAAATCATTCGGCGCTGGCGTAGCAGTTGCAGCCAGACGAAACGGGATTGCCGCGCATTCTTCAATCAGTCGATTGCGATACTTTCCGTCTGTGGACTTTAGGATTGAGCTTTCATCGATCACAACGCCACCAAATTCTTCTAGCGAGAAATGATCCATCTTCTGGTAATTTGTGACGTTGATGCCCTGCCCAACGTCCGACTGCGATGCAACAATACGCGCCGGGATGCCAAACTTCGCGGCCTCGCGGATATGCTGTGCTGCAACTGCCAGCGGTGCGAATATCAGCGCTGGCTTGCCGGTATAGTCCGAGACATGCTCGGCCCACGTCAGTTCCATAAGCGTCTTGCCTAGCCCCGTGCCAGCGAATATGGCAGCGCGCCCACGACGCAAAGCCCACCGCACGATATCACGCTGATGTGGCTTTAGCGTCTGGCTTAGTTCTGGAATGTCAGTCATTCCCGTAGCGGGATCGGCAATAGCCTTCCCGTGCAGGAAACGCGCGTAGGCGTCCATCCTCATCTCCTCGTGTTTCGTGGTGGTAACCCGCCAGTTGGTGGCTGGCGGGGTGTTGATTATAGGCTGGATGCGCCGCCTTGCTGCACGGCAGCAATCGGGCGGACTAGGTCGGGAAACCAGTCGTCGTAGGTGGCGACGTCGATCATTGCCTCTTCCAATGAGTACATGTCATTGATGTACGCGTCATAGTCTGGCTCGTATTCGTGCGGAGCCATTAGCCACTCGTAGCTCACAACAACTTCTCCATACAGACGCGAATAACCCCGCGCAGTTCATAGAAGTTGCGTGCTTCGTCGATGGCATTCAGAAGGTACTCGCGGTCCACTTGTTTCCTTGCCTCGTCCAGCCCCAACCCTTGCTCCCGCAAGCGTTTGATGCGCGGCACATAATCCGCGGGGTCTAGCTTCGCCATCACGCCACCCTCACCGTAACACTCGGCTGCCCTTCGCGGAGCACCGCGCCCGGTACATCTTCGCCAGCATCCAGCACGGCCTTAATCGCCGTCTTATCCGGCTCACGCTTTAGCTTCACGACGTTATCTGGCAGTAGGCTTTCATCCACTATCTCAACCCCTGCGCGTCCTTTGCCGACGGACACAGTCGCCTCCGGCAGGCTCACTTTTGTGAGGTCGGCGGCCTTCAACAGACGCAGTAACAAGGCCCGCATTGCGTCCTTGCGTCTGGCGTATCGTTCTTTTCGCGCAGCCAATTCCTTGGCGCGTTCGCCGATGGCCAGTACCATGCTGTTTGCGTCGCGCTCGATGGCCACGATCTTACCGAGCACGCGGTAGGCGTCCGTCTCGCCTTCGATTGTGTCGGCGCGCAGTTCGTCGTCTTCTGCCAGTTCGGGGTATGCCGCAACCAAGTCGGCGAATTCCCGTTCCAGAACGGTGACATCATAGGCCAGATAGTTCTGTGCTTTCGCATTGTCAGCTTTGTTTTGCATAATTGCTCCTCGTGTCGGTGGTTGGTATTGCTGCGATAAGCAGCGGTAGGTAAGTTAACACGCCTCGCGGCGTATCCCGTTAACGGGTTGTCAAAATGGTATGTCGTCTGCCAGTATTTCTGCTAGTCCAGCGGACATGGGCTCATTGTCATTACCAGCCCCCGTCACGTTGTCATTCGCAGCACCCGGCATGGCGTCGACCACTTCCCAGTATTTGCCGTTGGGCTTCACGATGATTTCACCCGTAGGCAGCAATTCGTTCTGGCGCTCCATAAATTCCAGCACGGTTTTGGGGAACGGGGCCTGACCGCCGTGCTTTCGCCACCACCTGTCTGACTTCGACTTAAAGAAGCCGGTATGAGCCGGGCCTAGCCATTCATTGATCGGCGACATGCCAACCCAGTAAGACACCTTCACGCTGTCCTGCTTGCCGCCCTTGCCTTCGTGGTATGCGAATGTGCGGCGTGTAACTTCCCGCGTCTCGGGCACGGCAACGCTCACAATCGGCGCGTCAGTTGCGTGGCTTTGCAGCTTCGGCGTTTCATCGAATTCATATTCATGGCCGCAACACCAGCAAATGCGCAATGAAGCATGCAGTTGCTCGTTGCAGGTCGGGCAGATCTTGATCGGGGCTTGACCGTCGCCTTTTGTCGGTTTGCGTGGCTCGATCATATCGACCGGGCCGTGCTCTGCGACGTTGCCCGCAAAATCCATGTAACGACAGTTTGGCTTCAGGTATCCAGCGATAGCCCCTCGGCGTTCTGCCGGCCCGACCGCTTCGGGATCAAACCGCGGCGGGTAAAGCACGCGAGTTCCGCGTCCGACGCGCTGCACATAACGGCTTGCCGACTTGGTGCGCGCCATATCTACGATGAGGTCAATGCGCGGCACATTAGTGCCGGTAGACATGACGTTATCGTTGGTGATGCCCCATATCTCCCCCGCCTTGCATGCCTCGATAATCTTCCGACGCTCGTTTTTAGGCGTGCTGCCATGCAACACTTCACATGATTTGCCCATTGAGCGGACCATATCCCGCACATTCGTAGCGTGCTTAACGCCAGCGCAGAAGAATAGCGCAGTCCTGCGTTGCCCTTCCGTGTCAAAAACCTCTTCAAGAATGCGGCCATTGAGATCGTCCCGATCAACTGCATTCTGCAATGCGCCCTTCGCAAGATCATTCCCGCGCATCGGAACATGCGAAGTGTCTTGCTTGGTTTCAGTAGGCTTTGACGTAACCGGCGAAAGATATCCGTCGTCAATGCCCTGCCGTATGCCGTATGTATAGACGACCTTATCGAACAGTCGGTCGTCGCCCTCATCGAGTCGTCCGCTGTCAAGGCGATAAGGCGTAGCGGACAATCCAACAATTTTCATATCCGGGTTGATCGACAGCAGCGCGTCGATAAATTGCCGGTACATGGTGTTTGCATCATTCGGCACTAAGTGAACTTCATCAATTGCCAGCACGTCTACATGGCCGATCTGCGCCGCCTTGTTATAAACCGTCTGTAATTGCGCAAACAAAATTTGCGCCCGCGCTTCACGGCGGCCAAGGGCAGATGCATAAATACCAGTTGGAGCAAACGGCGCGATACCGATCAGCTCGAGAAAGTTGCCCTCGACCAGTTCCACGACATGAGTGCAGCAGCACAGCCGCATATCAGGCCAGCCGGTAATCAACTCGTGGAATAGCGTAGCGAGAGTCATCGACTTGCCGGTGTTGTGATGCACCATGAAATCTTCAGTCAGATAAAGATGATCGCCATCCAGTGCGAACCCGTAGTAGTCGCCAACTCCTATCGGCTCGATATCGAAACCAGTTACAAGCGGATTTTTGATCTGACGACGAGGCTGCGCCTTCTGACGCGCAACTCTATTTGGAATCATATCAGTGTCGCCAGAAATAGAGACGCGCCAATATTGCCCTCCGCCGCCAGTCTGGCAGTATTTCATGCAAGGCGTAATATATGCTGCGAGCCCCAGGCTGCGCGCGACAAACGCTACATCGCGTGACAGATTTTCCGACTTCGATATGAAGTCGAAATGATTATTCTTTGACAGGTGGCCGTCAGTATCCAGTAAGCCAGCAAGCACGTTTAAGCGAGTTTCACGGCTGCCCGTTTTATACATATGCGGGATGCTTTTCTGGTCGCAGACCATCCCCCAAATGCCAGCGGCCTCCAGATGCGCAACTAGTCGATTCCTAACGCTACGGCTGGCGTCATCATCAGGGAAAAATACTTGCCATGCCCTATTCCCAACCTTCTGCGTGACGCGGGGCTTTAGCCCGATGGATTCCACGTAGTCGCAAACCTCATCGAGGACTTCAGGGTCCATGTTAGTTATGCCGACACTATGTACGAGGCTTCCATCGCCAAGCATTGCCCCCACTATATAGGCGGGCACTGGAAGGTTATCATTCGCGACATAGTCGAAATCAATGCCAGTTCGCCACAGTTTACGAATGTGCTTCCAATATTTTGCCTTCGATAGGTATTCTTTTACAGTGACATTTTCGACCGTTCCTGCCGATTTATAAGAATTGGGATATCGTGCGGCTTTTTTGCCTTCATTGGTCGTCTTCAGACTTAGTATGTGATTTTCATTGACGACAAACGGATCGCCCTTAACCGGCGTGATGCGATACATCATTTCGCGACCGGATACGGTGCGTAACACTCGCCTCGGCTTACTATCGGGACCCATAAGATTATCGTTGACCGCCACGAGTTCGACGGGCTTCGTGGTGCCATCATACATCAGAATAGGCGTGCCAGCGGCATGGCATCCAGTCGCCATGTCCAGCAGAGGATGCCCTGCCTCGGCTTTCCAATAATCGAAAACGGCATCCACCGCCTCGCGCTGATAGTATCGCAATGCCATCATGCTACCTGTTTGTTGTTGGGCTTGTTGTCGTTGGCCCCATCCACCCAAATCTCACCCGTCGCCAAACGATAGGTAACCGTCTCCGCGACCTCATCGGCATCGATCTGCTCGCCATTTATCAGCCCACAAAGGTAGAGATGCGCCGGGCACCCGTCGCGTTGCTCGTCGATCGACAAAGGCTTGTTCCAGCGCGCGCATGACATGTGGCAGTCGCCGCCATGCTCAGGCTGAACGTGGAGGCAGGTGCGGCAGTTCACACGCGGCTGCACTCCTTCGTGGCAGACACCACGATGTTTGCAGAACATGCATCCGAAGAACTCCGGGTCTTCGCTGATCCGGCTGGGTGGCTCGTCCGAAAACACGATGCGTTCGCAGCGTGCCAGCAGTCGAAGGCAGAACTCGACATCGTATTCGATGCGCTCGGCATAAAGCGTGTCGGTGTTCTTGCACGACGCCAGATACAGGCAGCGCGTCAGGCCGAAAGCCTGCATCCCGAGTTGGCACTGGGCGTAGTGCAAAGGTTTGGCCTTCTGGCAGCCGTGCTTCTGAAGTTCCTTGATGCCCTTCTCGTTGCTCGACTTGAATTCCAGCAGGTGTTCGGTCTTCGGCGCTTCGGGTACGCCCATTGCCTTGCCGTCGCACTTGCCACGGACGAACCCAGAAACCAGCCTGATTTTGTCCTGTTGTCCATAGACATCAACGCCGATGCGTTCGAGGTCGGCAACGAGGCGGTCTTCCTCGATATTGCCGGTGGCGAACAGTCGAAGCTGGCGACCCGAATGAACCTCGTGCGCTGAGACCCAGCGGAAGCCGTACCAAAGGGCTCGATCACATTCCGTGCCCGCCTCGCCCACGCTGATGCCCCACGAGTCCCAGGACTTAGCCTGGGCCTCGTAAGCAGCGTAGATGGCGCGGACGGTGCTGGATTCGGCTTTTGGGAGGGCGGCCATTATGTTGCGCTCCCTTCCTGCAAATGCTCCACCCACTGTTGCGCCGCTTCCTGCGTGCTAAACGCACCAGATACGATACGTGAACGCATTCCTTCCGAAGTCGGATATGTCTCGATGACGCGATATGGCCGTGCGGTGTCCGGCGATACCTGCTTCATGACCATGAAGATGCTGTTCATGCTGGGTAGTCCTCCACGGTATGGCCGAGGTGCTCCAGAATGTGCCGGTACACGTCATCTTCTTGGTAAGACACAC
>Ga0182735_1000377_pt1 | contig 37759 bp, 36 predicted proteins | sample eDN5th30CKraftMG_FD_128524 | JGI IMG/M metagenome (GOLD analysis project Ga0182735, IMG submission 128524) | Enriched Miracle-Growth compost microbial communities from Emeryville, California, USA - eDNA 5th pass 30_C Kraft MG (version 2) (version 2) ...
TGGAATTGCGAAGAGAGCGTCAGATAGTGTCTTTGGATCGGGAATGCGGCCAAAAGATGCATCCACGATATAATGCCCACCATCTGTTACGAAGGGTGAGCCATCTTTTAAACGCAGTGCCAGTGGGCCTGCAAGACCACACTTTGCAGCTGCTTCTTCGATAGCGCGCATGGTTGCGCCGAGACCGAAGCGGTTGACTTCCACTGGTAGAGGAAAACGTCCGAGCGTCTCGACCACCTTGGAGCTGTCGGCGATGACAATCATTGCATCAGAGGCGGCAGCAACGATCTTTTCGCGAAGGAGCGCCCCACCGCCGCCCTTGATGAGCGAAAGGTGGGTATCGACTTCGTCCGCACCATCAATCGTGAGATCGAGATGAGGCGTTTCGTCAAGCGTTGTAAGCGGAACTCCGAGTTCCTCGCAAAGCTTGGCGGTACGCTCGGAAGTAGGAACGCCAACGATCTTGAAGCCGCCACTTACCTTTTCAGTAAGCAGTCGCACAAATTCCTCGGCAGTTGAACCGGTACCGATTCCCAGACGCATTCCGTCCTTGACGTGTGTGAGTGCTTCCGCGGCGGCTGCAATTTTTAACTTGCGAGCTTCATCCATACCCAAGTTCCCCGAAATCCCAGCGGATTCTCATTGTCATCCGGTTCGCCTCTAGCATGCGGGCGCGGCGCAACAAAGCTTCTATTCGAACTATGACGCAGAATTTCGGATTTTAAGCAAATCTGATCGCGAGGTTGAGCCGAGGACGACAATCAGATAGGAGTTCTTTATTCCCTATTTTCACATATGAGAAGCTAATGTCTGCTGCTAATCCCAAGCCCATCATCGTTTTCGATCTCGACGGAACCCTCGTCGATACAGCACCAGACCTTCTCGATAGCCTCAATCACTGCCTGGCAATATCCGGACTGAAAACAGCAGACCGTGAATCGTTGCGGAGATTCGTGGGACAAGGCGGGCGCGTCATGATCGAACGCGCGTTTGCCGCGCAGCAGAAACAGGCAGATGAAGCACAACTCGACAATCTCGTCGAAGAATTCCGCGAGCATTACGCGAATAATATGCCAGGGCATTCCACATTCTTTCCAGGCGTTCTGGATGCAATGGACCGCTTCTCGGCGAGCGGTTACGAACTGGCGGTCTGCACGAACAAGTTCGAGGCCTTGTCGGTAAAGCTCCTGACCTCTATGGGGGAGGCCGCGCGATTTGCAGCGATCTGCGGGGCAGATACCTTCGCGTATCGCAAGCCCGACCCGCGTCACCTTACTGACACCATCGCACGGGCAGGCGGCAATCGCGAACGAGCCATCATGGTTGGCGATAGCCGAACGGACATAGACACCGCGAAAGCAGCCGGCATCCCTGTCGTTGCCGTTGATTTTGGATATACTGATCTGCCAGTGCAGCATTATGGTCCCAGCCGCGTCATCTCGCATTTCGATGAACTCACACTCGAAATGGCCGGTGAACTTATCGCTGCCGTAACCGATCCAGTGTAACGGAAATTGGAAATGGCTACGCTGCGTTTTCTAGTATTGGGCACGATTTTCTTAGCCGCAATATCAACAGCGTCTGCGAATGATGGATCGCCGGGTCTACCCGGCGTACAACCGCAAAAACCAATCGTGTCCACTCCGCCGCCCGCTCCCGAACCGCATCAGGCGCCAAGTGGCAATTGGAGAAATTTTCGTGTCGGTAATACCGACGTGTCGATCTCGGGGAGCATAACTGTTGATGTCGGCTCTGGAAACAGCAGCACATCCCGCCGCTAATTTCGGGAGGCCCGGGCCAGCGTCGATAAGACGGCAGGCAGTTCAGTTGGCAAATCTTCGGCGATAAGCCCATGACCGAAACGGCGAGCTGCCTCCGCATGCATCCACACGGAAGCACAGGCCGCCGCGAATGCGGGCATGCCCTGCGCAAGCAGTCCGCAAACAATTCCGGTCAGAACATCACCTGAGCCAGCCGTCGCAAGCAAAGGGGTTCCATTGGCGTTCACCACTGCCAGCCCGCCCGGTTCAGCAATCACGCTATCAGGCCCCTTATATATAATGACCGCGTTGGTCCGCTTTGCGGCTTCACGAGCTTTTTCGATCTTCGAAACCGCACCCTTTGCAATATCCGGGAAAAGCCGCCGAAACTCGCCTTCATGTGGCGTCAGCACAAGCGCAGTCTTGGCGTCCTGCCGCTGGTTGAAAAGCTCGTTTGGATTCTGCTCAAAAGCAGTAATTCCATCCGCGTCGAGAACGAGACCGTGAAATCCCTCAAGTCCGCTGTTGGCAAGAAACAGGGCATGCTCGCGCGCGAATGCCGAATTTCCATATCCCGGACCGAGTACCGCTGCTCCAACCTTGCGCTCGGTAAAAAACTGCCGGACATCCCTCAAGCCCCGCGTTTCGCGGACCATGACGCTGGTCAGATGAGCTGCATTAATCCACATCGCATCGGGCGGAGATAAAAGCGTCACCGCCCCTGCTCCAATGCGAGCCGCGGCCAGTGCCGAAAGGCGGGCAGCGCCAGTCGAATGAGCGCCGCCCGAAAACACGGCGGCATGGCCGCGACTATACTTGTGAGCCTCCACGCCAAGCACAGGAAGGGTACCTTCCCAAAGATCGGGAGCATTTTCAAAACTATGGGGTTCGATGGTTGCGAGTATGTGATCAGGAAGCCCGATATCCGCTACGTGAAGCACACCACAATGCGCCCTTCCCGGCTGTAGCAGATGGCCAGGTTTCTTTCGAAAGAACGTAACTGTGGTGCGCGCACAGACCGCTGTTCCCAGCACTTCCCCACTCTCACCCGATATGCCGCTTGGCAAATCAACCGCCACCACCGGCACATCCGAACTGTTCACCGCGTCAATCGCAACAGCTTCGGCTCCATGAATATCGCGAGTGAGCCCCGCACCGAATAAAGCATCGATTACGCCCCCGAAACTGGCAACTGAAAACTCGCCGAGGTTCGAGACAGGCCCTTTGTAAAAAAGCGATGCACGCATCGCATCTGAACCTTTTTGCGGAGGAGCCGAGGTAAAACAGACGACTTCCAGGCCTGCTTCCAGCAGAAACTGCGCCGCGACATAGCCGTCACCGCCATTGTTGCCAGGCCCGCACAGAACTGCGACCGGCGAGTTACGGGGAAACATCCCTCGGGCGACCTCCGCAACGGCACGCCCTGCAGCAAGCATCAATGAAAAGCCATCCTTGATCCCAGTCTTGATCGTCTGGCGATCCGCTTCTGTCATTTCCTGCGGGGTCAACAGCTCGTACATCGCGTACCTTTTAAACACGGTTTAGGAGGGTGATTAAATACGCGGCGCCGGGCTTTATGCAAGTTTGCCCTCCTTTGAGGCAAGATGACTAATTTTTAGCCAGAAAAGCGAGATTGATAGAACGTGTTTCTTGCCTGTCGCCCGAGTGCCGCTTGCACAAGCATCACAATTAGTGCCAATCTGCCTGAGGGTGAAGGAAGTTGAAGAAAATTTTCACACCCACCTGCAACTGGCATAATTTATGCTTCTCTATGGGTGAAGCGGGCACAATGCTCATTTCCGAAGAAGAGCGGAGACCATTCTCTGATGAAAAAGATCGAAGCCATCATAAAGCCCTTCAAGCTGGATGAAGTGAAGGAAGCACTTCAGGAAGTCGGCTTGCAGGGGATCACTGTCATCGAAGCCAAGGGTTTTGGACGACAGAAAGGTCATACCGAGCTTTACCGCGGCGCCGAATATGTCGTCGACTTTCTTCCCAAGGTGAAAGTTGAGGTCATCGTTGCAGACGAAACCGTGGACAGCGCTATCGAAGCCATCCGCAAGGCTGCCCAAACGGGACGCATCGGCGATGGCAAGATTTTCGTCTCCAACATCGAAGAAGTTATCCGTATCCGTACCGGTGAATCCGGCGTGGATGCCATCTGACAATACCTGCGTACAATCCATCGTCGTGCAAACAGGGAATTAATATGACGACTGCCAACGATATTCTCAAACAAATCAAAGACAACGACATCAAGTTTGTCGACCTTCGCTTCACCGATCCGAAGGGCAAGCTGCAGCACGTTACGATGGATATCGGCCTCGTCGACGAAGATATGTTCGTCGATGGCGTGATGTTCGACGGCTCTTCCATCGCCGGTTGGAAGGCAATCAACGAATCCGACATGGTTCTGATGCCGGATCCGACGACCGCCCATATCGATCCGTTCTTCGCCCAGTCTACGCTCGTCATTCTTTGCGACATTCTCGACCCTGTTTCGGGCGAGGCCTATGGCCGCGATCCGCGCACGACCGCGAAGAAGGCCGAAGCCTATATGAAGTCGCTCGGCATCGGCGATACCGTCTATGTCGGCCCGGAAGCCGAATTCTTCGTCTTCGATGACGTGAAATACAAGGCTGATCCGTACAACACCGGGTTCAAACTCGATTCAACCGAACTGCCGTCGAACGACGACACCGATTACGAAACTGGCAACCTCGGCCACCGCCCACGCGTCAAGGGCGGCTATTTCCCCGTTCCGCCAATCGACAGCGCGCAGGACATGCGCTCGGAAATGTTGACCGTTCTCACCGAAATGGGCGTCACGGTTGAAAAGCATCACCACGAAGTGGCCTCCGCCCAGCATGAACTTGGCGTCAAATTCGACACGCTGGTTCGCAATGCCGACAAGATGCAGATCTACAAGTATGTCGTGCATCAGGTTGCCAATGCTTATGGCAAGACGGCGACCTTCATGCCGAAGCCTATCTTCGGTGACAACGGCTCGGGCATGCATGTCCACTTCTCGATCTGGAAAGAAGGCAAGCCGACCTTCGCTGGTAACGAATATGCCGGCCTGTCTGAAAACTGCCTCTATTTCATCGGTGGCGTCATCAAGCACGCCAAGGCCGTGAACGCCTTCACCAATCCGTCGACCAACTCCTACAAGCGTCTGGTTCCAGGTTATGAAGCTCCGGTTCTGCTTGCCTATTCGGCTCGCAACCGCTCGGCTTCCTGCCGTATTCCGTTCGGCAATTCGCCGAAGTCCAAGCGTCTGGAAGTTCGCTTCCCTGACCCGGCTGCCAACCCTTATCTGTGCTTTGCTGCCCTGCTGATGGCTGGTCTTGACGGCATCAAGAACAAGATTCATCCGGGACAGGCCATGGACAAGGATCTTTACGATCTGCCTGCCAAGGAACTGAAGAAAATCCCGACCGTCTGCGGTTCGCTGCGCGAAGCCCTGCAGTCGCTCGACAAGGATCGTGAGTTCCTGAAGGCTGGCGGTGTGTTCGACGACGATCAGATCGACAGCTTCATCGAGCTCAAGATGGCGGAAGTGATGCGTTATGAGACAACGCCGCATCCGGTCGAGTACGACATGTATTACTCAGTTTAAGAACACCGCGCAGGCGCTAATCCGTCTGCGCTGTTTCTCTTGTTTTCACCGAGGGGAACGATGCGCAACATTTGATGATTGCGTGCATAAAGAAACCCCGGAAATGCCGGGGTTTCTTTATTAGATCAATGCGATAGTTCTGATATTTAAAGCGCTGCAAGCATGCGAGCAGCCATCATCATCTCGATTTCACGGTTCCTGCGGCGCTCTATGGCTTCCGCATCGGATCCCCAATGTTCGATAGTCCAATCCTCATCGAGGTGGGCCAGACTCCAGCCTTGTTCCGCCGTTATTTCCCCCTTTGCGACGGCAAGTGCGATAATCGCCGATCCCGTCAGCGTAGTCATTGTATGCAATGACGCCAGCGCAACTGGATCTTTGAAAGCAGATAGATGGACACCAAAGGCTGTGATGGCTTCACGCGGTTGCTCGATATGCGTCACACCTTCGGCAAGCGAAAACCGCGCACCTACCCCTTCCATCCAATCGATCAGCGGGTCCCATTGCTGAGTTTGACGAGAAACGAGTTCCTGCGGACTGTCAGCGCGATAGCAAAGCATATCCGTACCTGCGAAACGTAGAATATCCTCGAAAACCGCTTGCGGGTCCTGTGCAATCCCATCAATCGCTGTGTTGACGAGGCGGGTCGCAGGCATTTTGCCGGGATCGATGACCTTTTCCTGAGTGGCAAATTCGTTTGCCACAATCTCAGCAGCTGCCTTCGTCGGCAACCTCAGCAGGCTGCGCGCTGGCGTCTTGACCGGGCGACCGTCCAGATGGACGGCAAAACCGCCTTCAACTTCCGCTACTTCTGCTTTCTCGTAGAAGCGTTTGGGCAGCTGCGCCAGCATCTGCTTTTGCGCACGCACGATTGGGTTCTCGTCGGAAAGCTGCTTTCCCGCTTCAAGATCACTCAAAATATCACGCATAGATTTGTCCAGTTCTGTATCGCTGACGTGGCGGAAGGCTCAACAACTAGAGAACCTGCTCATCCATACCTTGCAGCAATGCATGGAGTTCGGATGGTGTTTCCAGAATGTGATGGGCGCCAGCTTCTATCAGTCCCTGCCTGTTATGATAACCCCAGGAAACACCCGCCGCCATAGCGCCCGCCGAGCGGGCCATCTGCATATCATAAACAGCATCGCCGATAACAATCGTTCGATTGGGTTCTATTCCCATTTCAGCACAGGATTCAAGCACCATAGCCGGATGCGGCTTCGACGGGCAGTCATCGGCGGTACGTGTGACCACGAAATGGTGCCCTATACCGTGACGTTCGAAAACAGAGCGGACGCCCCGCTGCGACTTCCCGGTTACGATTCCGAGCAGAAGGTCATCCCTCGCCCCAAGCTCACTCAGGAGCGGAAGGATTCCCTCATAGAGCGGCTCTGCGAAATCCGGCGCCTGTCGCAACATCACAAAGTTTTCCTTGTAGCGTTGTGTCAGCCAGTGGACCTGCTCGTCCGGTTCCCGATTCAACAGCTTCGCAATCGCAAGATGCAACGACAGGCCGATGATCGAATGCGTTTTCTCGATTGCAGGGGGTTCCAGACCAGCGTCGGCAAAACTGGTTGCCATGCATCTGTGAATGAAGTCACCGCTGTCGACGAGCGTTCCGTCGCAATCGAAGAGTACAAGTTTCATCGGGCGTTGGATACCTTTGCCGGCTTGTTGATAATCATCAGTCCGCAACCGATTAGCGCGAGAGCCGCAAATATTTTCCAGCTCAAAGGCTCGCTCAGGATGAGACCGCTTAATAACACGCCGAAAGCAGGCGTGAGGAAGGCGAAATTCGACAGTTTAGAAGCGGGATAACGGCGCACCATCCAGAACCAGAGCGGATAGGTGAATGCGACCACGAATATCGCCTGAAACAGGAAGGCCGATATGGACAAGGCATCCGGACTACGAAGCAGCGGACCGCTCAACGAAATGAACGGCAGCGGCACCAGAGTTGCAACCACCAACTGGTAGAGAAGTGTCTTTTCCGGCGCCGTATAGGCAAGCCGGGTCCGCTTGATGACCAGTGTGGTAAGTCCCCACAACACACCTGACACAAGCGCAAGCATATCGCCATAGACAGCGTGCGGTCCTGGCCGACTAACATGGTCGGAGAAGACGAGAAACACGCCCAGAAAGGCGATACACATGCCGATGAAGGCGCGAACAGACATGCGTTCGCCTAAAAGGAAATGACTGCCGATAGCGACCCAGAACGGCATGACATTCATCATGAGCGTTACACGTCCCACGCTCGTCAGCTCCATCGCCAGAAAAATCAGAACGAACTCTGTCCCGAATAACAATCCAGCAGCTATGCCAGCGGCGAGCGTGCCATCACGCTTGAAAAGCGGAATGCGACGCCAACAACACCATAGAAAGACGCACATGCCGCCGAGCGCGGAACGCCCTGCTGCCATCAGCATCGGGTTGAAACCTTGATTGCCGATCTTGATTGCAACCTGATTGAGCCCCCAACTGAACATGATGAACATGACCAGCATGATGGCCAGCCCATCGAACGAAACTCGTCCTTCGGACGATCCCCCCGCTTCGCCTGACATTTTTAATCTTCCGCGCTTTCCTCGTCGAAGCCGAGCAGATTCCACGATTGCACCATGTGCGGCGGCAAAGGCGCCGTCACATCGATAATGCCGCCCGACGGGTTCGGAATGCGAATGCGACGTGCATGAAGATGCAGCCGTTTTTGTATCCCGCCCGGAAACTCCCAATTCTGGTCAGCTTCAAAATACTTTGGATCGCCGATAATTGGATGACCGATATAAGCCGCATGAACGCGCAGCTGATGGGTTCTGCCGGTATATGGTTCCATCTCAAGCCACGTCAGGTTGTTCCCCGCCTTCTCGATGATGCGATAATAAGAGACCGCATGATCGGAGTCCGGCTCGCCGTGCTGACATACCCGCATCTTGTCCCCGTCGGGCGTCTGTTCCTTGACCAGCCACGTGGAAATCTTGTCCTCGCGCTTGCGTGGAACACCTTTTACCAAGGCCCAATAGGTCTTCTTGGTATCGCGTTCGCGGAAAGCGGCGGTTAATGCCTGTGCCGCGCCGCGGGTGCGCGCCACGACCAGCACGCCCGACGTGTCACGGTCGATACGGTGTACAAGACGCGGCTTTTCGCCCTTTTTGTTGCGCCACGCCTCCAGCATACCGTCGATATGTCGCGTTACGCCGGACCCGCCCTGCACAGCGAGACCTGCCGGCTTGTTGAAAACATACACTTTCGGGTCTTCGTACAGAAGCATCTGCGAAAGCACATCACCGTCCTGCTGGCTGCGGATTGTTCGCGCCGTAACCGGCCCGGTGGCTTTCTCATCGACGCCGAGCGGCGGAATGCGAACAGTCTGCCCGGCTTGAACACGTGTATCGGCCTTGGCCCGGGAGCCATCGATACGAATCTGGCCCGACCGCAGAAGTTTTTGCAGGTGACCGAAACCCAGGCCTGGATAATGGACCTTGAACCAGCGGTCGAGCCTCATGCCCGCCTCGCCTGTATCCACAATCTTCTGTTCAACGACTGCCATGGAGAAACCCGATCAACTCTTCCTAATACGGCGTGTACTAGCCCGCCGGTCATTTAGTCATCTCAATAGACGCGAGTTTCGCGGATTGCTAGGCGGAATTCCCGAAAACCGAAATTTGGCTGCTTTGAAGGAAACCGGTTCTCTTTCTCCAAAGAGTTTGATTTCCACGCATAAACTTCACGCTCGGTTACATACGTTTTTAATTTATGGTCGGTCTTGACACCCAATCGCCACTTCTTGTCGCCATCTGATATTGATAGAACAAGCGGGCTATACCATTTAGCCCCGTGAATAGACGAGCGGGAGTGCGAAAGTGTCATTGCTCAAAATCTACTGGCGAGCCATGGAATATCTTGCGGTCGAGAAGGCTGCAACGATAACCATGTGCGTGGCCAGCGTGCTGGTTGCCCTGGTCACACTTGCCGAACCAATTCTGTTCGGTCGGGTCATACAGGCTATCTCCGACAAGGGTGACATTTTTTCGCCCCTGGCGATGTGGGCTGCACTTGGCGGCTTCAATATTGTGGCCGCGGTCTTTGTGGCTCGCGGAGCCGACCGTCTTGCACACCGCCGCCGTTTGGGCGTGATGATCGATTCCTATGAGCGCCTCATCACGATGCCGCTTTCATGGCACCAGAAGCGCGGCACGTCCAACGCGCTCCATACGCTGATCCGCGCGACGGACTCGCTCTTCACCCTCTGGCTCGAGTTCATGCGCCAGCATCTCACGACAATCGTTGCCTTGGCAACGCTTATCCCTGTTGCAATGAACATGGATATGCGCATGTCGCTGGTGCTTATCGTGCTCGGCGTCATCTATGTGATGATCGGGCAGTTGGTCATGCGCAAAACCAAGGACGGTCAGACAGCTGTCGAAAAGCATCACCACAAGCTTTTCGAGCATGTCAGCGATACGATCAGCAACGTCTCGGTCGTGCAGAGCTACAACCGTATCGCGTCGGAAACGCAATCCCTGCGCAATTATGCCAAGAATCTCGAGAAGGCACAGTTCCCTGTCCTTAACTGGTGGGCGCTTGCCAGTGGCCTGAATCGCATGGCATCGACCTTCTCAATGGTGGTTGTTCTCGTTCTGGGCGCGTACTTCGTCACGAAGGGCCAGATGCGCGTCGGCGACGTGATTGCCTTTATCGGTTTTGCGCAGTTGATGATCGGCCGTCTCGATCAGATCAGCGCCTTCATCAATCAGACCGTTACGGCACGTGCCAAGCTTGAAGAATTCTTCCAGATGGAAGATGCGACTGCCGACCGTCAGGAACCGCAGGACGTTTCTGACCTCACCGACGTAAAGGGCGACATTGTATTCGATAATGTCACTTTCGAGTTCCCGAACTCCGGTCAGGGCGTCTATGACGTGTCCTTTGAGATCAAGCCGGGGCAGACGGTGGCTATTGTCGGTCCGACCGGTGCGGGTAAGACCACGCTCATCAATCTGCTGCAACGTGTCTTCGATCCGGCAGCCGGTCGCATCACCATCGATGGAACCGATACGCGTACGGTCAGCCGTCGCTCCCTGCGTCATGCTATTGCGACCGTTTTTCAGGACGCCGGACTGTTCAATCGCTCTGTGGAAGAGAATATTCGTGTTGGTCGTGAAGACGCCACATCCGAAGAAGTCCACGCTGCCGCTCGCGCTGCTGCCGCCCACGACTTCATTCTAGCCAAGAGCGACGGTTACGATACCGTTGTCGGCGAACGCGGCTCACAGCTTTCGGGTGGCGAACGTCAGCGCCTGGCGATTGCGCGTGCAATTCTGAAGGATTCGCCTATCCTCGTTCTGGACGAAGCCACCAGCGCACTCGACGTCGAAACCGAGGAGAAGGTGAAGCAGGCGGTTGACGATTTGAGCCACAACCGCACGACCTTTATCATCGCTCACCGGCTTTCAACGGTCCGCTCAGCCGATCTGGTCCTGTTCATGGACAAGGGCCATCTGGTCGAAAGCGGCAGCTTCGATGAACTTGCCGCACGTGGCGGTCGTTTCACCGACCTGCTCCGCGCTGGTGGTCTCAAACTCGAAGATAAGGCAACCAAAGTCATTGAGGGTAGCAACGTGATGCCCTTCCCGACCAAAGGCGCGGTTGGCTAATCAGAGAAATTGTAAACAAAAAGCCCACGATGATCTCATCGCGGGCTTTTCTCTTTATCAACAAGTCTGAATTTAAAGCGGCACCTCAAAGCGGAGCCCATCATATCCGGGCTCCACATTGTCCGGTGTCTCGCGCATGACGGTTTCATAATCGAGCGGGACATGCATATGCGTGAGAACAGCGCGCTTGGGCGCCAGCTTCTCAATCCATTCAAGCGCTTCACTGAGCGAGAAATGACTTGGATGCGGACGATATTGCAGCGCATCGATGATGAGCACTTCGGCTCCATCCAAATATTTGCGGCTTTGTTCGGGAAATGCGCTCACATCGGTGCAATAGACCACGGAACCAAGGCGAAAGCCGAGCGATTCAATATCGCCGTGCACCTGACTGAAAGGCTCAAAACGAATTGCACCTCCCGCTCCCGATATGGAAAACGGCGTTTCAGGAGCTATGTCGTGCATGCTGAGGATCGGCGGATAGCTCGATCCAGCGGGTGTCTCAAAACAATAGCCGAAGGCTTCGAAGAGCCGGTTACGCGTCAGCCGATTGGCGTAAATATCCATGAGACGGCGATTTTCGACGACATACGTACGCAAATCATCGATACCGTGAATATGATCTGCATGTGGATGGGTATAAACAGCCGCATCGAGGCTGTGCGCTCCTGCATCTATCATCTGTGCGCGGAAATCCGGTCCCGTATCAATCACAACCGTTGTGCTGTGACCCGCATCGTCAAATCGCTCGACCAGGAGCGATGCTCGACGACGCCTGTTTTTCGGGTTCTTCGGATCGCAACTGCCCCAGTCGCCATTGATACGCGGCACACCGGGGGACGACCCGCAGCCCAAAAGCGTAAAACGCAGGCAGTTACGCGGCACTGACACAATTAACTTCCTTTTGTGGTCAACTCTGCTGGTTTGGGCATCTTTGAGAACAACCGGAAGACATTTTCGCTGGTAATCTGCGCAATCTCTTCCCTGCTCACACCGATCGTATCGGCAAGCACGGCAGCCGTATGCTGAACAAAGGATGGTTCGTTGCGCTTGCCACGATGCGGCAGCGGCGCGAGGAAAGGCGCATCCGTTTCCACCAGCAAGCGATCACGCGGAACAATGGTCGCGACCTCGCGGATTTCCGGCGAGTTTTTGAAGGTCAGGATACCAGAAAAGGAAATATAACCACCGAGTTCAATGCCCTTTTCCGCCAACAAGCGGCCGGATGAGAAGCAATGCAAGATGAAAGGAAAGGCCCCTTTCGCCGTTTCCTGCTCCAGAATCTCGGCCATGTCCTCATCCGCGCTGCGGGCATGAATGACCAGCGGCAATTGGGTACGGCGCGCTGCCTCGATGTGGACGAGAAAACCCTGCCTCTGTGCTTCCGGTGGCGCATAATCATAATGATAATCGAGACCCGCCTCGCCGATGGCCACCACTTTCGGGTGTTCAGCCAGACGCACGAGATCGTCGGCGGTCACGTCCAGTTCCTCATGCGCGTTGTTTGGATGAGTTCCAACCGAACAATAAACGGAATCATAAGTTTCAGCGAGCGCACGGATCGTGTCGAATTTCCTGACCCGCGTGGAAATCGTCACCATGCGCGTGACCCCGGCATCCAGAGCGCGCTGAACGACATTATCGCGCTCCGGCTCGAAATCGGCAAAGTCGAGGTGGCAATGACTATCGACAAGCATCATCGAACTCAGTTTTTTTCTTCTGTTTCCACGTAGCGCGGGAATATCGGCTGCGGAGCTGGCAGATCGCTCCCGCCGACAAGCTGGCTTGCTGTAACGTCAGAGAACTGACGCTTGTCGACAGGAATAGCCAGTATGTCGAGAAGCTTTTCCGCCGACTGCGGAATGAACGGTTGCACCATGATGCCGACACGGCGAATGACTTCGGCCGTCACATAGAGAACGGTACCCATGCGCGCTGCATCGGTCTTGCGCAACGCCCAAGGCTCCTGCCCCGCAAAATAGCGGTTGGCTTCGGCAACAACAGCGAAAATCGCTCCCAGTGCAAGATGCAGCGCCTGATCGTCCATTGCCTTGCGTGCGGTATGGAGCGCCGCATCGGCCTGATCCAAAATGGCTCTATCCGCCTCTGAAAATTCACCTGGAACCGGGACCTTGCCTTCGCAATTCTTGGCGATCATCGACAGCGAGCGCTGGGCAAGATTGCCGAGATCATTCGCCAAGTCGGCATTGGTGCGATTGACAATAGCGTCATGGCTGTAGCTGCCGTCCTGACCAAACGGTACTTCACGCATCAGGAAGTAGCGCAACTGATCGAGCCCATAACGCTCAACGAGACTGAATGGATCGATCACATTGCCGAGGGACTTCGACATTTTCTCGCCGCGGTTGAACAGGAAACCATGAGCAAAAACCCGCTTAGGCAGAGGGATACCAGCGGACATCAGGAATGCTGGCCAGTAGACCGCATGGAAGCGCGAGATGTCCTTGCCGATGATGTGCGCATCGGCAGGCCAATAGCCCCATTTGCCGTCCGTAGTGTCTGGATAGCCGAGGGCCGTGATGTAGTTTGTCAGGGCGTCGACCCAGACATACATGACATGCTTTTCGTCACCCGGCACCGGAATGCCCCAATCGAAGGTCGTGCGCGAAATCGACAGGTCCTTCAGCCCGGACTTGACGAAGCTCACGATCTCATTGCGACGTTCCGCAGGCATGATGAAGCCGGGGTTTTGCTCGTAAAGATCGAGCAGCCTGTCCTGATAGGATGAAAGACGGAAGAAATAGCTTTCCTCCTCGACCCACTCGACAGGCGTCCCCTGCGGGCCGTAACGAACGCCGTCCTCGCGAACTTCTGTTTCCTCTTCGCCGTAATAGGCCTCGTCACGCACGGAGTACCAACCGGCATACCCACCCTTGTAGATATCGCCGTTATCAGCCATCGCTTTCCAGATAGCCTGGCTTGCCTTGTAGTGGCGCTCTTCCGACGTGCGGATATAGTCATCGTTGGAGCTGTTCAGCACATCTGCCATCTGCCGGAAGGCAGCCGTATTGCGGTCTGCAAGCTCCCGCGGCGTGATGCCTTCCTTGCGCGCGCTCTGCAGCATCTTGATACCGTGTTCGTCCGTACCGGTCAGAAAGAAAACATCCTTGCCATTCAGTCGCTGAAAACGCGCCATGGCATCGGTCGCGATAAGTTCATACGCATGGCCGATGTGCGGCTTTCCGTTTGGATAAGCGATCGCGGTAGTGATGTAATATTTTTCACGGCTCATTATGGACCCGGTCTTTCGAAGTTTGAAAGCGCGTCTGAACGACTAGCAGACACACGAGGAGAAAATTATCAGCGGTGACATAACGCATGTCAGCGGCCATGTCACGCAAGTGGAGGGAGACCGGAACGAAAAGCGCGATGCGTTTTTTCCAAAAGGATTATCACCGCTTGCCGACGGTCGAGATTGTAGGTTTCGGCATCCACGGTTTCGCGCACGAGATCGCTCCAGAAATGCGACCACCGCTCCGCATCATGCAGTTGCCCGGCTTCGGCGCGGTGCCGAGCTTCCGCTGCCACCCTTCCCAGGAGATGGTCACGGAACAGTTCATACTGAACCTCCGACTCGCGACCGTTTAAGATGCCAGCCAGCGCCTGTGCTTTGGGCAAATCGAAATTTTGTCCTTCGAGAAGAGAATCGACTGTGTCGGAAATTTCAATGCCGCCATTTGCCACCAGCAAGAGGGCCTTGCGCACACTGCCTTCTGATCGCTGGAGCAGCGTTTGTGTTACGGTTTCCGGCTCCATTCCGATACTGCGGCCTGCATGAATCAAAGCATTCCTGAGCGATCCATCATCAAGTGGCTTGAAGCCGATGCTCTGGCAGCGCGACCGAATTGTCGGGAGCAAGCGCCCAGCCGAATGGGAAATCAGGATAAAGAGCGCCCGTGCAGGAGGTTCCTCCAGAGTTTTCAGGAGCGCATTGGCAGCATTGCGGTTCATATCATCGGCCGGATCGACAATAACGATGCGCCAGGCGTGGTCCGATGCCGTCCTGGTCAGAAAATGCGTAACGCGGCGGATTTCCTCCACGGGGATACCCGTTTTGAACTTTCCGGTTTTCTGATCGAACGGCCGATTGATATGCAGGACAGCCGGATGCATGCCGCCTGCGATCTGTCGCCAGAGCGGTTTCGCAAAGTCGGGTACAATAAGATGTTCAGGCGCATCGCCATTGTTGCCATGCGCCAGCATATGGCCTGCCAGATGAAAGGCGAGCGTTGCCTTGCCGATCCCCTGCGCACCTTCAAAGAGCAGCGCATGATGCATGCGTCCCTCGCGATAGGCCTGTGCCAGAAAATCACCGATCTCCCGGTGGCCAGTGACATAATCGCTTGCTGATGGTTCTGGCACACCCTCAATGGAATCGTGAGCTTTTGGGACGTCGAGTTCCGCGATCACAACAGCCCCCTTTCCGTCAGGACACTATCGACTTCTTTTGCGATATCGCTGGCAATCGCGTCTTGCGAGCGGTCGGCGTCGATTATCTTGCAGCGTGAAGGTTCCGCTCGAGCAATTGCGAGAAAGGCCTGCCGCCGTGCCTCATGCACCGCAATATCTTCTTTTTCGAACCGATCTGCGGTTTCGCTGCCGCGCCGCTTGCCTGCACGCAACAAACCTTTCTCTGCGGGAATGTCGAGAATGATTGTCATGTCAGGCATGACGCCGTCGATGGCAATGCGCTCCACGGCGGCCATATAGGTACCGTCGAGATTGCCGGTCACGCCCTGATACGCGCGACTTGAATCGATGAAACGGTCGCAGAGAACGACCCGCCCCTCGTTCAACGCCGGGCGGACAAGCTGGTCAACATGGTCAGCTCTTGCCGCAGCAAACAACAGGGCTTCCATCGCCGGGCCGTAGTTCTCCGCATTGCCGCTCAATATGACATGGCGAACAGCTTCCGCACCCGGAGAACCGCCAGGTTCCCGCGTGATAACCGGATCGAAGCCGCTTGCCCGCAGGTGCTTGGCCAGCAAAGCAATCTGTGTTGATTTGCCCGCTCCTTCGCCGCCTTCGAATGTGATGAACAATCCCGACAAACCAACTTCCAAACGTTTGAATCGATGCCCGAACGGACTTTCTGTGAAAGTTATTATCGGCCTTTGGCTATCAGGTCGAGCCTGGAATACGCGTAGCGCAGACTAAAGATATTTCCGAAGCCAGCCGGTGGAAAGCTCCATCGCCGCACCCAGCGCGCGCTTCGAGAGACTTCCTTCCTCGACGGATTGGTCTGTAAAAACAGGGACATCGCGAAGAATGCTGCCAGTAAGCTCTAACTGAAGAACCCCGACCTGCTGGTTGCCGGCGACAGGGGCATCAAGTGGTCCTTTATAGACAATACGAGCTTTCAGCTTGTCGCGGCCGTCCTTCGGCAGCAACAGTTCGACGCGATCCTTGATTTTCAGCGGCACATGCGTGAGCGCACCGCCGAAAACCTGCGCCTCACCCACAATTTCGTCTGCCGGGTAAAGCTGCACGTCGTCAAAGGCCGTCATCCCCCATTGCAGGAGACGCTTTGCCTCTTCTTCACGCTCCTTGATGCTGGCAACACCGCTCATCGCCAGATAAAGCCTGCGGCCGTTCTGTTCCGCCGACCCGACCAGCGCAAAGCCCGATGCTTCCGTAAAACCCGTTCCCATGCCGTCAGCTCCGACATCAAGCCGCAACAATGGATTACGGTTGCGTTGCATGATGTTGTTCCAGGTAAACGCTGGCTGGGCATAATATTTATAATATTCAGGATGGGCAGTTCGTATATGTCGCGCCAGTTTGACCAGATCCTGTAGCGAGACTGCCTGCCCTTCAGCGGGGAGACCTGTTGAGTTTACAAATTTGGAGTTGGTCAAGCCAAGCTCCTGCGCACGATCATTCATACGCTTCGCAAATGCCTGTTCGCTGCCTGCCAGCCCTTCAGCCAGCACGATGGCTCCATCATTCGCCGACTGAACAATCATTCCCTGCAGCAGATCGGCAACGGTCGGTGCTGACTTGATGCGCGCGAACATCGTTGACGTTCCCGACGGCGCACCACCAGTTCTCCAGGCGTTCTCGCTGACGATATAAGGCGTTTCGAGTGTTGTGGCGCCCTTCTCGAGAGCCTCGAAGACCACTTCCGCCGTCATCAGCTTGGCAAGAGAAGCGGGTGGAATAGGAACATTGGCATTCTTTGAGAGAAGCACCGTTCCGCTTCGATCATCGACAAGCAATACCTGCGGAGCCTTTGAAACAAATGCTGCCTCGACAGGTGCTGCAGAACAGATAGCTGGCACAAAAACCGCGACCGAAAGGCCAACGGCAGCGGCACGCACGAATAACAGTGTTTTTGATAACAGCCCCATACAAACCCCGTCACGTGAGCACTGTCTTAGAGCTTACGCAACGAATCTGACCAAAATCAATATGCCAGCGTTTATCACCGCATCGTGAGCTCAATCGAGGCGAACGACAAACGCATTCACTGCACCGGCCTTCCAGGCCTCGCGCAACAAGGCATCGTTTCCACCCTTCGTCGCCATGGTGGCCGTCAACTCATAGGTTGCGCCGGTTTCGGTCGGAAGCTTGGTCAGTGTAAATCTGGTCGAGCGAGGCAGCGATGACTGAACCTGCTTTGCCTCTTCCAGCGTATCGAACGTGCCAAGCTCGACATATTCTCCATGTTCTTCAGCCTCGCGGCGCTTCCACGCGCTTGAGACCGCATCCTTGGTCAGGATGCTGCCATAGGCGCGCTCCTCAGTATAAGCTGCCGCGGCAAGCCGATCAGTGGCATAACCGGCAAGACCGCTAACACCCGCAGCATTCGCTACCCCAAAGCTGGAACCGGGACGTTGCGATGGCACGGGCACATTTGCCGGGAGCAACGGAGTTGTCCCACCCGACGGATCGCCGTAAGCGGGATCGACGGCAAAAGGTGAGTTTTCAGGTATAGGCGCAGAAACCGGAACCGCATCCAACACAGGCATCGGAACACGAGACTTCGGCGAAGTAGGCGTCGGCCCGTTCATCGCCATCATAACGCCAGTTGCAGGCTGGCCGATCGCGTCACCACCACCAGGGCGATAAGAAGCCATCAGGAATGAATCGTCGTTGCCATCCAACGGAGCTCTTCCGACGTATTCGACCTTCACATTCGCCGTTCCGTGATGCTGGTAATCCAGCATCTCGGCGGCTTTCTGCGACAAATCGATCACGCGATCATATTCATACGGACCCCGATCATTAACGCGCACGATCACCGAACTGCCATTGGCAAGATTGGTCACGCGGGCATAACTCGGCAGCGGCATAGTCGGATGCGCAGCCGTCAAATGGGTCATGTCGTAGACTTCGCCATTGGCAGTCAGGCGTCCGTGGAAAGCTTCGCCATACCATGAGGCATGGCCTACCTTGACGTAATTCTTATCTTCCTTGGGGTAATACCAGCGTCCCTTAACCTTGTAAGGCTGACCGGTCTGATCTCGCCCGCCGCCACGCGGCAAGGGTTTCCCTTTGGAAAAAGCCACACGAGGACTGGCTTTCACGCCGTATTTGGATTCAGCGAAATATTCCTTGGATCGCTTGGTTTTCGATTTCGGCTGTGGCGCTGATGCGCATCCTGCCAGAGCAACCGCGATAGCTATGAACGACAACATGGCGACGGAACCGCGCTTGTCTTGCGCCTGCGCAGCCTTGCTGTTGACCGAAAGTTTCAACCCTCGTTTCGAATCCATACGCCACACGCCCGTTACTCAACAACACAACCGAAAACGCTGGTTGGGCCCTTTTTAGATTTTAGTGATGTCACCGATTCATTGACGGATCATTAAAGCTTTTGAAATTCCGCGCATTTGAGTCGCATTCAATGACGCGTCAACCGCGCTGATTGTGTGCCCGGTGGAACAATCATTCACTCGAAACGTTGAATTTCCAAGAGGAAGGAGAACACAAATGTTAAGAGCAATGATCCTTTGGCTGATGGGAGTTCCCCTCGTTGTCGTATTGCTTATCTGGTATTTTTTCTTTTGAAGGTGGAACGTTCGGTCCTTTCAACCGTTATTCATACGGCTCAAATGACCTCCGAGCCAGTCACCTAACGTCATGGATTAGACCCGCTTTGACCAAGGCGGGTCTTTTTTTAGCCAGCATCAGGGTCTCAATGCCGGATCAGGCATGTAGACCTTGATCGCCTTGCGCAGAAGGCGGAAATGAGCGGGTGTCCAGGTCGACAGTTCGCCATCAGTATTCACGGCACGCGGCTTTTTAGTGCGGACAATCACTTCTGTCGTTGGGAAAGCCCGTACGTCATCCCATTTCGAATGAGTACCACGACGCAGGCTCGGCAGCAGCCGCAAGAGTTTCCACCAGTGATCGACCTCCAGACTATAGAAATCGAGTTTACCATCGTCTACGGTCGCATCTTTCTCGACCGCCATGCCGCCGCCGTAGAATTTTCCATTCCCGACAGAGACCTGCAACGTGCGGATTTTTTCCGTCACGCCGTCATGCTCCAAATAGGCGGTGAAAAGCTCCGAACGCATGAGGATGCGCGCTGCAACAATGGCATAACCGAGCTTTCCCCACTTCTTCTTTGCGGCGGAACTGAGCTGCTGCGCCAATTCGGCGCTGAAACCGATGCTCGCGACATTGAAGTAGAGATGACCGTTCACTTCACCCAGATCGATGGGATAAACGTCGTAGGTTGCGAGGTGACGCGCCGCCTCCACAGGATCGGCAGGAATGCCGATGGTGCGGGCGAAATCGTTCGCGGTTCCAAGCGGAAGGATCGCAAGTGGTAATCCCGTTTCCATCAACCCCTTAGCCGCAGCATTCAAGGACCCATCACCGCCGCCGACAATTACAAGATCGCAATCTCTTTCCCGAAGGATCACGTCCGAAATCGTTTCGTCGCCCTCCGGATTTCGCTCGGTGAGCTCGAGCCCGCCGCGTTCCAACGCGGAACGAATGTCCGCACCGTATCCCCTGCCGTTTCGGGCATGTGGATTGACGATAAGAAGTGCCCGGCGCTTTGTGGTCTTACCCATGGATTCCCTGTCATCTGCAACAGCCTGCCAGTCTGGCTGCATGGTTCGGAGTTCATTTGCAGATGGCTTCTTAAACCGGGATATCAATGGAACGGTTCATAAAAAATTTGTCTCGATCCTGTAGTGGTTCGTGAGGCGATAAATTGAACGCCATAGCAGGACGTAGCTCGCGACAAAACAGTTTGACGAGACCAGAAAGAGAACATAGTTTAACGAAATCAGCTGTAAAACTTTCTGATGCGGCTTCGTCAAGTTTGTCGCTAACTGACTGAAACATATTACAGTTTGCGGGTATGATGTAATGGTAGCCTGTCAGCTTCCCAAGCTGAACGCGCGGGTTCGATTCCCGCTACCCGCTCCAGCACAAACGCTGGAGATTACCGGATGTTCTCTCCGGTTTTGGGATCGACTTTGGCCTCAACCTTGGCGCCAGCCTTGGTAACATATTCGATCTCATAATAACCGCGATCGTTCCAGTCGACTTCGTCGACGAAGGCCGTATCTGCGTTCTGTTCGATTTTTGCGATTATTTCTGAAAGCTTAGACCCTTCCGGCGGCGGAGAGGCGCAGGCTGTGGTAACAGACAAACCAAGAAACAGTGTCGAAACGATAAGACGCATGATGATCTCCTTAGCTATTCTAAAAGAGTAGGAGTTCAAACATCCTCTTCAAGGCCAACGAGCATTACTTTATGAGGGGACTTATCGAACCGGTGAAGGTCTGATCAATCATCGCTGCGAGTTTTGGCTCTGCTCCAGATAGGATCACAACTATTGCAAGCATCAATATCAATGGCGCGGCGAGAATGCCGCTCCTTACCGCCGGTTCGAGAATGCGGCGGGTCTTGTTGTTTCGCGTTGATTGCTCGTTTCTCATGCAACCAACAGTAGCCGGACAGACTTAATTGCCAGTTAAATAATGTAGTTAATACTTTATCAGGGCTTGATTGCCGCTAATTTCCCTTGTTTCCGCGATATATATTGACGCCGAGTTCGCGAATTTTCTTGCGCAGCGTATTGCGGTTCAGCCCCAGAAGATCCGCCGCCTTGATCTGATTTCCACGAGTCGCCGTAAGGCATGCGAGTATTAGAGGGTATTCCAGTTCAGCCAGAACCCGATGATAGAGCCCGGGCGGAGGCAAGTCGGAACCAAAAGACGCAAAATAACGCTGCATATTCTGCTCAACAGCCTGCGAAATGGAGATGTCTTCCATATCGCGACCGCCTGCGGAAACGACTTCCGGCTTGGCCAGTTCAGCCCGCAACTCCGTTTCGATAATTTCCGGCGAAATTTCTTCCTGCGGGTAAAGCGCTGCAAGCCTTCGCACAAGATTTTCAAGCTCGCGGACATTGCCCGGCCACGGATACCGGCGCATCATTTCCAAGCCGGCAGTGCTGATACGTTTCTCCAGTAAACCCTCTTCAGCAGCCCGCTTGAAAAAATGGCGTACGAGATCGGCTACATCCTCGCTACGCTCGCGAAGCGGCGGCAAACGCAGAGGCACGACATTGAGCCGGTAATAGAGATCCTCGCGAAACAGTCCCTGCGCTATCAGTTGCCGCAAGTCCTTGTTGGTCGCCGCAACGATGCGCACGTCGGTCTTGATCGGCGTACGTCCGCCAACTGTCATATATTCACCTTGCTGCAACACGCGCAGAAGGCGAGTTTGCGCTTCCATGGGCATATCGCCGATCTCATCGAGAAACAGCGTTCCGCCATTTGCCTGTTCGAAGCGCCCGCTTGAGCGATTTTGCGCGCCAGTAAAGGCGCCCTTTTCATGCCCGAACAGTTCAGACTCGATCAGGTCGCGTGGGATCGCGGCCATATTGATCGCAACAAACGGCCCCTTTCGGCGGCGCCCGTATTCGTGCAGCGCGCGCGCAACCAGTTCCTTGCCCGTGCCGGATTCACCCGTGACCATGACTGTCAAATCCGTCTGCATCATACGCGCCAGCAAACGGTAGATTTCCTGCATCGCAGGCGACCGGCCCACCAGTGGCATGTTCTCTGCCTGCTCGTCGGAAAGAGCTGCGACAGGTTTATTCTTGGGCTCTGACAGCGCTCGGCCGACAATATTGATCAGTTCCGTCAGATCGAATGGCTTCGGCAAATATTCGTAGGCTCCGGCCTCTGACGCCCTAATCGCCGTCATGAACGTGTTTTGCGCGCTCATCACAACGACCGGAAGGTCTGGGCGCATTTTCTTGATGCGCGGCAGAAGATCAAAGGCGTTTTCGTCCGGCATATTGACGTCAGTAATGACGAGATCGCCGTCACCGGCAGCCACCCAACGCCAAAGCGAAGCTGCGTTGGAAGTCACGCGCACATCATAGCCTGCCCGCGATAAGGCCTGGTTCAGCACTGTCCGAATGGCTGCATCGTCATCCGCCACCAATATGGTTCCAGTCGGACGTCCTGCGATCATGCGTTGTCTCCAATATTTCCAGCCGCATTCTCGGCATTTTTCCAAGCAGGCATCAGAACGCGGAAAGTTGTGCGCGAGGGATGGCTGTCACATTCGATGATGCCGCCATGATCACCAATGATCTTTGCGACCAGCGCCAACCCCAGTCCCGAGCCATTGGTTTTCGTTGTCACGAAAGGATCGAACAGATGCGGCAGCATATCCTGGGGTACGCCGGGTCCGTTATCATGCACGCAGAATTCGAGAGGCAGCGCCACTCTGTCTCGTGCCCCGGGAACCTGTAGACGGATGCCCGGACGGTAAGCCGTGGAGAGGACGATCTCGCCACCCTCACGATCACCTATGGCTTCCGAGGCATTCTTCAGGAGATTAAGGAAAACCTGCACGAGCTGGTCACGATTGGCGAAAACCGGCGGGAGAGAAGGATCATAATCTTCTACAAAACGGATTTTTCGTGCGAACCCGTTCTTCGCAATCGCCTTCACATGATCCAGAACCGCATGAATATTGACGGCAGAACGCTCGATGGGGCGCTCGTCCGAGAAAACCTCCATGCGATCAACCAGTGAAACGATCCGATCCGTTTCATCGGTAATAAGACGCGCAAGCGCGCGATCCTCGTCGCTGACAACCTGTTCGAGCAATTGTGCCGCGCCGCGGATACCGGAGAGAGGATTCTTGATTTCATGGGCCAGCATCGATGCAAGTCCGGTCACGGACCGTGCCGCGCCGCGATGCGTCATCTGCCGGTCGATCTTTTCGGCCATCGTCTTTTCCTTGAAAAGGATGACCACGGCCCCCGGCAACTCTGCTACGGGCGCCACGTAAACATCGACGATACGTTCCGCCCCAAGACGCGGTGATGAAACATCGACGCGATATTCGTTCACCGGCATCTGGCTGGTGCGAACCTGATCGACCAGAGCTAGCAGCGGGCTGCCGAAAGGCAGAAAGGATTCCAGCCGGTTACGCGCCAGAATGGATGAGCCTGAACGAAAGAATTGCTCCGCATCCAGATTGGCATAGGCGATGTAATTTTCAGCGCTGACCATAATAACCGGTTGGCTGATGGCGTCGAGCACCACAGAGGGAATGCCGCTCACTTCTGCTCTCTCGCGCATCAGGCAACCTTTTTGGGCGCGGCTTCAGGAGCTTCGCGCATGAATATACGACGCAAAAGGTCGATGACGGCCTGGCTGTCTGTCAGGGTCATCACTTCTGCCTTCTCGGCAGACGTACATGTGTCACCAGCATGACGATCAAGATACCAACCAAGATGCTTGCGGGAATGGCGAATGCCCGTCGTGTTGCCATAATGATCGAGCATATCTTCATAATGCTTTATAATATAATCGAGAATTTCACTTTTCGACCGTGGAGCAAAATCGCTTCCTGCGATTGCACCGGCCAACCACGGCTGGCCGTAAGAGGCACGTCCGACCATTACAGCATCCGCTCCGGAGCAACGCAGAATTTCCTCAGCATCATGTCGACACGCCACATCTCCGTTGGCAACCAAAGGAATCCTGATCGCGTCACGAACGGCGCGAATTGCATTCCAGTCCGCCTTGCCTTCATAAAACTGACAACGCGTACGCCCATGGACAGTCACCATGGTAATACCGGCCCCTTCGGCGCGTCTGGCAAGTTCAGGCGCGTTGATGCTTTTCTCGTCCCACCCCAGCCGCATCTTGAGCGTAACCGGAACGCTGACCGCATTAACGGTGGCTTCAACGAGGGTCATTGCGTGATCGAGATCGCGCATCAGCGCAGACCCGGAATAACCGCCAGTCACCTTCTTGGCCGGACAACCCATATTGATATCGATGATATCAGCGCCCTCGCCCTCGGCAATTCGTGCGGCTTCACCCATCCAATGCGCTTCGCGCCCGGCAAGCTGCACGACATGGGTGCCAAGTCCCCTACCCGAAAGGCGGAGAAGGCTTTCCTTATGTCGATTGCAAAGTTCAGCACTGGCGACCATTTCAGACACCACCATGCCGGCGCCAGCCAATGCAGCACGCCTACGGAAGGGAAGATCCGAAACGCCCGACATCGGCGCGAGAAAGACACGGTTGGCAAGCGCCACCCCACCAATGTTCAAAGGTTGCTCGAGAAAACTCACCGATAATGCCTATTTGATGTGCACAATGTAATTAGCTTATACATTAATCAACCTCACTTTTCAACGCAAGGAAAAGCATGCGCAAAATCGCGATAAATCAAATGTCGTCTGGCATTTATCTGCGCAAGGCATTATTCGGCTTGAAAACGCAAACTTGAACAGATGCAACCTTTGGCAGAGGCGACCACCATTTCAAAGATAGCAGCAGTCATTGTGGCAGCTGGCCGCGGTGAGCGAGCCGGGCAAAGCGTCGAAGGACCGAAACAATATCGGCGTATCGGTGGCGAAGCCGTACTTGCCCGCACTTTGCGCGCTTTCAGCGACTGCCCGTTGGTTGATAACATCGTTGTCGTCATTCACCCCGACGACCATGCGCTTTACGAACGCGCCCTTCCGGAAAACTGGGGCAACATTCTGGTCGTGAATGGTGGCCCGACTAGGCAGGAATCAACGCGTCTTGGTCTCCTTGCGTTGCGAGACTACGCGCCACAGTATGTCATGATTCATGACGGCGTGAGACCATTTGTCAGCCAGGACCTGCTGAAGCGTATTGTCGAAAATCTCGCGCCTGATGAAGGCGTTCTACCGGCATTGGCCGTTTCGGACACGCTCAAGCAGTCAGCTACGGACGGAACGGTAAAGACGACGGTGCCTCGCGCCGGTCTTTTTGCTGCGCAGACACCACAAGCATTCCCCTATTCGTCGATCCTCACTGCGCATGAAAAGGCATTCGCGATCAACCGGTCTGATTTTACGGACGATGCCGCTATTGCCGAATGGCAAAGTATCGCTGTCCGCATTATCGAGGGATCGGCGGACAATACAAAGCTTACCTGGGCAAAGGATATTGAAATGGCTGACAAGCGCCTGCGGCAAGACCACGTCTCGTTTCCCGATATTCGTACTGGCAATGGCTATGACGTCCATTCCTTTGAACCCGGAGATCATGTGACGCTGTGTGGCGTGAAAATTCCGCATGAAGCAAAACTCAATGGCCATTCGGACGCCGATGTGGGGCTTCATGCGCTGACCGACGCCTTGCTCGCGACACGCGGAGCTGGCGATATTGGCACGCATTTTCCTCCATCCGATCCCCAATGGAAGGGCGCGGCTTCCCGCATTTTTGTCGAACATGCCGCCAATATCGTACGTGAAGCAGGCGGTCGTATCGCCAATGTCGATGTGACTTTTATCAGCGAAGCACCGAAGATCGGCCCGCATCGCGCAGCAATGACAGAAGCGCTTTGCGACATGCTGGGCATTGCCGCAGACCGCGTGTCCATCAAAGCTACGACCAACGAAAAGCTTGGCTTTGTCGGGCGCCGAGAGGGTATCGCAGCAATCGCAACCGCAACCGTCATCTACCCCGGCGAGGTTCCCGAATGAGCCAACTCATCGCAGAAGAAAAAGCCATCGCCGTGCTGGAAGCTTGCCGTCGCGCTGGTGTGATGGTCGCAACGGCTGAGTCCTGCACTGGAGGGCTAATAGCAGGGGCTTTGACTGACATCGCTGGATCGTCAGATGTCGTGGATCGTGGCTTTGTCACCTATTCCAATGAAGCAAAAGCCGAAATGATTGGCGTTTCGATGGAATTGATCCATCGCTTTGGCGCGGTTTCGAAGGAAGTAGCACTTTCCATGGCTGAAGGGACACTTGCCCGTTCCCACGCAGGGATAACCGTGGCAGTCACGGGAGTTGCCGGTCCGGGCGGTGGTACCGATGAAAAGCCTGTCGGTCTCGTTCACATTGCATCAGCGCGAAAAGGCCAACCGGCCCTTCATCGCGAATACCGTTTCGGGCCAAAAACCCGGGCAGAAATTCGCCACGCGACCGTTCTCGCCGCACTGGACCTGGTTCTGGAAAACCTTCAATCAATTTAGAGCATATACTTTTATCTAGTGCGCCCTATCCTTGTCTTTGATCAGGCAAGGAGAACAGAGCGATGCGTTTTGATGGCAAGGTAGCAATCGTTACGGGCGGAGCAAGCGGCATCGGTGAAGCAACCGTTCGCGCTTTCATTCGAGAGGGAGCGAATGTTGTCATCGCCGACTATTCGGAGCATGGCCAGCAGTTGGCCAACGAGCTTGCAGGCGGCAGCGAGCGCGCATTATTCATCAAGACCGATGTGACGGATACAAAAGCCGTGCAGGCGCTGGTTGCCAAAACCGTCGAAACCTATGGCCGTCTCGACGTCATGTTCGCCAATGCAGGCATCGCAGCAGACGGCCCGATAGACGAATTGGATGAAACCGCTTGGCAAAAAACCATCGATATCAACCTCACCGGCGTCTATCTTTGCGATAAATACGCTATCGACCAGATGCGCTCGCAAGGCGGCGGCGTGATCGTGAATTGCGGCTCCATTCACAGTCATGTCGGAAAATCAGGTGTCACCGCTTATGCGGCAGCAAAGGGTGGCGTAAAACTTCTGACTCAGACGCTTGCCATTGATTACGGTGCACAAAACATTCGGGTGAATGCAGTCTGCCCCGGCTACATCGACACGCCACTTCTCAAGGATATTCCGGACGACAAGAAACAGGCGCTCGTGGCTTTGCATCCGATAGGTCGTCTCGGCCGCGCCGAAGAAGTCGCCAGCGTCGTGCTATTTCTGGCAAGCGATGACGCGTCCTTTGTCACCGGAGCATCCATACTGGTCGATGGCGGTTATACGGCGCAATAAAAATCACGCCGGAAAACCGGGGGTTCATTCAAGCCGTGCCATATATTTGATCGGCCCGTTTCTCGAAAGCCTCGGAAAACTTTTTGAAAGCGAGATCGAACATGGTCCCCATGAGAAGTCCGAGCGTGCGGCTCTTGAACTCGTAATCGATGAAGAACTCGACATCGCACTCACTCCCATCGCCCACCGGTTTGAAGGTCCAGCGATTGTCGAGATAGCGAAACGGCCCGTCGAGATATTTCACATCGATAACATTGTCTTCGGGCTTCAGCAGTACCTGGCTGGTGAATGTCTCGCGTATGAGCTTGTAACCAACCGTCATGTCGGCAATGAGAAGGGCCTTGCCGTCACGCTCCTTGCGGGAGCGAACCGACAAAGCCTCACACATCGGCAGAAACTGCGGATATTTCTCAACATCCGCAACGAGGCCGAACATCTGCTCTGCCCGGTGATGCACCCGCCTGACGGTAGTAAATTGCGGCATGTCTGATCTCAGGCCCGTGCAGCAATCTGCGCCTCGCGCGCTGCCCTCAGCTTGGCGAAATCGTCGCCTGCATGATGCGACGAACGCGTCAGCGGGCTCGACGCGACGAGAAGGAAACCCTTCGTCCGACCAATTGTTTCGAATGATTTGAATTCGTCCGGCGTCACAAAGCGAATGACTGGATGATGCTTGCGCGTCGGCTGGAGATACTGACCAATGGTCATGAAATCCACATCCGCCGAACGCAGATCGTCCATCAGCTGCAAGATTTCATTCCGCTCTTCGCCGAGACCGACCATGATACCGGACTTGGTGAAAATGGTCGGGTCCAGTTCCTTGACGCGCTGCAACAAGCGGATCGAATGGAAATAGCGGGCGCCGGGGCGAACCTTGAGATATTTCGAAGGCACGGTTTCCAGATTGTGGTTGAACACGTCCGGGCGCGCCTTGACCACCACTTCCAGGGCACCTTCCTTGCGCAGGAAATCCGGCGTCAGGATTTCAATCGTGGTCGCAGGTGTAGCTTCGCGGATTGCTTGAATGACTTCCGCAAAATGCTGCGCTCCGCCATCGGCAAGATCATCGCGATCCACCGATGTGATGACCACATGCGTCAACCCCATCTGCTTGACGGCCTTGGCGACATTTTCGGGCTCATTCGGATCGAGCGCAGTCGGAATGCCGGTGGAGACATTACAGAAAGCACAGGCGCGTGTGCAAATCTCGCCCATGATCATGAAGGTCGCGTGCTTCTTTTCCCAGCACTCGCCGATATTCGGACAACCGGCTTCTTCGCAAACCGTTACCAGATTGTTTGAACGAACGATATCGCGCGTTTCGCTGTAGCCACGCGAGACAGGAGCCTTGACGCGGATCCAATCGGGCTTCTTCAGAACAACATTGTCTGGACGATGCGCCTTTTCAGGATGCCGCTCGCGCTTGCCTTGGTTCACCAGATCGAGAACTGTAACCATGCTTTTTCCTGCCTATCCGGTCCATTTTCAAGAATGGACCTGAAATGCTTTCCAATTGGGTTTGGTCCTAATCCCTGCCCTCTACCCTGTCAACTTGAGCGATTTGCTACTCATCGCCGCGTAGCCAATCCGAGAGCGCGGAAAACCAATGCCCATATCAGGCCCAACACCAAACCCGCGGTTCCGAGCGCCAATGTGAGCACCCACACGCCATACCAGCCGGTTAAGGCCATTCCGTTGATCGATATGGTGTTACCGCCGAGAACACTCAAGGTGCCGGCGGCAAAGCCCAGCACCAGTCCTCCTACGGTACACCATTTGATGATGGGCCAAGCGGCGCGCCGCCAAGGCCCTCCGTCTTCGATCAGCGGAATGAGCGTCTCTCCGTATTATGCGTTCAGCACGCGACCATATGCGTCCAGAACGCTTTCCTTCATCATTTCCGAAAGGGTCGGGTGCGGGAAGACCGAATGCATCAGTTCTTCCTCCGTCGTTTCAAGATTCATGGCGATCACGAAGCCCTGAATAAGCTCCGTGACTTCGGCACCAACCATATGGGCACCGAGTAGCTGCCCGGTCTTCTTGTCAAAGATGGTCTTGACCAGTCCCTGATCTTCACCGAGCGCAATCGCCTTGCCATTTGCGGCAAACGAATAACGGCCAACGCGGATGTCGTGACCTTTTTCCTTGGCTTTTGCTTCAGTCAGACCAACCGACGCAACCTGCGGATTGCAATAGGTGCAGCCCGGAATCATGTTTTTTTCGAGCGGATGCACGTTCGGAAGACCGGCAATCTTCTCAATGCAGATAACGCCTTCATGCTCGGCCTTGTGCGCGAGCATCGGCGGACCGGCAACGTCACCGATAGCATAGATGCCCGCAACATTGGTCTTGCCGTAACCGTCGATGACAACGCATCCGCGATCGGTTTTGACGCCCAACGCTTCGAGGCCGAGATTCTCGATATTGCCCTGAACGCCTACAGCCGAGATCATGCGGTCAACGGTTAGCGACTGAGTCTTGCCGTCCTTGGTCTCGATATGGGCGGTCACATTGTTTGCGCCCTTCTCGACCTTGCTAACTTTGGCATCGGTGATGATCTTCAGTCCGCGCTTTTCCAGCTGCTTGCGAGCGAATGCGGAAATCTCCGCATCTTCAACCGGCATGATCTGCGGCATGAGTTCCACGACCGTCACATCAACGCCCATGTCTTTGTAGAAGGAAGCGAACTCGATACCGATTGCGCCCGAACCCATCACAAGCATGGACTTCGGCAGTTCCTGCGGAACCATTGCTTCGAAATAGGTCCAGATCAGCTTGCCATCCGGCTCGATGCCCGGCAGTGAACGCGGACGTGCGCCAGTGGCGACAATGACGTGCTTCGCCTTGTAGCTGCCCTCGCCCAGTACGCCCTTTGGAACAGGATTCTGCGGCTGCATCGGCTGCTTCGACGACTTGCTGACCGAAATCTCGACCGGATTGCTGCCCGAAGCAGCCTTGACGAGCTTCGCTTCGCCCCAGATCACATCGATCTTGTTCTTCTTCATCAGGAAGCCGACGCCGCCGTTAAGACGCGCAGACACACCGCGCGAACGCTGCACCACAGCTTTAACGTCAGGCGTAATCGTGCCTTCCAGCTTCAGGCCATAATCCTTGGCGTGTTCGCCAAAATGCAGAATTTCAGCCGAACGCAACAGCGCCTTGGTGGGAATACAGCCCCAGTTGAGGCAAATGCCACCCAGATGCTCGCGCTCGACGATAGCCGTCTTGAGACCAAGCTGCGCAGCGCGGATTGCGGTTACATAGCCACCCGGGCCCGAGCCGATAACAATAACGTCGTAAATGTCGGCCATATTGTCCTGCCTTTGCTCAGTTCACTTCTCGGGTGAGCAGCACCCAGTCGTGTCTTTTGTCCTGCCCAATGCGTTCTATCGCTTCGAGCCGCTCAATTTCCTTGAAACCATGGGCGCCGTAAAGGGAGAGCGCCACATCGTTGTGGCTTTCGGTTATCAGGCTAATTCCTGGATTACCGTTCCGACGTGCCAGATCGATTTCGTTGGCGACAAGTGCGCGGCCAATACCTTTGCCGCGAAACTCACGATAAACGCCAACACTGTCTATGAAACGATTGCCTATCACCTTGCGCTGCAAGTCGATCAGCTGATCGAGAACCGGATGCTGCGGTGGTGTACCGTTCAAACTGTCATCGAGTGTGAAACCGATCGAAAGTCCGGCAATGTCGCCAGCCCATTCGGCAATCGTCGTGCTCTGCCAGCCTTCGGTCCCGTCGGCGCGCATATACTGCCGCCCACGTTCCATGGCCGTTTCAGTCTGTCCGTCGAGAACCGCACCATACCAGAGCCATGAAGCAAAGCCGTGCGAAGAGATATCGACAAGAATCGCTATCTCTGCGGCTTCGCGGCGTTCAGCCGGGCGTAGGTTCGGTTGTCCAGCCATTCAAAAACCTCAGGCGTCGAGTTCAACAGAACGCGACGCCCTTCAAGTTGATCAATCAGACCAGCATACCCATCGGGTTTTCGATGTGACGCTTGAAGGCCTGTGCAAGTTCAGCAGCCAACGCACCATCGACGGCACGATGATCGGTTGAAAGGGTTACGGACATAACGGTCGCGACCTTGATTTCATCGTTCTTGACCACTGCACGCTGTTCACCTGCACCGATTGCGAAAATGGTCGCGTGCGGCGGATTGATGATGGCGGCAAAGTCCTTCACACCGAACATGCCGAGATTGGACACGGAGGTCGAACCACCCTGATACTCTTCAGGCTTCAGCTTGCGATCGCGCGCGCGCTTGGCAAGATCTTTCATCTCATTCGAAATCGCTGACAATGTCTTCGAATCCGACTGACGAACGATAGGCGTAATCAGACCGCCCGGGATCGAGACAGCCACGCCGACATCAGCACGCTTGTGCTTGATCATGCCACCTTCGGTCCACGACACATTTGCATCCGGCACGTCACGCAGGGCAAGAGCCGCCGCCTTGATGACCATATCGTTGACCGAAAGCTTGTAGGCCGGAACCTCCCCCTTTTCGGTCTTGATCATGGGTGAAGCGGCATTGATCTGCGAACGCAGGGCCAGAAGCGCATCCAGTTCGCAATCGATCGTCAGATAGAAATGTGGAACAGTCTGCTTTGATTCCACCAGACGGCGGGCAATCGTTTTGCGCATGCCGTCGTGCGGAACGATCTCGTAGGTGCCTTCTTCAAAGAGCTTGAGAACGGCATCATCCGACATCGGCTTTGGAGCGGCAGCAGACGCAGCTTCCGCCTTCGGCGCAGTAGCCTTGGCACCCCCGGAAGCCACAGCGGCTTCCACATCGCGCTGAACGACACGGCCATGGGGACCGGTGCCCTTCACGGCAGCGATATCGACACCGGATTCCTTGGCGATACGACGAGCAAGCGGAGACGCAAACACGCGGTCGCCCTTATTCGAGACAGCAGCGGGCTGCTCTGCCTTGGCTGGCGCAGGCGCCGTTGTAGGAGTGGCTTCTTTCTTTGCTTCGGCAGGCTTCGGCTCTTCCTTGGGAGCCTCCGTCTTGGCTTCTGCCTGGGGGGCAGAAGCTGCACCCTTTGCAGCAGCAGCCACGTCCTCGCCTTCTTCCGCAAGGATAGCGATCAGCGCGTTGACCTTGACGCCTTCCGAGCCCGCGGGAACCACGATCTTGGCAATCGTGCCTTCGTCTACAGCTTCGACTTCCATCGTGGCCTTGTCGGTCTCAATTTCAGCAATAACATCGCCGGGAGCGATCTTGTCGCCTTCCTTGACCAGCCATTTCGACAGGTTGCCTTCTTCCATCGTCGGAGAAAGCGCTGGCATGGTGATATTGATCGGCATGTCCAGACCCTTTCTGTTTAAGCGGTATAGGTAACGGCTTTCACCGCTTCGACCACTTCGGCAACCGTCGGCAGCGCCAGCTTTTCCAGATTTGCCGCATAAGGCATCGGAACATCCTTACCGGCAATGGTGAGGATTGGCGCATCGAGATAATCGAAAGCCTGCTGCATGACGCGGGTGGCGATTTCCGTACCAACGGACGACTGCGGGAAACCTTCTTCCACCGTCACCAGTCGGCCAGTCTTCTTGACCGATTCGACTACCGTTGGAATATCCATCGGACGGATCGTGCGCAGATCGATGATTTCAACATCGATGCCCTGCTCGGCCAACTCTTCCGCCGCCTTGACGGCGTAAGTCATGCCTATGCCGAACGAAACGATGGTGGCGTCCTTGCCCTGCTTATGGATGCGGGCCTTGCCGATCGGCAGAACGAAATCATCAAGCTTTGGCACATCGAAATGATGACCGTAAAGGATTTCGTTTTCGAGGAAGATCACCGGATTCGGATCGCGAATTGCAGCCTTCAGCAGCCCCTTAGCGTCGGCTGCCGTGTACGGCATGATGACCTTCAGACCCGGAATGTGGCTGTACCAGGCAGCATAGCATTGAGAATGCTGTGCAGCAACGCGTGCAGCCGCACCGGACGGACCGCGGAAAACCATAGGAGCGCCCATCTGTCCGCCGGACATATAAAGCGTCTTGGCGGCAGAGTTCACAATCTGGTCGATTGCTTGCATGGCAAAGTTGAAGGTCATGAATTCAACGATCGGACGCAGCCCTGCGAAGGCAGCGCCAACGCCAACACCCGCAAAGCCATGTTCCGTGATCGGGGTATCGACAACGCGCTTGGAACCGAACTCGTCAAGCAGCCCCTGGGTTACTTTGTAAGCACCCTGATATTCGGCAACTTCTTCGCCCATCACGAAAACGTTCGGGTCACGGCGCATTTCTTCAGCCATCGCATCGCGAAGCGCTTCGCGAACCGTGGTGGAGACCATTTCGGTTCCAGCCGGAACGTCGGGATCGGACGCAACTTCGAGCGCAGGAGCTTTAGGAGCAGCCGGAACAGCGTCAGCCTTCTTTTCTTCGGCCTTGGGTTCTTCCTTGGCTTCGGCCTTCGGCGCTTCAGCCTTCGCAGCCGGAGCGGAACCGATATCGGAAGCGCTTTCGCCGTCACCGAGGAGCACGGCAATCGGCGTATTGACCTTCACGCCTTCCGTGCCTTCGTCCACAAGGATCTTACCGATCGTACCTTCATCGACAGCTTCGACTTCCATCGTCGCCTTGTCGGTTTCGATTTCAGCGATCACATCGCCGGACGTAACCTTGTCGCCTTCTTTCTTCAGCCACTTGGAGAGCTTGCCCTCTTCCATGGTTGGGTAAAGTGCGTGCAGGAGAAGTGCTACGGGCATGACAACACCTTCCTGGAATTAGAGCAGAATATCCGTGTAGAGCTCGGATGCATCCGGCTCCGGATCGTTTTGAGCGAAATCGGCAGAATCGGCGACGATGTCGCGAACTTCCTTGTCGATCTCCTTCAGCTCTTCCTCGGTTGCCCAGCCCTTTTCGATCAGACGCTGTTTGACCTGCTCAATCGGATCATGCTCGGAGCGCATCTTCTGCACTTCTTCCTTCGAGCGATACTTTGCCGGATCCGACATGGAGTGACCGCGGTAGCGGTAGGTCTGCATGTCGAGAATGATCGGCCCCTTGCCGGAACGCGTCCATTCTACAGCGAGATCGGCAGCTGCCTTGACTGCGCGAACGTCCATGCCGTCCACCTGGATACCAGGAATATTGAAAGACAGACCGCGCTTCGAGAAATCCGTTTCTGCGGATGAACGCGAAACGGAAGTGCCCATGGCGTAGCGGTTGTTCTCAATGATGTAGACGACCGGCAGCTTCCACAGCGATGCCATGTTGAAGCTTTCGTAGACCTGCCCCTGATTGGAAGCACCGTCACCGAAATAGGTCAGCGTCACATTATCGTTGTCGCGATAGCGATTCGCGAATGCGAGGCCTGTGCCGAGCGAAACCTGCGCACCGACGATACCATGACCGCCGTAGAAGTTCTTTTCTTTGGAGAACATGTGCATGGAGCCGCCCTTGCCCTTGGAAAGGCCGCTGCGACGTCCGGTCAGTTCAGCCATTACGCCGCGCGCGCTCATGCCCGCTGCAAGCATATGACCGTGATCACGATAGGCGGTGATAACCTGATCACCTTCCTTCAGCGCCATCTGCATGCCGACCACCACGGCCTCCTGGCCAATATAAAGGTGACAGAAACCGCCGATGAAGCCCATGCCATAAAGCTGGCCGGCCTTTTCTTCGAAACGCCGGATCAACAGCATCTCGCGATAAGCGTCCAGCTCCTGCTTCTTGTCGAAGTTCGCAGGTGCAGGTGCCTTGGGTGCAGTCACAGAAGACGCCTGCGTTTTGCTTGCAGGCGACTTTTTAGCCCTCGGTGCCATTTCTCGCTCCCTAAATTGTCGTTCTATTGTGACGTTATACGGGCATACCACAAGATACAATATGCACCCAGAGCATAGCTGCTATGCCGCCTAGCCCTTAAAAACATATCACAAAAAGACAATTAACCGGATTTCAGTTAATTCGATCGATCTTCCCGGGACGTGATAATCGTCACTTCGTCGGGATGGGAGAGATTAAGCGCCCTGCGCGCTTGCTCGTCAAGCATATCCTTCTCGATGGAACCGTCACGTAAAAGTGTGACTCGCTTTTCAAGCGCGTTGCGATCTGCCGTAACTTGCTCAAGCTGCTTGGCCAGCAGGCTTTTCTGCTCTTCCAGTTGGATGCGGGAATAAAGACCATATTCGCCATGGTAGGCGTGAAAGCCGAAATAGCTCAGAAACGCGGCTGTCAGAATGGGCAATACAAAACGCCCACGGATCGATTTACGTTTCTGCTTGGTCCACATTTCGACTTCCTTCCCGGATAACCGGAGCCGCCACGAATCCTGCTTGGGGCATCGTTCTGAATTCCACCATCAAGCATTATTTTGCTTAACAGAGGTTTACCACAGGGTGATGTCGGAGGCGGGTATCCTGATTTTGTAAACGCCGGACGAGTAAGGCCAGCATGGAAGGAGCTGTTCCCGTTCAAACAAGAATCGAGAACGGCTCGTCACAAAGACAAACCGTTCTCTCACGTCGGCATGAAATTGCTTGAAGAGCTCAAACGTCAACTATCGTAGAAAATCCGCCCATAATCATACGCTTGCCATCAAATGGCATCTGCTCACCCATCGCCTTCATACGCGGGTCGCTCATCATCTTGCTGTTTGCCGCGTCGCGCGTCGCCTTGTCGGGATATTCGAACCAGGAGAACACAACCTCCTCATCCGCCTCTGCCTTAACCGCTCGGCGAAAATCGGTGACCTTGCCCTCCGGCACATCATCTCCCCACGCTTCGACCATGCGCGTAACGCCAAATTCTTTGAATAACGCAGCCGCCTCAGCAGCATGCTTGCGATAGAGTTCCTTGTTCGCCTTTGGAACCGCGACCACAAATCCTTCAATATAAGCCATTTTTCTCTCTCCCATTGACACTTCGCTCATAGTTTCGAGCCCAGCGCCGGAACCCTCTTTGTCGATCCAACATGGCTCGTGCGGTAGATTTATAATAACATTGATATCAATATAAACCGGATTGGTCAATTTGCGTATTTCCACCCCGCTTTGGTGGAAAACTAAACTTCCCTGCCGAGACCGAGATTTTCATCATAGCCAAGTCGAATACGGCTATACGATAATGACCGCGGACTAAAAATCCGCCCCACAGCTTCACCAGCATGTACATTATCATCATCAATATATAAGCGACCTATAAAGCAATAGCTTGGAATTATTACTTGAAGAAAGGCGGTTTAAAAAACATTATATTGCTGTATCTATAGATCATATGCCGATCTGAATTTTTATTTATGTCAGGATCAAATATTTTTATATTACAGGATAATATCATGAACGAAACTATGATAAAACGCCTGCCGTGCATTATCATGTCGTTGTTTCCCGCCCTCTGGGGAATATTTAGCCTTCTTAACAATACAGCTGATTTTTCGGGAACTGCCGAAAATGCAATCAAGCCGCTCCTGGCCATGACCGACACATATGGGATTCCCGGCGAAACATGGCGTGCGATCACCGTCAGTTGGGCTCCTTATGCAGCCCTTGCTGCGATCACAGCCACGGAAACGTTGGCGGGCCTGCTCGCCACTATCGGTTTTGTAAAAATGCTGCTCAACCTTCGCGGCAGCTACTCGAAATTCTCGGCCGGTAAAAACTGGGCAATACTGGGAGCGTGCTGCGCTGTCGCCGTGTGGGGCATCGGCTTCATGGTTATCGGCGGTGATTGGTTCATGGCCTGGGAAGCAAAAGAAAACTCGCTGAACACACAGTTGGACGCCCTTCTTTATGCGCTCCCCTCCATGATGTGCCTCGTAATCATGCTCTCTCATAAAGAAAGTGAAGCCTGATTAACTTTAATCATGCGCTTTCATAAACGAAAACGGCGGCTATCAGGCCGCCGTTTCTCATTCAATCACAATAGGATCAAAGAAATTTCAGTGCGCTGCGGCCAGCATACCGGGCCTGCTTGCCGAGTTCTTCCTCAATACGGATAAGCTGGTTGTACTTCGCCGTGCGGTCGGAACGCGCCAACGAGCCGGTCTTGATCTGTCCGCAGTTGGTGGCAACCGAGAGATCGGCAATCGTTGAGTCCTCGGTTTCACCCGAACGGTGCGACATGACGGCCGTGTAGCCTGCCTTGTGAGCGGTTTCGACAGCATCAAGCGTTTCGGACAGCGAACCGATCTGGTTGACCTTCACGAGAATCGAGTTGGCAACGCCCATGCGGATGCCGTCGCGCAGGCGGGCCGAATTGGTGACGAACAGATCGTCGCCTACGAGCTGGCACTTGTTGCCGATCAGGTCGGTCAGATATTTCCAGCCTTCCCAGTCATCTTCGGCCATGCCGTCTTCGATCGTGACGATTGGATAGTCGCTGGCGAGCTTGGCGAGATACTTGGCTTGGGCCTTTGGATCGCGCGTCTTGCGTTCGCCTTCATAGACGTAGTTGCCATCCTTGAAGAA
>Ga0182735_1000381_pt1 | contig 37545 bp, 34 predicted proteins | sample eDN5th30CKraftMG_FD_128524 | JGI IMG/M metagenome (GOLD analysis project Ga0182735, IMG submission 128524) | Enriched Miracle-Growth compost microbial communities from Emeryville, California, USA - eDNA 5th pass 30_C Kraft MG (version 2) (version 2) ...
GAGCGCCAGCCGGAAAACAGGAACCGGGCGCTGGCCAGGTGCAGGTCGTCAATGGCGGCGAGCAGCCGCGGCATCCGGCAGGGCTTCAGGATCAGCGTGTGGAAGTTGCGGTTGGCTTCCTCCCAGGCGTGCATGTCCGGGGCGCGGTCGCCGGCGCGGGTCGCCTCCTCGGCCGCATCGAGTATCACCGGCGTCAGGTTTGGCGCGGCGTGGCGCAGGGCCAGCACCTCCAGGGCCGCGCGCATCTCGGCCACCTCCCGCACTTCGTCCACGGTGAAGCCGGCGACGCGCACGCCGCGCCGTGGCTCGCTCACCGCCAGTCCCTGCGCCTCCAGCCGGCGAAACGCCTCGCGCACCGGCACATGGCTGGCGCCGAACTCCTCCGCCACATGGTCCTGGCGCAGCCGCGCGCCCGGCGCCAGCTCGCCCGAAATGATGCGGTCCGCCAGCGCCTTGCTGATGCGCGTGGCGATCGTGTCGCGCGGTGTATCCGTCATGGCCTGCCCGGAGAATGGCGGCGCCCGAACATCTTCATGGGAAGGGACGCCGTTCTTCGTAAGAAAAATGCGTGAACCCAACACGACAAAGCGCATGCAACGGCGGGGCGTCGCGCGCTCCGGTGGGCGCCGGACCGCAAGCGGATCCGGCGTCTCACGTGGATAGAACATGTTTCGCCGGAAGGGAACGACGGTCGCGCCGGACTTGACGAACCTGGCGTCGCCAGCTCCAACGGCCCCGCCACGGTCATTGCCTGTCCCCCATCCGCCTGTCCTCCTGTTGCCTCCCGAAGCCGCCCTTGTCCCAGCCTGAACATCCCACGCCGCCTGGCCTGAACGAACGCCTTGTTCCCGCTGTCGCCGGCGCATTGATCTATGGCCTCGTCATCTACCTGCTGGTCTGGTTTGGCGACAAGGACACGCTGCCAGCGATCTCCGGGCTGATCCTGATGCCCATGGGCGTCGCCAGCGTCGCCACCATCCTGGCCGACCCGCGCGGCGTCGGCAGCATCTGGCGGCACGTCTGCATCGGCTGGGCGGTCATCGCAGGCCTGGTGGTTCTTTGCATGCTGCTGTTTGTGCGAGGGCGGCATTTGCGCCATTATGGCCGCGCCCGTGTTCATGCTGACTTCGGCCGCCGGTTCGGCCCTCGCCAGATGGGCGTTGCGCACCCTGCGCCGGCGTCGTGGGGCCAGCCTGCTGGTGGTGCTGCCGCTCGCAGGCCTGCCGATCGAGCCCATGCTGCCGGCGCCGGAGCGGGACGGGCAGGTAACCACGGTCATGGAGATCGCGGCGCCGCCCCAGGAGGTCTGGCGCCATACGGTGGAGATCCCTCGCATCGCTCCCGGGGAGCTGAAACGCACCTTCAGCCACAGCGTCGTCGGCGTCCCCCAGCCGATCGACGCCCGGCTGCAAGGCAGGGGCGTTGGCGCCGTGCGCCATCTGCGCTGGACGGGCGGCGTGACGTTCCAGGAGATCGTCACCCGCTGGGAGGAGAACCGGGCCCTGTCCTGGACTTTCCGCTTTGGCCCGGAATCGATCCCCCGCGCCATCGAAGCGCATATCAAGGTGGACAGCGCCTATCTGAAAATCGCCGATGGCGAATACCGCCTGGAGCCGCTGCCTGGCGGCCGCACCCGGCTGACCCTGTCGACCCATTACCGTATCGCCACCCCCATCAACGCCTATTGCGACTGGTGGGGGCGGATTTTTCTCAACGATTTTCACGGCGTGGTGCTGGAGGTGATCCGCGCCCGGGCGGAGAAGGGCGCAAGCGGCGCCGTGGCGCGCGCGCCGGTCTGACAGCCTGTTTTTACCTGTAAAAGCCTTCGCGCAGCCTGACGCCGTGCTCCAGCCAGGCTTTCATGGCGCAGAGCATGCCGGTCCATCCCTCGCAATTGCCGTAAGACGCCTTGACCCCGGCAGGGGTTTCGGACCATCCGGATTCGGATATCCGCACCAGCGTGCGGCCGTCGGCGAGCGGTTCGAAGGTCATGGTCACCGTGGTCAGCCGCTCGCCGGAAGCGTCGGGCGCCGCGGCGCCTTCAGGCGCGCCCCAGCGCAGGACAATGCGCCGGTCCTGGTCCACGTCGATGACATGCACCGGAAATGCGCCGGGGAAATCGTGAAAATCCCAGGTGACGGTCGCGCCTTTCTCAAGCCATCCGTGCGCGCCGCCGGTGGTGAAATAGGCCGAGAGCTGTTCCGGATCGACGACCGCCCCGAATACCTGGGCGACCGGCCTGGCGATGCGGCCGCTGATGGTGAAACCCGGCTCCATGGCGCCGCTCCTCCGGTTTGAGACTTCGTGAAAGGTGGGGCCCACCTTTCACGAAGAAGTTGAGTCAAAATAAAGAGTTGGCCCATTCACGCGAACTGGTTGTGACCGGATCGCCTATCCGCCCGCCTGGGACGTCAGCGTCGGCTTCTCCCGATAAAGATCGGGAAACAGGCGCTTCAGATGATCGAGCTTCGGCAGGTCGTAGTAAGCGATATAGGGCGCGCGCGGATTCAGGGTCATGTAGTCCTGGTGATATTTTTCCGCCGGATAGAACTGTTTGCCGCGCTCGATCGTGGTGGCCAGCGGCGCGCCGTAAACGCGGGCGCCGTCGAGCTGCTTCACATAGGCGCTCGCCAGGCGCGCCTGTTCAGGCGTGCGGGCGAACACCGCCGAACGATATTGTGGGCCCACGTCCGGCCCCTGCCGGTTTTTCTGGGTCGGGTCGTGCGCCGCCGAGAAAAAGATCTGCAACAGCTTGCCGTAGCTGATCTGTCGGGGATCGTAGGTGATCTGGACCGCTTCGGCATGGCCGGTGTCGCCAGCGCCCACCGTCTCGTAATGGGCGGTTGCGGCGGCGCCCCCCGCATAGCCGGAGACGGCGTTGGCAACCCCGCGCACGTGCTGGAACACGCCCTGCACGCCCCAGAAACAGCCGCCGGCGAACACCGCCGTCGCCATTCCGCCGCCCGTCGGCGCGGGTTCGTCCAGGGTCGGCGGCGGGATGGCCAATCCTTCACGCGCCCCGGCCGGCGCAATCGCCGCGATGGCCAGCAACAGGGCCAGTCCGGGCAGGAGGCCGGACCTGACCGGTCGTTTCAGGAGCCGCTTCATGGCCCAATCTCCATCCTGGGCGCATCGCCCGTCATGTCGGCGCCGGCCGGAAGGCGAGGGCGAGCCCGTTCATGCAATAGCGCAGCCCTGTCGGCGGCGGTCCGTCGCTGAACACATGGCCGAGGTGACCGCCACAGTGGGCGCAATGCACCGCCGTGCGCGTCATGCCAAATGTGGAATCCGCCTTCTCGCCAACCGCCCTGTCGAGCGGCTTCCAGAAGCTGGGCCAGCCCGTGCCGCTGTCGAATTTGGTTTTGGCGTCGAACAGCGGCTGCCCACAGCCGGCGCAATCGAAAATCCCGGCGCGATGCTCATTGTTCAGCGGGCTGGAAAACGGCGCCTCGGTGCCGGACTGGCGCAGGACGCCATATTGCTGCGGCGTCAGCCGCCGGCGCCATTCGGCGTCGCTGAGCCGGAAGGGATACGACGTCGTCACGGCTGCCCGCGCGCCAGGAACTGCCGCGGCCATGGCGACGAGGCCGCCGCCCAGCATGAACGCCCGGCGCGAACAGGAGGCCGTGATCCTGACATGGGGTCGCCTGACCGGTGTGTGCGTCATGGCTTCGCCTCCCTGGAGCGGGCTCCGATCCACGCCATTCTGGCGCGCACATTGGGGAGGAATTTCGGCGATTGTGAAAACCGCGGTTGGCGGCGCCTGCCGCCCCGTGGTTGACGGGGCGGGCGCAACGCGGGTCCAATCAGCTCACAACAAATCAGCATAACAGGAGGAACCCCATGAGCGACGTCGTGATCGAACGGCTGGAAGACCGGCTGCTGACCCTGACCATGAACCGGCCAGAAAACCGCAATGCCCTGAACCCGGCCCTGTGCGAAGGCCTGGTCGCCGCAGCCACGCGCGCCGCCGCCAACGTTGACGCCCACGCGGTGTTGCTGACTGGCGCAGGGCCAGCCTTCTGCGTCGGCGGCGACGTCAAGGCCATGGCCAGCGGCGAGGGCCGGCAGCTGTCGCCGGATGATCGCGCCTGGAGCCTGCGCGGCTGGATGGAGACGTCGCGCCTGCTGCACGATATGCGCAAGCCCACCGTGGCCGGCATAAATGGCGCGGCTGCGGGCGCCGGCCTGTCGCTGGCCCTGGCCTGCGACCTGCGCATCGCCGCGCGCTCGGCCAAAATCACCACCGCGTTCGCCAGGGTGGCGCTGTCCAGCGACTTCGGCGGAACATATTTTCTGACCCGCCTTGTCGGCAGCGCCAGAGCCCGCGAGCTTTACTTCACCTCGCCGGTGCTGACGGCCGACGACGCCCTGCGCCTTGGCCTGGTGAACGAGGTGGTGGACGACGCCGAATTCGCCGGGGCGGCGCGGGCTTACGCCCTGAAGCTGGCGCATGGGCCACGTGTCACGCTTGGCTACATCAAGCACAATATCAACATGGCTGAGACTGCGTCGCTCGAAGCCTGCTTCGATAACGAGGCGATCAATCACGTCCGCTCCGGCGGCACGGCTGACCATCGCGAGGCGGCGGCGGCGTTCGTGGAAAAGCGCCAGCCGGTGTTTCGCGGCGCCTGACGCTTCCGGCCGCCGCGCGGCGCGGGAAACGCGCTGCCGGGCCGAACTGGTATCCAGTTCGCCGCAAAACCCTCTATAACTCCGCCTGCGCCGGCTGGCGCCGGCTTCAGGTGGAGAGCGACTTGAGCGGACAGACGCGAAAACGCACGCGGCGGGAAAAGCAGAGCGATACGCTCGAAGCGCTCATGTCCGCCGCCATCCAGGTGGTGGGCGACGAGGGTTACGCCGCCGCCTCGATCGCCAAAATCACCGCTTTGGCCAATGTCGCCAACGGCACCTTCTACAATTATTTCGACAGCCGCCAGGACCTGTTCGACCAGCTGCTGCCTGTCGCCGGCGAGCGGCTGATCGCCCATTTGCGCGCCAACGTCGCCCCCGGCGCCACCGGGCTGGAGCGGGAGCGTCAGCGCATCTCCGCCTATTTCGATTACCTGCGCCTCAACCCCGGCTTCATCCGCATCTTTCACGAGGCGGAAATCCATGCGCCGCGCGCCTATGCGCGGCACCTGGAAGCCTATCTCGCCGGCTATGGCCAGGCGCTGGGCCGCAGCCTTTCCCTGAACGAACTCGGCCGCTTTTCGCGCGAGGACATTCCGGTGCTCGGCTATCTGCTGATGGGCATGCAGGATTACATGGCCATGCTGCTGCGCGCGCCCGGCAAGGACGTGGATGCGGAGCGGATGATCTCCGTTTATCTGCGCCTCATCGGCATGGGCGGCCTGTTCGTCGAGGCCGACAGGTCCGCGCCGGCGACGGCGAAGTCATAGGCGGCCGGATCCATGTCGTGGGTCATGCGCCAGTAGTCGACGAAGCGGTAGGGCATCACCGAGACCACGCGGCCGGCGGCGTTGCGATAATAGGTGGTCATGCCCTGGTGCGACCAGATCATCCCCCGGTGCAGGTCGTCCACTTCCTGCACGTGGGCGTCGTGCGCCTGCTGGCGCACCTCGGCGGCGGTCGCGCCGGCTTCCGTCTGCTGCACGATGCAGGAGGCGATGTAGCGGCTCTGACATTCGGACTGGAAGATGACGCTGCCGCCGTGGCCAGGACCGGTGTTCGGGCCCAGCATGTTGAAGAAATTCGGGAAGCCCGGCACGGACACGCCCAGATAGGCGGAAGGGTTATCCTCGCCCCACAATGATTTCAGCGCCATGCCATCGCGGCCGGTGATATTCAGCTTCGCCGCCATTTCCGTGACGCGGAAGCCGGTGGAGGCCACGATGATGTCGGCGGGCCGCGACGCGCCGTCAGCCGTGACGACGCCGTCGGCGTCGAAATGGTCGATGGCGTCGGTGACCAGCGTGACGTGCGGCTGGGTCAGCATCCGGTACCAGCCATTGTCGAGCAGGATGCGCTTGCCATAGGGCGGGTAGTCCGGCGTGCATTTGGCGATCAGGTCAGGCCGGCCGGCCAGTTCGGCGTGGATGAAGTCGGTCAGCTCCTGGCGATGGCGGTCGTTGGTTTTGTTCACCGCCCGCTCGGGGTGGGGCCACGCCGGATCGATCTTCAGGAACGGCAGCAGGCTGTCGCCATAGCGCCAGAACATGTTGAAGCGGAACCATTTGGCGTAAAACGGCAGGTGCGCCAGCAGCCATTGCGCCCCGTCGCTGATCGGGTCGGCGTAGCCCTTCACCGGCCGCACCCATTGCGGCGTGCGCTGGTAGATGTCGAGCGCCGCCACCTTATCGGCGATGCTCGGCGCCATCTGCATGGTCGTCGCGCCGGCGCCAATGATCGCCACGCGCTTGCCGACGACGTCGAGGTCGTCGCTCCACGCGGTGGAGTGCAAAATCTGCCCCTGAAAGTTTTCCTCGCCCCTGAACGGCGGCCGCGACGGATCGTTGAGCTGGCCGATGGCGCTGACCAGATACGGCGTCTCAAGGGTTTCCTCACCCTCCGGCGTCCTCAGCGTCGCCACCCAGACATGGCGCGCCTCATCCCAGCGCGCGCCGGTCAGTTCGGTGTGCGGGCGGAAATGCTGGCGCACGCCGAATTCGTTGGCGATGCCGGTGATGTAATCGTACAGCTCGTCGCGCTGGACGAAATAGCGGCTCCACGGATAGGCGGCGCCGAAGGAGAACGAATAGGAATGGTTCGGCGTATCGACGCCGCAGCCCGGATAGCGGTTCATGTACCAGACGCCGCCGATGTCGGCGTTGCGGTCGATGACGGTGTAAGGAATGCCCAGCCGGCCAAGCGCCACGCCCAACGCCACGCCGCAGACGCCGGCGCCGACGATCAGCACGTGCCGGCGCCGCAGGGTTTCCGCGTCCGGCCGTGTCCGCCAGGTCACGTCGCGCGGGACGAAGCCCATCTCCTCCTGCATCAGGGGCGCATATTCCGGCGAAACCTGCTCGCCCAGCGTCGCGTCCATCATCTTCAGCAGCGTCGCGTCATCCGGGGCCGGGACGGCGGGCTGGACGTCTGGCTGGCTGAAAACCTGGATGATCGCCGCGCGAATCTCGTCCTGAATGTCCGGCGGCAGGCCTGCGTCGGGATCGGGAATCAGCCGCACGTCGCGCCGCGGCGCATACGGCGGCTTCAGCCAGCGGTCGTCGCCGGTCATGTGATACAGCACCATCAGCAGCACGCGGATGTCGCCGTCCTTCAGATAGTCGCCCAGCCGGGCGTTTCCTGCCGTCTGATCCATAGGGTTGTTGTTCCCGCTGCGGTGTTCAGGGTCATCGCCAGCTGGTGGGTTGCGGGCCAGGCTTCCCGTCCAGGGCGTTCCGGCCGCTTCGGTCGAGAGCGGAGCAGCCGAAAAAGTGAATAATGAACCAATATTCATTTTTATGAGACGGTCAATCCCGTGCGGTGGAACAGGGACGGCCGCGCCGGCTCAAGCCGCCAGTTGCGCCAGATCCGTCCAGCCATTCACGCCGGCGACGCCGCTACGCGAGGCGGGCCTGGCGAGCCGCAGGTTCAGCGCGCGCCAGTCAACGCTTCCGGAGGTTCTCTCCGCATGTCGCCCCCAGGGCCAGTCGACTGCGCGTCTCCTGCGAATTATTCCCGTCAGCGAGCGTCCACGCACATGTTCTGGCGGGATTCTTTCGCGCCTCCGCCGGGCGTGTTAGCTTGCGCGAATATTCATCAATGGTTGGGAATGACCGCGCGCAATGCCAGATGACGGCGACAGTACAGGCGACAGTCCGTACCGAACGGGGCTGGCCTCCGCCATGGAGGCCAGCGTTTCTTTCCTGACCCATCTTCCCGACAAGCCAACCAGGTCGCGCCCCGGATATGCGTCCTCCGGCCTTCCGCGCCGGCCGCTCCACCGTGGCGTCAGGCCCGTCGCGCGGGGCATGGCGACAACCTGTCGTCAGCCAGAGCGTCTGTCGCCCCCTGATGTGTCCGTGCGGGGCAGGGGCGCCCATGCGCCCCGTTCGCGCGGCGCGGCGCCCGCCACGCGCGCCTCACGCGCGCTTCGTCACGAAAAGCGGCGCCCGCTTCTCTCCAGAATGCTTTAGGCAAGGGTACGGTCATGGAGTTCCTCGCAGATCCAAATATCTGGATCGGCCTCGCAACCCTTGTTGTCCTGGAAGTCGTCCTCGGCATCGACAATCTGGTGTTCATCGCCATCCTGGCCGACAAGCTGCCGCCGGAGCAGCGGAGCCGGGCCCGGTTGCTGGGCCTGTCGCTCGCGCTGCTCATGCGCATTGGCCTGCTGTTTTCGATCTCGTGGATCGTCAGACTGACGGCGCCGCTGTTTTCTGTCGGGGCGTATTCCTTTTCCGGCCGGGACCTGATTCTCATCCTCGGCGGCGTTTTCCTGATCGCCAAGGGCACCATGGAGTTGCATGAACGGCTGGAGGGCGACCACAAGAGCGGCGCCAGCAAGGTCGTGCACGCGGTGTTCTGGCAGGTCATCGTCCAGATCGTCGTGCTCGACGCGGTGTTCTCCCTCGACAGCGTCATCACCGCCGTTGGCATGGTCAACGAACTGTGGGTGATGATCGTCGCCGTATGCATCGCCATGGCGGTGATGGTCGCCGCCTCCGGCCCGTTGATGGCGTTTGTCGCCAAACACCCCACGGTGGTGATCCTGTGTCTCGGCTTCCTGCTGATGATCGGCTTCAGCCTGGTGGTGGAAGGCTTCGGCTTCCACATTCCCAAGGGCTATCTCTACGCGGCCATTGGCTTTTCCGTGCTCATCGAGGCAGCAAACCAGCTTGGACGCCATAACCGCGAAAAGCTGATCTCCACCGGCGACCTGCGCGAACGCACCTCGGAGGCGGTGCTGCGGTTGCTGGGCGGCCGCGTCGGCGAGCAGCCGCTCGGTGAAACCGTTGACGTCATCGCCGGTCAGGCGGCCCGCAGCAATCTGTTCCGCCAGGAAGAGAAAGAGATGATCCGCGGCGTGCTCGACCTCGGCGAGCGGCCGGTCAGCTCCATCATGACCCCGGGCAACGAGGTGGAGTGGCTGGATCTGAACCGTAGCGACGGGCAGCTTCTCGCCGACATCCGCCGCCTGACCCACAGCCGGGTTGTGCTGGCGCGCGGCGGCGTTGACGACTTTGTCGGCGTCGCCATCACCCGGGAACTGCTCAATCTGCTGGTTGACGGGCGGCCGGTTGACTGGGCCCGCGTGGCGCGCCAGCCAGTGGTCGTGCCCGAAACCACCGACGTGCTGAAGGTGATGGAGCAGATGCGCCGTTCGCCGGTGCAGATGGTGATGGTGGTTGATGAATACGGCTCGCTGGAAGGCATCGCCACGCCCACGGACGTGCTGGAGGCCATCGCCGGCGAATTCCCCGATATGGACGAGGAGGCGGCGGTCCTCGAGCGCCAGGATGACGGCTCGTGGATCGTTGACGGCTTCATCGACATCCGCCAGCTCGGCGGCGCGCTTGAGCGCGACCTGGTGGACGAATCCAACCGCTACTCCACGCTTGGCGGCTATATCCTGACCCGGCTCGGCCACTTGCCCGCCGCTGGCGAAAGCCTGGAAGTCGACGGCCTGCGCATGGAGGTCCTGAACCTCGATAAACGCTCCATCGGTCGCGTCCGCATCGCGCCAGCGGGCGACTGGGATATCTGAGAGCCGTCCTGAAACGCCCGACCGGCTATACGGCTATTTTCGCGCCCAGCGGCGGCGACAATCCTGACGGCGCCGATGCAAAACCCCGCGCTACCGCACGCAGGCGATGCCTGCCGCCTGGGCCAAGGCGGCGCGCGCCGCACCCCCCGATTGTCCGCCGCCGGATTTCCGGACAGCGCCTGTGCCCCGGCTGAGGATGCGGGCCACGCCAGCCGGCGGCTGGCCGGGCGGCTGGAAAAGCCGGAGGCGCGAGCAAGATGCTGGCGTGATCCCCCCGTGATTGGGCAAAGGGGCGCTTTCGTCTTAAAGCGCGCGGCGCCCTCCTGTCCTTCTGGCGACGTCCATGTTGGCGACAGGTTACGGCGACGGTTCCAGCATAGTTCATACGCGACCTGCCCGTTTGCGACGATCCCGCAACGCCGGGCGCCGCCGCTTCCTGGCCCTTGTAGACATGGCCACCGTGACCGGCTGATGGCGGAGCGGCCATGGCGGGACGGCCAGGGTGGGGCGGCAGCTATACCGGGCCCTGTATCGACGGCGGCAGCCATGCCGGTCACCCCATCCCCCAGGGAGGCTGCGAAGCAGGCGAGGGTCTGGATGCGGCCAGGAATATGGATGCCCGCCGGGGCGACCACCGGGGGCAACGGACGCCGGCCAGGCTGACGCAAGCCGAGGGGCGCCGGTCACAGCCAGATACCGTCAACGGCAAGATATGCGCGCGGCGCTATTGGTAAATCGCAAGATTGCGAGCCGTCGTATTGCCGGCGGAGCGCCAGGAGCAAGGCGTGAATCGCCGATGGCCAACTCCATAGCCAGCGTGGCCAACGCTTCAATGGTCCGCCGGTCTACAAATGATTGAAAATTCGGGAAAATTGGAGCGGGCGAAGGGAATCGAACCCTCGACATACAGCTTGGGAAGCTGTCGTTCTACCACTGAACTACGCCCGCAGAGCGGAGATGGAACCGTTGGGTTCTGATCCCGCCCGTCCCGCCGCCGGCAAATCGCCAGGGACAGGGACCTTCATGTACCCGGTTTCGCCCACGTCGATCAAGGGTCATTGCGCGGGCAACTCACGTCAGGGGTCGTCGTGCACAGGGGAGGGAGGGTTTACTTGCCGCAGCGAACCCAGTCCTGGCCGCCTTTCACCGCCCGGTAGCAGAATCCGCGTCGCTGCAGTTCGTCCGCAGTGTCGGAGCGACGACCGCACGCCTGATCCGTTTTGGGGTCGTCGCCGCTTCCACCGCGACAATCATCGTTCAGGTCGCCCCATTGGTCGATCAGCGCCCTGTCTGACAGCTTGCGGTTGTTGGCCGGCGTGGGTCGGGATGTCTTCGGTTGCCCATGGGTGGTTCCGCACCAGATGTAATCCTCACCTTCCAGAGAGAACCGCTCGCGCGTCGGGGTATCAAGGAGAAACGTCTGGTTGAACGTCTCGTCCACTTCCCGGCAGGTCGACTGGACGTGGTGACGGTGTGGGGGGAGGACGGTTTTGACCGACGCAACGACGCACGCCATTTCCGGTTCCTGAAACTGTCGTCCCCCTTTCGCAACCTGCCACGGGGGAAGATCGAGTTCACCCTTTCTGAACTCAGCGCACTTTTCGGAATTCTCCGCATAGAACCCGTCACGCAGGGGAACCCGGTCACTGGCGATGACCGGGTGGGCGAAGGTCAGGACGGACAGGGCCAGTCCCGCGGTGGAGATCATCCGCATCGGGTCAGCCGTATTTGCGTTTGAGCGTAGCGTCCGATGAGGTGAGGTAGATGATCCCCTCGATGAAGCCGATGATGGCGGGAATGAACGTCCAGCAGAAGACGAGGTACAGCAGACCCATCCCGGTCTGTCCGAGATAGAACTTGTGGAAGCCGAGCCCTCCGAGCAGGAAGGCGAGGATTGCAGCGGTCACCCTGCTTTTGAGGGGAGGAGCGTTCGCGGCGTCGCTGCCACCGACAGCAGCGGCTCCACCGCCTGCGTTCATGAACACCTGGGATGTTCCCTGCCGCTTCAGCATCTCGATTTCACGCATCTGGGGATCGAGGATTTCCCCGCAATGTTTGCACTTTTTCGATTTCGCGTTGATCGGCTCCGAGCAGTACGGGCAATCGATCGTCACAGTCGATGTCGCTTCCAAATCAGCCCCCTTCACTCATTTCGCCTCCCAATCCCCAGCAGGGAGAGGCGTAATTACGCGTCATATAATACGTGGTTTCATATGAAGGCAACTGATTGCCTCCACCCATGGAGGCGCAGCAGCTTGTCGCGTGGAATCTGAGAAGACTGAGGGTCGCGAAGGGCGTCTCACAGGACGATCTTGCTTTGAGTGCAGAGATTGAACGGGCGTACGTGGGCTATCTGGAACGGGGAAAGCGGAACCCGACCGTGGTCACGCTGGAGAAACTTTCCAACGCACTCGGGATTCACATATCGGAGCTGTTCACGGAACCTGAGGGGGACGTTGCGCCGATTACGCCTCTGCGGGCAGGACGTAAAAAGAAGTGACTTCGGTCACCCGTACACGACGAATTCTGACCCGCGATCCAGACCAACAAACTCCTTGACCGCGATCTCACCCGAACATCGCAGTTCATTCCGAAGGTCGTCGAGCGTCACCGGGTACCCGAAACCCAATGTGTCGATCGCGTACCGTCCCCTCATTTCGCTCCGGGCATTAAAAAGCGAACGGTCGAAATCCTGTCTCTGGTCGACGGGGATCATCGACACGGATTCCATCATCAGGTTCTGAGGGCAGGGGTTGCCCCTTTTCGTCCGGAAAACAGGACCTCATTGCTGAGATATGCAACAGCACGAGGGAGGTTGAGGGCGGGCAGCAACGAGTCGGTCCCGAACATCCCGCAACAGACAACCCTGTAGAACATCCCGAAACGGGGAAACCCGATCGCGGGTCGGTTCTCTGCGGGTGTCATCCTGTCGTTGAAAATGATCCTGACCGTACGGAACTCCACATCCTCACTGTCACCGTCAGTGAGGTGGAACGTTCTCCGTACATGATCAAAAAGTTGGGTGATGACGTGATCGTCGTTCAACTGAAGCTTCCAGATTTCACATTCATGAATTTCTGAAACATTCAATCAAATTTGGAATGACGTCCACACGTATCGTTATATATTGAATGAGGATTCATTGCATACTGCGTATGCAATCACATCTTCGATGTGTGGGTGTTCGTTTTTATTTCATGAACGGGATATCCCACGTAGCAACGGGAAAATCCATAAAAGTTCAATATGGGACTGGAAGAAGGGACAATTACGGATTTCTGAGGTGATTGTATCCGGGGAGATTGCACCAGAAACGCGGGTATTCAAACGACATGATACAACCAGATCACGTGAATACACCACGTTCTACAGTGTGTTATCAAAATCCATAATTGTTATATATGGGCGTAGGGTCGCAAACAGTTACGGATTTCGGGAAGATCAGACGACGGAGGAGTTCTGATCTACAACCGGGAGAGGAGGGATCAGTGTGAACTCCCTCGCTCAACCGGGATCAGGATGCGTGAAATACCCCACCCTGTAATCCCCTCAGAACGTCGTATACACGTGACATGACGTTATCTGGTTGGATCATACAAGTTCAGGAATTATCACTTCAATTCAACCACTTTTCAGAAAATCCGTAAAAATTCCATATGGGCGTACGGGTGCGAACAATTATGGATTTCGGTATCCAGGTCAGTCGTGTCTGATCTTTTATACTCCAGATTCTGTTTCAACCAACATCACCCACGTTCACACCAGGGACATTGACGGAGCGCGTTGCCCCCCATTCCGGGTGACCGGATGGATCGGGGCAAGGAGGTGCGTCCATGTCCCTTGTCAAACGACCGAACTCAAAATTCTGGTATGTCCAGTTCCAGATCAAAAACAAAACCATCGTCCGGTCCACCCGGACGGGCGACCGCAAGGTCGCCGAACGCGTCGCTGCCAAAATCCGCAGTGAGGCGCATCTGGAAATCATCGAGGGGCGAAAGAAGCCGCTGACCGTCGAGGAAGCGCTCGATCGCTACATCAGTGCCCGGGTCGGTACACCCAATCACCGGAACCTGCTCGGTCATCGGCGGCGAATCCTGTGCGAGATACGCGGGTCATTGCCCCTGACGTCCCTGACTTCCTGCGTTCTCGAAGATTTCAGGAGGAAACGGATCAGTCAGGGGATCTCGCCACAGACGGTCAAGCACGCCCTGAACTATCTGGTCGCTGCGGTGAAGGCGGCCCGTAAAGATGGGTACGCATGTGCTGACCTTGATCCACCACAAATACGGATTTCCAACCGTTGCCTGAGATATCTGTCACCGGAGGAAGAACGTCGCCTGCTGGTCGAGCTTGACCCTGACCGTGAGTGCGCTGGCCTCGCAGCAAGGGAAGACCGGAACCCGGAACGTCAAAGGTGGATTCAGGACAACTATGACCTGATCATCATGCTGCTTGATACGGGAGCCCGGTACGGTGAGATCGCCAACATGCACTGGCGTCAGGTCGATCTGGTCAATCGCAGCATCAACCTGTGGCGTCAGAAGGTCGGCAACGAGAGCGTCCTGTTCATGACAGACCGCGTCGTCACCATCCTGACCCGGAGGGCTTCGACGCGTGATGGCGATTATGTCTTCCCGAACCGGAAGGGCGGGGCGCGTGGGTACTCCAGCGTCGCAATCCGCAAGGCGTTCAGGAGGGCTGGTCTCCACGACTGCACGATCCATACGTTGCGCCACACGCACGCGACCCGCCTGATCCAGAATGGGCTCAGCGTCTATGAAGTGCGGGAGGTCCTGGGCCACGCGGATATCAAGACGACGATGCGATATGCACACCTGGAGAAGGCGACGGTGCTGAAGAAGGCAAGGGACGTGATCCAGCTGTTGAATGGTGGGTAGACAGCCTGCACAGCTGATGGGGCAGCGCCCTAGCGGCTTCGTTCCGTTGGGGGTTCCCGGACCACGGTGCGAAGTGGTCCGTTTCCGATGCCTGTTACCTTTGGATCGCCTGATTGATCGCCTGTTTCGCGCGCGTTGCCGTATCTATGGTGTGCGGCCGCTAAATGCGGCCGCGAGAAATACGGGTTAATCTGTCATGGTAGGGGCTTCGTTTGCGGCTGTTGAGGCGATGCCTCCAGCCGTAATAGGCCGCAAGCGCGCATCGACCTGCGCCACTTCATTTCTGACCCAATCCCTTAGGTATTCCTGAATGCGGTCGCAAAGCTCCTCAGGTCCGTCTGCTGTTTCAATCGCCGAGCGTCCCAGGATTGTTTTGCTGCTGACGGTTTTCCAGCCGGCTCCCTTGGCTCCTTTTCGGGGCATCAGGTCGCGACACATGTTATAGAAATTCGCCCGATATTCCTCAGGACCGGGTCCCAGCGTAACGAAAAGCTTTACAAAGCGGGGGTCGACTTCAATCTGGACCTGAATGAAATGCCCTGACGGCGTCCATTGCGCTAGGGTGAAGCCTGGGATATCGGACCATTCCTTCACGTGAAAGACGATCCACCGTTTGTTGGATCTTTCAGGAACGAGTGTCAGGGAGCCCTTGCTTACACTGGCGGCGATCTCCGATTGGCGGTCAAGAAGCATCTGTCCCAGGCCACCATCAGCATCAGGTCGCCGGTCAAGAAGGAAATTCAACGCTTCAGCGTGCTTCTTCCAGAGGGTTTCAGCAATCTTGTCGAGCTGTTCATTACCCATGTGACGTCTCCGCAGCATCGTGGCGTATGCAATGAGGGTTTGACGCGCGAGTGGCGCTCCGGCGTCACTGGCATTTTTGAAGCGGTCTATGGCGTCGATGACAAGGCCGTAGTCGATCGGGTACCAGGTGTCGTCGGAAGGCTGTTCAGCGTTGCGTGTGAGAAACAGCTTGAGATGCCGCCAGCCGGCTTCGGCCGGCCATGTGGCTTCAATCGCGCGACTGTAGCGGCCAAGCTGGTCATGGCCTTCTCCCGCGCCGATTTTGAGCTCGAATGCGATAACCAGTTTCGCTGTGGGGAGCGCTACGAGCACATCGATATGCCGCCACTCGCGCCGGACGTCGACATTGTCAAAATCCGCCATGTGTAGCTCAAGCCGGGAGATCGGCGGTGCCTCGAGCGCCTTCAGGATTGTATCGAGCAGGAGCCGCAGGAATTCGGGGCCGAATTCGTGGGGACGATACGGATCAAGGGCATGGGCAAGGAAGGCAGAATGCCTGATCTCTGCATTCACCATGCCGACCGCCTCAAATGGGCAATACGTTGAAAGGTTCTTCTCGAGTTCTCCGAAATCAGGGTCTTCGATAATGAGTTCGGCCAGTTGCCGTCTCGCAAGTTCGGCGTCCAGAGTACCTGCTTCCATTGATATGAAATACCTTTCCGGTTGCCCAGCAATTGCTGGATTGGTGATGTCGTAGTGCGCCACAAACAGGATGTTTGGCATGAAGAGACACATATCCTATGAGGGTGTCAGTTCCTGACGTGCTGGCCGGATAGCGACATGTCGTTTTCAAAAGCAGTTGATCTCGTTCGCCTTGCAAGGATGGCGGCCGTTCGCCGTCATGGCATAACGCTGCAAACTATTTGCGATGAGTTTCACGTCTCACACCGAACCGCTCAGCGCATGGTCACAGCGCTGGCGGACGCTTTCAGTAATCTGACCTGGGAAGATGGCGCCGATCGTCGACGCAGATGGCGCGTAACCGACCCTGTCTTGGCCCGGCTCGAACCAAGGCAGGAAGCTGCAATCGAAGCTTTGGAGATGGCCGCGAACGCGGCGCAGGCCGAAGGCCGCATCCGCCACTCCCGCGCTCTTTCGGATTTGCGGGGCGAGTTACTGGCGCGGTTGGCTGGCAATATGGCCTTGAGAACCGAAACAGATGCTGAGGCTGTCCTTGGCGCGGTTGGGCAGATAGCCAGGCCAGGGCCGAGGACACAATTCCCGGCCGGTCTTGTCGATATGTCAATGGAGGCGCTTCGCGGCCCCTTTCGGATGCGGTTCCAATACGCCTCGTCAGGCGAGGCGGAACGCATTGTTGAGCCACATGGGCTGTTGTTGGGAAATTGCGGCTATCTTGTCGCCCGGGAATTGGGCGGAGGGGATATACGAAAGTTTCGCCTTGACCGCATTCATGAACCAGTTCTCCTTGATGAGAGCTTTGCTTTTGAAGAGAGCTTTTCGCTGGATGAGTATGCGGCGCGGTCCTTCGGTGTATTTAATGATCCCCTCCAATTTGGAGAGGTCATCTGGAGGTTTGCGCCGGAAGCCGCAGACCGCGCGTCCCAGTTCTGTTTTCATCCGTATCAGGAACTGGAACGCCACCAGGACGGCAGCCTGACCGTTCGGTTTTGTGCGTCCGGCTGGACCGAAATGACGTGGCACCTCTACCAATGGGGGGACAAAGTCGAAGTGATTGCTCCGGACGGTTTGCGGGCGATGGTCGATGGCCATCGCCGATCCGATTTTGGGGCGTTGCCATAATCGCACGCGCTCAATGGTGGATTGCGATTGAGCGCTTTGGCAGGCTTAAGCAAATTTTCCTAGACGTTAGGGCTGCGGCTTGACCGTTTCGCTTGCGCAGTTGCTGCAAGCTTGCACCACCCATCCGTCATGGCGGCGCAAGGCAGTCATTCCGGTCTTCCCCCTTTGTTTTAAATGGGGCATTGCGTCCGTGAGTGATGATGGTGGGTCTCCCCAGAGCTGGGGGATCACGTTCGCCATATAAATCGCGTCGGCGGCCAAAAGCGTGAAATCAACGTTGGCCCGCGTGTCGTCAAAACTCTCCAGCAGCGTCATGCAATAACGCTCGATGCAATCAGCTTCGACCCGAATGACAAACAGCGTTTTACCTGTCGCGGGTTCAACCTAGGTCACTGCCTTCGCGGCGCGTATTGCCTGCTCTGAATCAGCCGGACGCACCCGTTTCAAAAGTTCGGCCACCTTGCTGCGGTGCTTTTCAGAAGGCGGATCTTCGATCCAAACTGTTCCCCCAAGGCCCATCGCATTGGTTGACAGGCATGCCGCCAGCGCTAACGCGATGGGGAGCTTTGCTGTTGTTTGAATCGTATCCAATCCATTCGCATAAACGGTGACGCAGGTCCATCGCATCGTGAAGGCGGCGGCGGATCGCGCCGGCCTGCCGCCGGAGACGTCAGCCCACTGGTTACGGCATTGCCACGCCAGCCACAGCCTGGACCGTGGCGCGCCCATTCACTTGGTAAAGGACACGATTGGGGCATGCGTCCGTCGCTACCACGGGCAAATATCTGCATGCTCGCCCCAACGATAGCTCGGCAAGATACCTCGGAATCTAGCCTGTTTTTCCCCTAGCGTTTCACCCGGACGTGGTGTAATCAATTATTCAATATCTATTGAAGGATTGATTCGATGAACGACAAGCAGGCGCTGGATGCGTTTTCCGCGCTCTCGCAGGAAACCCGACTCCGCATAGTGCGCCTCCTTGTTCAGGCCGGTCCTGATGGAATGGCAGCGGGCGCAATCGGTGAAGCGATGGACGGAGCGTCGTCCTCGCGCATGTCGTTTCACCTGAGTCATCTGGAGCATTCGGGTCTGGTTCAGTCGCGCCGGGAAGGCCGCTCGATCATATACAGCGCGTCATACACGGCGCTCTCAGGCCTCATCCAATTCCTGATGCGCGATTGCTGTCAGGGCCATCCCGAGGTGTGCAACCCGGCTGTTGCCGCCCTTACCTGCATTTGTGAAACTGCTATGGACAGTGCTCATGTCTGATCTTCAACCAGCCAATGGCACCTTCAACGTTCTGTTCCTGTGCACCGGAAATTCGGCGCGGTCGATTTTGGCTGAAAGCATCCTGTCGAAGGATGGCGCTGGCCGCTTCCACGCCTTCTCCGCTGGAAGCTAGCCAAAGGGCGCGGTGCAGCCACTGGCTCTGAAGGTGTTGCAAAGCTTCGACTATCCCATTGACGGTTTCCGGTCCAAGAGCTGGGAGGAGTTTGCAACGGCCGATGCGCCAGTCATGGATTTCGTGTTTACGGTCTGTGACAACGCTGCTGGTGAAGCGTGCCCCGTCTGGCCGGGGCAGCCCATGACTGCTCACTGGGGCATTGAAGACCCTGCAGGCGTTGAAGGGACAGACCTTCAGAAGGAAGCCGCTTTTGTAACCGCGTTCCGGCACCTCAAAAATCGCATCGCTGTTTTCTCTTCGTTGCCTGTTGCCAGCCTGGACAAGGCTTCGCTGCGCGCAAAGCTGGCGGAAATCGGACAGTCTGAGGGCTCCACGTCGGCCCGGAACAGCGCAGCCTGAGACGGACAATGGACATCATCATCTATCATAACCCCGCCTGCGGGACGTCCCGCAATACGCTGGCCATGATCCGCAACGCCGGGATTGAACCCCATGTCATCGAATATCTGAAGACGCCGCCGTCCCGGAAAATGCTTGTCCAGCTCATTGGGCGCATGGGCATCTCCGCGCGTGCGCTGCTGCGCGAGAAAGGCACGCCCTATGCGGATCTCGGTTTGGGCAACCCGGACCTGACCGACGACCAGCTTCTGGACGCCATGATGGCGCACCCGGTTCTCATAAACCGTCCCGTTGTCGTCAGCCCGAAAGGCGTGAGGCTGTGCCGCCCATCTGAAGCGGTTCTGGACCTGCTCCCGCCCCAGCAGGGCGAATTCATCAAGGAGGATGGTGAGCGGGTGGTGGATGAGCGAGGCCGACGCGTGGCGACAGCTTGAGGCAGAACCAGTGTCCACATTCGAACGCTATCTGACCCTGTGGGTCGCTCTTTGTATCGTCGCAGGCATTGCGCTGGGGCATTTCATACCGGGCGCATTTCACGTCATCGGCGCCCTGGAGGTGGCAAAGGTCAATCTGCCAGTCGCTGTGCTGATCTGGCTGATGATCATTCCGATGCTGCTGAAGATTGATTTCGCAGCGCTCGGGGAGGTGGGGCGTCACTGGCGTGGCATCGGCGTCACCTTGTTCATCAACTGGGCGGTGAAGCCCTTTTCCATGGCGCTGCTCGGCTGGCTGTTCATTGGCTGGCTGTTTCGTTCGCTACTCCCCGCGGACCAGATTGAAAGCTACATTGCCGGACTGATCATTCTTGCCGCTGCACCCTGCACTGCGATGGTCTTCGTCTGGTCCAATCTGACCAGGGGTGAGCCCCACTTCACCCTGAGCCAGGTCGCTCTCAATGACGCCATCATGGTTGTGGCGTTCGCACCGATTGTTGGCTTGCTGCTTGGGCTTTCGGCTATCACGGTCCCATGGGGCACGCTCGTGTTGTCGGTGGTTCTTTACATCGTCATCCCCGTCGTCATCGCGCAGATTGTCAGGCGGCGCATCCTGTCATCAAGCGGCCAGGCGGCGCTCGACCGCTTGCTGGCCCGGCTCGGACCCGCTTCCCTCGTCGCCCTTCTCGCGACGCTGGTCCTGCTGTTCGGTTTTCAGGGTGAGCAAATCATTGCCCAGCCGCTGGTCATCGGGCTTCTTGCCGTGCCGATCCTGATACAGGTCTATTTCAACTCCGGCCTGGCGTATCTGCTCAACCGGATCGCTGGCGAGCAACATTGCGTCGCCGGTCCCTCAGCCCTGATCGGCGCATCCAATTTCTTTGAGCTGGCTGTCGCCGCCGCCATCAGCCTGTTCGGCTTCCAGTCGGGCGCAGCGCTGGCGACCGTTGTCGGGGTGCTGATTGAAGTCCCTGTGATGCTGTCCGTCGTCTGGATCGTGAACCGTTCCAGGGGCTGGTATGAGCGCGCGCCCCAGACCACACCTGCTGTAGAGACGAACCACTGATGTTGATGAATATGCCAAACATCGTCGCCGCAAACCTTGACCGGCCTGATATCGAGCGGCTGCGCGCCACCCCGTCATCCCATCCTCCGCGTATCCTGCTGCTTTATGGGTCGCTGCGTGAACGCTCCTACAGCCGGTTTCTGACACTGGAGGCTGAACGGCTGCTCAAGCATTTTGGGGCCGAAACACGCATTTTCGATCCTGCGGGGCTTCCTCTGCCGGATGGCGCTCCTGAAGATCATCCAAAGGTTCAGGAACTGCGGGAACTGAGCCTGTGGTCTGAGGGGCAGGTGTGAAGCAGCCCCGAGCGCCATGGGGCCATGAGCGCCGTGCTCAAGGCGCAGATTGACTGGATACCGCTGTCGGTTGGGTCAGTGCGACCAACGCAGGGTCGTACCCTTGCCGTGATGCAGGTTAGCGGGGGTTCCCAGAGCTTCAACGCGGTTAACCAGATGCGCGTGCTCGGACGTTGGATGCGGATGGTGACAATCCCCAACCAGTCATCCGTCGCCAAGGCGTATCAGGAATTCGATGAAGCAGGCCGTATGAAGCCGTCCCCATATTATGACCGTGTGGTCGACGTGATGGAGGAGCTGGTCAAGTTCACGTTGCTGACACGCGATATCTCCGGGCATTTGACGGACCGCTATAGTGAACGGAAGGAAACTGCGGAGAAACTGGCCGCAAAGGTCGCGCTCGGGAGCATCTGAATTTGAAGCTAAGGCAAAGCCTTTCGAGCCCGGAGCGACGTTGGACACCGGGCGGGTGTGGGCGGCGCTTGCGAAACTGAAGGCGGAGCATTTCCCCGAGCTTGAGGTTGATGTGTTTTCGAACGCGAGGAGGCAGTTTCAGGGGGGGCTGAGACGAGAGTGCCTGTTGACGGCGCGGGCTGACAGCCTTTGAAGCTGTTGTATCAGCGACGTAAAGGCTTAATTTTTATGGATATTCCAGAACCACCTCGCGAGGTGGTCCTGTTTCTTTGCGGGTACGACGCGCCCGTTGTGCTGAAATCTGCTTTAGCTGCCCATGCTTTCAAAGCCTGATCAATTGCTCCGAGCTTTTCGGCTGGCGTAACGCAGGTCACGTTTGGCTTTTTGGGCAGCTTCTTCAGCGGCGTTCGCTTTTGCGCGGGCATCCAGTTCAACCGCTTCGAGCGCAGCTTTCTGTGCTTCGCGCGCTGCGCTCTCAGTGTCGAGCCGGACGCGCTTCTCAAGTTTTGCATGTTCCCGCTGCACACGGCGTATTTCGCGAGCTTTGGCAACTGCAGCGCGTTCACGTAGGTTTGCCTCCCGCTGTGGAGCCGATGCTGTCCGGGCAGCCCGATAGGCTTGGACTGAAGCCGTCTTTGCGGCTGCAGCGGCTTTGCGGCGGTCGGAAAACTCAACATGTCCAGTGCTATGCAAATCAGAACTCCATTTTTTGCTCTTTAGGGCGCGAGCATCCGCTTGGCTGTGGATCGGCTAAGGTTTCCGGAATGATTTTCCCGCGCTCGCGAGGTCGCGCTTTCTGAATATGAAAAAGGGCCAGGCTGGATAGCCTGACCCATAATTTGCTCAGACGGGCTGATTCCAGGCGCGCGCCAGTTCAGGCGGCCTTCAGGTTCTCAGCTGCAACCTTGCCCTTGCGCTGGTCCATGACGATGTCGAACGACACCTTCTGGCCATCGAAGAGGGACGACATGCCCGAACGCTCTACGGCGGAGATGTGCACAAACACATCGGAGTTACCGTCGTCCGGCTGGATAAAGCCAAAGCCCTTGTTGGCGTTAAAAAATTTTACGGTTCCGGTATTCATGACGACTTCCTTTCAAATCGACACAGAATTTCAGCATCCGACAATGTGCCGGATCCTATGAACACGAATTTGAGGAAAGAAGTCGTAACTGCGCTAGCGCGCAAAAACAAAGTTCGTCGACAAGCTCGATGAAGAATTTACTATACGACAATTGTGTCTTTTGCAAGGGGGAATTGGAAATTATTGCATGTAAGCGCCCATTTTTTTTCAGCAGATTGTCTGGCCGGTTGTGGTTTCAATATCCGGACACGGATAAACCGCATTCGTTCTGCAGAGAGAGGGGTGGCCTTGCCGGGCCACTCTGGCCGTGCAGCCCTATCCTGCGCTGCGGCCCGATAGCCTGCCCCGTGGAGGGAAGCATGGCCACCCAAGACAACCAGCCGCTAAATGCAGTGGAAACACTCCCGGAGGTCGATCCCACCCAGCCGGGAGGCCCCGGGGAAGCGGGAGGGCGGGCGTGATTGGACGCCCAGCAGAGGGTGCGTCATCTGCTTTTAGAAGGGGCTTATGTTTGTATAGCGAGCAAGGGTGTGCCAGATGACCAAAAATACATTGGGCCGCAGCACGGCGACGCCAGCAGTCGATCTGTCGGAGCCGGATCAGACGCCGATGCTCCACGTAACGCTTCTGGCCCATCATGCCAAGGCGCGGAGAGCCCGGATGATGCGCTGGTCGACGTTGGAGCCGCCAAACCCCGCTTTTTGTAGCGATGCCTCTAGAGTTGACGGTTGAGGCGCAATCGGCTGCCCCGCTCTGCGGGGCTTTTTTATCGTCAAGTCAAAATGGCGAGATAGATTTCGGGGTCATTGCGTTGCTCCGGAAGTTTCAAATATAATCATATTTTTGTTAAAGGTCGTGCTGAAATGAAATCTAAAAGAAAACACGGAGACGCCTTGAGTCAAATGATGGCGGGTCGTGAGTCTCATATATACGCGGTAGGTCAGTCGGTTATGCTATTTAATGCGTTTAAAGAAGCCGATGTTGTCTACCATATTACCAGAATTTTTCCGCCAAGCGGGTCGTCTCCGCAGTATCGTATTCGCAGCGATGTAGAGCGCCACGAAAGAATGGTGACCCAGGACGACATAAGGCCAGTTGCTTCGCTTAGCGCGGCAAAGGGGCGGACTTTGGTTGAAAGGATTCGTAGTCATGGCTAAAGAACAGCGGAGAGGCAATCGCGAGATTAAAAAACCAAAGCAGGAGAAGTCCCCTCCGCAGCCCGCCGGGCTGTTTGTCAGTCAGGATGGGGGTGCGGCAAACATAAATACGAAGCGCGCCAAGGGCAAAACGCGCTGGTGATTGCGATCTGGGCGTCAGGAGCTGGCAATGAAGGTCGTCATCAAGTTCTATCGGATTCGCGATACGGACAAGGCGCATGCTGTGTCGGGCAAGAGACGCTCGATGCTGCAAATCTTGAAGACGCGATTGAGCAGGCAGTAAGGCTTTCGACGTCCCTTAACATGCCACAGCAACCAGACGCCATGTCCATCAGCGATAGCGATGGAAATGAGGTCCATGTACGAAGACTGGGGCGTCTGGGCGCAGGGCGAGGGCGGTCTGCGCTATAAAAACTGGTCAGACGTTTTCGTTGTATATAGGGAGTGGTCTGTTGTTCATCCTGCCGAAAATATAATTCTCACTGCAGCGACAGCACCTAGCTTGACGCCGGCGCAGCATGGCCGAATTATATTGCCGGCAGGATGAACAGCGAAGGTGACGCCCTTAATCCGTAAATGTTGATGGCCCTACACCCATATAGAACATTTGCGGATTACATATCGCAACGTGGGTGGTGTGGGTTTTTACCTGTATCACCGAAGGTTCATTTTCTCACGCGCCGGGTCGCTCCCGGCTCCTCTTTCTCCGACAGTTATACCAGTAGGTCAGCGCTCCCCTGTCAGTCAGCGCCGCCCCGTCGATGAACGCCCGGACAACAACGTCCTGAGGGTGGCTTTCAAGCTGCCGGTACATCGCCATCGCAGCGTCAATCTTGGTGCTGCCGTTCGACATCATCTCCCGCGCTTCCGCGACCGCCTTCTCAACGATCGACATGTCAGTGACGACGGGTTCGAGTGATTTTGGTTTTCTGGACATGCGTGTCTCCCCTCCAGTTCATGGAAACCCGGAGGGTCACGTCAACCAGGTGGTGGGACAACGGGATCGGGGGTGGATTTCCCATCGCGTTTTTCCAGACGTGGTACGGGTACTGTCACCGCTGATGGGGTCGAACGTGGTGTGAGAACTGCGGAGCTTCCGGGGACAATCCGCAATGTTTGACGTCACATTGAAGTGGTGGGTGGACCTGAAAGGTCAGACGTCAGGAGAAATGGAAATCCGGATTTGTGATTTGATGATTCCGGAAGTTTTCCGCAAACAATTATGGAGGAATATGCAACCGACTGTCTTTGGGAAGCTGTCGTTCTACCACTGAACTACGCCCGCAGAGCGGGATGGAACCGTTGGGTTCTGATCCCGCCCGTCCCGCCGCCGGCAAATCGCCAAGGGCACGGGATCTTCATGTACCCGGTTTCGCCGACGTAGATCAAGGGTCATTGCACCGCCAGATGACGTCAGGGATCGTCGTGCACAGGGGAGGGAAGGTTTACTTGCCGTAGCGGCACCAGTCCCGGCCGCCTTTCACCGTCCGGTAGCAGAATCCGCGTCGCTTCAGCTCGTCCGCAGCGTCGGAGCGACGACCGCACGCCTGATCCGTTTTGGGGTCGTCGCCGCTTCCGCCGCAACAATCATTGTTGAGGTCGCCCCATTGGCCGATCAGCGCCCTGTCTGCAGCTTGCGGTTGTTGGCCGGGGTGGGTCTGGATGCCTTCGGTTGCCCATGGGTGGTGTGGCCCAGATATGGTCCTCACCTTTCAGGCTGAACCGCGGCCGCGGGATGATTTGCTATGAGGCGCTGTTCTCCACGCTGACGCGGGCACGCTCCCGGCTGGCCAATTGGCAGGCCGATTATAATGGGTCCTGGCCTCACGCCGCACTGGCGTGGCAGGCGCCAGCAGCCCTCCCGGCGTCGTTTGCGCAATGGCGGGATTGCCGCTGCGCCAGGTCACGGGCTCCACGACAGATCCCGCCTCAATCATCCGTTTGAAAGGCAAACCGCAACCGTCAGATCGAACTCAGGGCCGGATGAAGCTGGGGGCAACGTCAGGCGCTCTGGGGGCAGGCGTGCGCAATCGTGTTGCCTGGTAATTTTGGAACATGAAAAAACCCGGCAGCAACGCTGCCGGGCTCCTGATAGAGCGGGGGAATTCCCCGAATTATTCAGAACTTGTAGTTCACGCCGACGCGGACGACGCCGAACTCGTTGTTCTTGTTGCCGCCCGAGTAGTACAGGCTCGCCAGGGCGGCGCCCGGGAGGTAGACATCGCTGTTGCCGCGATCGAGGCTGACATACAGGCCTTCGATCTTGGCGGTCAGGTTATCGGTGAAGGCATACTCGAGACCGCCGCCGACGGTCCAGCCGGTGGCGGTGTTGTCGCCATTGCCGGCGTAATAGCCGTAATCGTAGCCGTAGAATCTGTTGTTGTTGCCGCCGCCGCCGTAGGCGAAACCACCAGTTACGTAGATCAGGGCGCGGTCAATGGCGAAACCGGCGCGGGCGCGCACGGTGCCGAACCAGTCCATGCCCTGGTTGCCGTAGCCGTAGTTGTTCTTGCCGCCGAGGTCGGCGTACTGGATGTCGGCTTCGGCGCCGATCACGAACTGGCCGATCTGATAATTGTAGCCGATCTGGCCGCCGCCGGTGAAGCCGCCGTCGTTGCCGGAGTCGCCCCAGCCGTAGTACGCGTTGTAGACGGGCGCGCCATACAGGTAGTTGTTGTTGTTATTGTTGGTGTTCCAGGCGTAGCCGGCGTTCACGCCGACGTAGAAGCCGGTCCAGGTGAACACGGGAACCACGACCACCGGGGCGACCGGCTCGTACTTGCGCGACGGCAGGTCAGCAGCGAAAGCGGAGCCGGCGGCCAGCATGGTGGCGGCGGCGACGCCTGCAAGAAGAATTTTTTTCATCACTCACTCCATTCCTGAAAGCTTGCGATAGGGAGCTTTTGCAGCACTCTCCGCCAGCCCAACGGGCTTACACCCATCGACGGTGTATGTCTGTAGCGTATTGGCAACAATTGCATCTGGATCAAAAAGCAATGCACGCAAACATCTGTGAAGCGTAAGCAAAACATCGCCAGTCGGCAAAAGCTTGCAGGAAATCCTGCGCGCCGATGTCTGATTAATCGTAAGTGAATTCAGTAGTTGCATTCGGCGCGCCGAAGTGTATACTGCTTTTACTCACTCCGATTAAGCTGTTCCGCAGCCGGCGCCCAAATGGCGCCGGTTGCGGAACAGTTATCTTCAATCCACCGGGCTTTCTCCGGGCGATGCTCCCTTTTTTCGGTTGGCGGTCTAACGTCTGGCCGCGTCGAACTGTTCCACCCTGGCCCATCCCGCCGGAAACGTCATGCTCCTGCCTGGATACGCCGCGATTGCAAACGCAAAGCTGCTTGCGAAGGTTTGCGGACCATCTGCATCCCTTCCACGGCGGTGTTTGAAACAGAGCCGTTTTCCGCAACGCTACCTGATCAGGGCCAGGAATGACCCATGGTCGCCAAAGTTGCTCGCCATTTCACGCCATGCTGCATGGTTTCCGGGGCAACGGCAAGCTGTGCGTTTGACCATGCGCTGGGCGCCCAGTCTGTGATCTGGCCGCTGGGCGGAGCCAGGCTTGCAAATAATGGCGTTCCTTCCGGGCGTATGATGAGCTTTTCGGGCAACGCCAGTACGTTGCCCGCGGGACGCCGCGCGTGGAGCCGGCTCCCGGCGTCGTCAGTTACGTGGCGTCAGGACGAACTCCGTGGCCTCGGTGAATGACAGGCGGACCATATCGCCCTTTTTCAGCCTCTGGAGCGCCGTGACGACAGCGGGATCGGTCACGCGAACCGTGCGTGCGCCTTCCGGTCCCTCGTAGCTGACCGTTCCGCGCGCGGCGTCAAAGCTGGTGAATCTGGCCGTCACCGTTACGTTGCGGACCACCCAGCGCGCGGGCAGGTTGCCAAACATGCCGTCGTTACGCGCGGTGGAGAACGCCACGTCAGGCCGCGCGCCCCGCTGGGCGGGGTCCACGGAGACCAGCGCGCTCTCGACCCGGTTGATTTGCAGGCGATCGCGGCGGCGCAGCGCGTTCAGGCTGCCGAACTCTTCCGGAAGGGTGACCCGCCACTGGCGGCCCCTGCGCTCTACCTGCACGGTGCGCGTTGGCAGATCAACCGACAAAACGCGGACATTGAAGCTGTCGACGGCGACCCCGCCCAGGCCGCGAACGTCGACGGTCTGCGCTGCCGTGCGCGCCTGCGCCGGCGCGCCGGCGAGAGGCAAGGCGGCTGCCAGCGGGGCGGCGACAAGGGTGGCGAGTAGGGTGCGGCGGGACACGGACATGGTGCGCTCCTGTGTGACCAGAAAAACCTGGGCTCCGGAGTTAACCATCGAATAGCGCAATGGGTCGATATGTCTGCGCTCACAATATGCGGCGATCCTGGCGTCGCAGCGACCCGCCCGGTGAACGGGAATGGCGGTCCGATCCTTTTCGGGATGACGCCCGCGCGAAATCTGGCGGGCAGGGGAAGACGCCTGGCGATCGCCCCCCGGGCCGCCCGCCGTTTTTGCCATTCAGAACACTTGGTTCAAACACTTGGTTCAGAAGACTTGGGAAGTATCCGGCCGGCCACGCCGAAACCGTCCCGCCCTTCTGGAGATGTTCCGTTCTGTGATGGCCTGGTGCGCGCCATGAACCAGGGGTGGCGGCGCGCCATGCCGGCACATGGTGGATGCGTCCTTCGCGGCATGCCCCGGGCGTTTGCCTGTCACCCTGCCGTCGCTGGCGCCAGATCTTCCACAAGGTCCAGGGGCGTTACGGAGTTCGCGTTCTGCGTCGGGCCGCCGTTCAGCTGTACGGCTTCCGTCTCGATATAGAAGATGCTGCTGTCCGGCAGCGCCAGATACAGCTTCGACTTGGGAAAACGCTCCATATAACGCTGCTTCAACGTTTCATACGCCGCGCCCTCCACCCGCCGGGCGCGTCCCACAAGGCTGAGGCGCGGTGTGGTCAGCACGTCCTTGTCCATATCGGCGATGGTGATGGAGACGCGGTCGTCCAGCGCGATATTGCGGGCGTGCAGCGAAAGGCCGGCCATGTAGATGAAAGGCTTGCCGGCCTCGTCCACGGCAATGTTGGTGGCGGTGCTGTAGGGGTAGCCGCCTGGGTCCAGCGTTGCGATCGCTGCGGTTTTCGCTGATCTCAACATGGTCCGCGCCAGGGAGATGGCGTCGAGGGGGCGCGCGGCGTCCGCGTTGATTTCACGTCCCCGTGGCGTGATCGGCGGCATGGCTGGTCCTCCGGCGGCGTCGTTGCTGATCCGGCATATCGTGAAACACGCCGCCTGATGTCAATGGCGCTGGCGTTCCGGCGCTTCCGTCAGACGTTCCGGCTGGTTCCCCCGCCGGGGGAGATGGCCGGGCCGGCGGGCGTCGCTCCGGCACGCAAGGCGCGGCGCCTGGCCTGAAAAAAAACGCCGGACCAGCCGGTCCAATGATGTGCGGCGCGCGCCCCGGACGGGCCGGTCAGACAGGCGCGTCAGACGGGCGGATCAGACAGGTTCCTGGACCGGATGGGCGTTCTTTGCCGGTTGCGCGCCCGCCGTGGTCCCGGCTCCGGCGGTCGCCGGCGGGTCGTTGGCCTGCGTGTCGACCGGCGCGGACCGCCAGGCGGCGGCGGCTTCCCGCGCGGCTTGCAGGGCCTCCGGGGTGAGGCTGGCGGCGATTTCGTTGCGCCGCGCCGCGGCTTCCTGATCGCCGCCGCGCGCGCCGATGTCGAACCACATCCAGGCTTCGGCCGGGTCCGCCTTGCCGGCGAGGCCTCTCGCCAGCAGCACGCCCAGATTGTACTGGCTGTCGCCCAGCCCCCGTTCGGCGGCCTTGCGGAACCAGGTCGCGGCGGCGCCGTAGTCGGCCTGCCCCAGCGAACCGTCGGCGTACATCACCGCCAGGTTGTGCATGGCGCGCACATTGCCCTGGCCGGCGGCGCGCGCGTACCAGGCGCGGGCGCGGCGGGCGTCCTTTGCAACGCCGGCGCCCTTCTCATACAGCCGCGCGATGCGATACTGGGCAGGCGCCTGGCCGCGCTCCGCCGCTTTCTCCAGCAGGCTGGCCGCGAGTTTGGGCGACCCGGTGGCGGAGCCTTCGGCGATGCGGTCGCCCAGGGCGTAAAGCGCCGCCGGATCATCGACGATCGAGGCCGGGTGCGCCGACGTGGTGAGGTGGCTGCCGATCTTTTCCGGCGCCCGCGCCGCTGGCTGACCGGCAGTCTCTCCGGAAGGCGGCAGGATCGCGTCTGGCAATGCGCGCAGGGCCGGCGCCAGCAGCGGCACCGAGCCAGCCCCGATGACGACGGCCGCAACCCACAGCAGACCCTTGCCGCGCAGCCAGCGCGCCATGGCCCTGTCGCGCCGGATGGCCGGCGTCGGCGTCCGTTCCGCCGGGCGGCCGTCACGCCGGGTGTCGCGGCCTGTCGCATTGGCGCGTCGCGCCGCCGCGATCAGCCGCGATTTCATTTCTGACGGCGTTGGCGCCCCGGCCGGCGTCTGGCGAACGGGCGCGGCGGACGACTCGGCAGGCAGGGAGGTCGCGGGGCGATTGTCGCGGGCAGGGGGGGCTTCAGCGGGCGCCGTAGTGATATCGCCGCGGGGACCGGCGACGGCCATGGCGTTGGCGTGGGCGAGCATGTCCGCGCGCTCGGACGCCTCCCGGGCCGCGCGCAACTGCTCGGTCAGCGCCGACACGCTGTCCTGTAGCGCGCCAAGCCGCGTCGCCATCGAGCGGATGTCCTGGGCGTGCCCGGCCTGCGCCGCCGCCATGTCATCACGGATGGCGTGCGCCAGGGAGAAGTCGCTGACCGCCGGCATCGCTGCGACCGGGCGGGGTTCTTCACGCGCCTCCTCCGGTTTTTGGGTGGCGGCGAAGCGCGCGACGGCGGCGTCGATGGCCGCCAGCACCGGTTGCGTTACGCTGGCTTCAAGGTCCGGAAGCGTGGGTTGCGGCAGGTTGCGCAGCGCGTCGTCGACAATCTGGCGCATGGCGTCGGCAGAAACCTGGCGCAGCGCGCTCTCACCCGCCGCGTCAGCCAGCGTCGCAAGGCGGGCGTCCAGCTGCTGGAGCCCGTTCTCGAGATCCCAGGCCGGGTGCCGGGTCAGCGTGCGCGTCAGATCCGCCAGGTGGTCGTCAACGGCGTCGAGACGCTCATCCATGGCGCTGGCGATGGCGCGCGCGATCCCGGGGCCCGCAGCCTCCAGGGCTTCCAGGCGGGCGTCAAGCATGGCGAAGCGTCCGCCGTCGACGGCGTGCGCGGCGATATCGCCGCGCAGGGTCGCGATGGCCTCGCCAAGGGTTGCCGCAATGGAAGCCTCGATGCGGCGGGCGGTTTCCTCGCCGATCCGGCGCAGAAGGCTGTCCGTATCGCTCCCGGGAAGGGCGGCGGCGGCGGCCTGGTCGCGCCCGTTCGGCGCGGGAGCCGGGGGCGTGCATGCGAAATCTGCAGGCGCGCCATCCGCATAGCGCGCCAGGCGGGCTGCGATCCGGTCATTGACTGGCTGGTTGTGTGGCGCCGCGTTGATGCGACCTATGGTTGCGTCAATGCGCCGCATGCTTTGCCGGGATGTGGAGGCGGGGCTGGCCGTTCGGGTCATGGTTCGCCATCCTGCTGGCGCGGCAATTGTGTCGCTGCCCGTGCAAGCTATTGAAATTCAAGGTTTTCAGGCGGTTCCCCGGCGCATCGCCGGCATGCGGGCCTGTGTGTCTCCACTATCTGCAAAGATAGTAAATGAAGTGTTAACGGGATAACCGCCGTTTCTCCCGCCCGTGCGCGCAACGTCGGCATGACGTTGCGGTTGCGGATCACAGAAAATTGAGCGACGATATTTATGCGCACATTCCTGTGGGGGGGATTATTGTGAACCACGAAGTCGTTCATCAGCTCCATGCAAGTCATTCCATTGCGTCGGGGCAATCCAGGCATGTAGACAAAGGCGCGGACGCCGCCAACACCGCTGGTTACTATCTGATCGGTGATCTTGCGCGGGACTTCGGGGTGACGCTGCGCGCCCTGCGTTTCTATGAAGACAAGGGGCTGTTGCGCCCGGGCCGGCGCGGCGCGGTCCGCCTGTACAGCGATCGGGATCGTGAGCGCCTCGCCATTATCCTGAAAGGCAAGCAGCTTGGTTTCACGCTCGGTGAAATCGCCGGCATGATCGAGCGGAACGAGGGTGATTTCAACTCCGCGTCCAACGGATTGACCTTGCGCCTGTCCGTCGACCAGATCAGCGAACAGATCAGACACCTCGAAGCACAGAAGCGCGATATCGAAGCCGCGATCACCGAACTGGAAGCCAGCCGCGCGCATGTGGCCCGCCTCAAGCTCTAACGGCGACGGTTGGCTTGCCGGCCGTGGGTCCTGTCCTGTCCCGTAATGGGTAAAGAGCCGCCGCCAGTTCGCGCATACATGCCAGTGCACATACATGAAGGGGTCGCCGGAAGGCGGCCCTTTGTCTTTGCGTCCCCGACAGCGCGCCAGTTGGCGCCGGACGTTGCCGCGATCGTGGCGCTGCGGGGCGTCCGTGGCGGCGTGGGTGGGAGCGATCCACTCCCGTCATCTGCGACCAAAGTCAGGGGCGCGCCGCGCGTCTGACAATAGACCGCAAAAACGTCATTGTAATCAGACATGTTTGCGCCACGGCGGTGCATGCCCCGTCGCCATCGCCACTGCCATCGCCACCGGCGCGGCGGCTTTTTGCGCTTGCGGGCCTTTAAGGCGGTTCGCAGATGGTTTATATGTGAACTATCTGCTCTCCGCCCCCGGGATACCCCTGCAAGGGGCGGCGGGGCATTGCCGTTCCGGCGGACCCGAAGACGCTTGGGCGACGCGCGCTCGCCCCACAGGAGTTGCCCATGTCCACCTACAAGGCGCCCGTTGATGACGTGATGTTCCTGCTGCGGGATGTCCTGAACATCGAGCAGTATGGCAATCTGCCCGGCTTCGCGGATGCGTCGCCCGAACTGGTGGAGGCCATCCTGGTCGAGGGCGCCCGGGTCTGCGAGGAAGTCCTGCAACCGCTCAACGCCTCTGGCGACCAGGAAGGCTGCCGCCGCGCCGAGGACGGGTCGGTCGCCACGCCGAAGGGCTTCCGGGAAGCATATGCGGAATTCGCCGCCGGCGGCTGGATGGGGCTCGCCGCCAGCCCCGAATACGGCGGGCAGGGCCTGCCGCACACCGTCGCCGCCGCCATCAACGAATTTTCGTCCTCCGCCAACATGGCTTTCGCCATGTATCCGGGCCTGACCATGGGCGCCGCCGCGGCGCTGTATGTGCATGGCTCCGATGAACAGAAGCAGACGTGGCTGCCCAACATGCTGTCCGGCAAATGGACCGGCACCATGAACCTCACCGAGCCCCACTGCGGCACGGATCTTGGCCTGCTGAAAACGAAAGCCGCGCGCCAGCCGGACGGCAGCTTCCGCATCACCGGCACGAAGATTTTCATCTCCGCCGGCGAGCATGACCTGACGGAAAACATCGTTCACCTGGTGCTGGCCCGCATCGAGGGCGCTCCGGAGGGCGTCAAGGGCATTTCCCTGTTTGTCGCGCCAAAGTTCCTGCTCAACGCCGATGGAACGCCGGGCGCGCGCAACGCCGTCAGCTGCGGCTCCATCGAACACAAGATGGGCATTCACGGCAACGCCACCTGCGTCATGAATTATGATGGCGCCACAGCCTGGCTGGTCGGCGAGGAAAATCGCGGCCTGAACGCCATGTTCGTAATGATGAACGAGGCCCGCCTCGGCGTCGCCATCCAGGGGCTGGCCCAGTCCGAGGTTGCCTACCAGAACGCCGCCCAATACGCGAAAGAGCGGCTGCAGGGGCGCGCCCTCACCGGCGTCAAGGCCGCCGACAAGGCCGCCGATCCAATCATCGTTCATCCGGATGTGCGCCGCACCCTGCTCTCCATCCGCGCCTTCAACGAGGGCGCCCGCGCCTTCGTGCTGTGGAACGCGCTGAAGGCCGACATCGCCCACCGCTCGCCGGACAAGGCGACGGCGGAAGCGGCGGATGAGGTACTCGGCCTGATGACGCCGGTGCTGAAGGGCGTGCTCACTGACGTTGGCTTCGACAATGCGGTGAAGGCCCAGCAGATGTTCGGCGGCCACGGCTATATCGTGGAAACGGGGGCCGAGCAGTTCGTTCGCGACGCCCGCATCGCCATGATCTATGAGGGCGCCAACGGCATCCAGGCGCTGGACCTGGTGGGCCGCAAGCTGCCGCGCAACGGCGGCCGCGCCGCCATGGCCTTCTTCGGCGAATTGCAGCAGTTCGTCAGTGAGAACGAAGCCGATGAAAAGCTGGCCCCGTTCCTGAAGGCGCTGGGTAAATCCGCCGGCCACCTGCAGCAGGCCACCATGTGGTTCATGCAAAATGGCCTGAAGAACCCGGACAACGCCGGCGCCGGCAGCACCGATTACATGCACATGCTTGGTCTGGTCGCCATCGGCTACATGTGGGCGAAGATCCTGAAAGCGCTGCACGCCAAAAAAGCGGCGGGCGAAACCCTGACGCCGGCGCTGGAAGCCAAGTTCGTGCTGGCCGATTTCTACGCCCAGCGCATGCTGCCGGAAACCGGCGCCCAGCTGGCCCGCATTTCCGCCGGCGCCGACGCGGTGATGGCGTTGCCCGCCGAGGCGTTCTGAGCCGCCAGGAGCCCGGGGACACGGGGACCCGGGCGAAGAGCAGGAGCGTCGCGCGGGCGACGCTCCACCACGTTGATCTGACGCATTTCCTGCCGCGCGATCTGGGCGCCTGAAGTCGCGTCGCGGTTCATTCCGGAGGCCGGTCATGGCTGAAGCATATATTTATGACGCCGTTCGCACGCCGCGTGGTCGCGGCAAGAAAGACGGCGCGCTGCACGAGTGCTCCACCCTCAAGCTGGCGACGACGGTGCTGGGCGCCATCCGCGAGCGCAACAATCTCGATACGAAGCTGGTTGACGACGTGGTCATGGGCTGCGTCGATCCGGTGGGCGAGGCGGGCAGCGACATCGCCCGCGCCGCCGCGCTCGCCGCCGATTACGGCAATCACGTGCCTGGCGTGCAGATCAACCGTTTCTGCGCATCCGGCCTCGACTCGGTGAATTTCGCCGCCGCCCAGGTGATGGCTGGCCAGCACGACATGACCATCGGCGGCGGCGTTGAATCCATGAGTCGCGTCGGCATGGGCGCCTCGGGCGGCGCCTGGCCCATGGACCCCGCCATCGCCATCAAGTCCTATTTCATGCCCCAGGGCGTCTCGGCTGACCTGATCGCCACCAAGTATGGCTTCAGCCGCGACGATGTTGACGCTTACGCGGTGCAGAGCCAGCAACGGGCGGCGGCGGCCTGGGCGGAGGGCCGGTTCGCCAGATCCGTCACGCCGGTGCGCGACCTCAACGGCGTCACCATCCTCGACCGCGACGAGCATATGCGCCCCAACGCCGACATGCAGTCGCTGGCGCAGTTGCAGCCGTCGTTCGCCCAGCTTGCCGGCATGGCCGGCTTCGATTCCGTCGCCATCCAGGCCCACCCGGAAATCGAGCGCATCAATTACGTCCATCACGCCGGCAATTCCTCCGGCATCGTCGACGGCGCCGCCGCCGTGCTGATCGGCAACAGGGAGGCCGGCGAAAAAGCCGGGCTGAAGCCGCGCGCTCGCATCCGCGCCTTCGCCAATATCGGCTCGGAGCCGGCGATCATGCTCACCGGCCCGGTGGACGTAACGAAAAAGCTGCTGGCCCACGCCGGCATGGCGATCAGCGATATCGACCTGTTCGAGCTGAACGAGGCTTTCGCCTCGGTGGTGCTGCGCTACCTCCAGGCCTTCGACATTGACCCGGCGATCATGAACCCGAATGGCGGCGCCATCGCCATGGGCCACCCTCTCGGCGCCACCGGCGCCATGATCCTGGGCACGGCCCTGGACGAGCTGGAGCGCACCGGCAAACAGACCGCCCTCGTCACGCTGTGCATCGGCGCCGGCATGGGCACGGCCACCATCATCGAGCGCGTCTGACGCTGGTTGCGAGGCCACAGCCTCCGGTACAGGAAAGCAGGAGACAGCCAATGAGTCTCAAGGAATTCCGCATCGACGTCGACGCCGACGGCGTTGCGCTCGTCACCTGGGATCAGCCCGGCGCGCCCATGAACGTCATCACCCTGGCGATGATGCAGGAGCTGTCGGCGGTGATCGACCGCATTGCGTCCGACGACGCCATCAAGGGCGCGGTGATCACATCCGGCAAGGACAATTTCTCCGCTGGCGCCGACCTCAACATGTTGCAGGGCGCCCGCGTCGAATTCGAACAGCGCGCCGCCAAAGGCGACCCGGAAGAGGCCATGCGCGTCTTTTTCGGCGAAACCCGCCGCCTGTCGCAGCTGTATCGGCGCCTGGAAACCTGCGGCAAGCCGGTGGCCGCCGCCATTCGCGGCCTCGCCCTCGGCGGCGGTTTCGAGCTGGCGCTCGCCTGCCACTACCGCGTCATGGCCGACGACGGCGCCACAAAGGTGGGGCTGCCGGAAGTCCAGGTGGGCCTGTTCCCTGGTGGTGGCGGCACGCAGCGCATCGCCCGCCTGATGGCGACGCCGGACGCCCTGCAATTCCTGTTCAAGGGCCAGCAGATCAAGCCGTCCATGGCCAGAACCATGGGCCTGGTCCACGAAACCGCCGCGCCGGGCGAGGTGATCGCCAAAGCCAGGGCCTGGATACTTGGCGGCGGCAAGGGCGTCGCGCCGTGGGACGTCAAGGGCTTCAAGAACCCCTCCGGCAAGGTGTTCTCGCCCGTCGGCATGCAGGTGTTCCCGGCCGCCAACGCCATCTACCGCAAGGAAACCTACGACAATTACCCGGCGGCGAAGGCGATCCTGGCCAGCGTCTATGAGGGCCTGCAACTGCCGATGGATCTCGCCCTGCAGGTCGAGAGCCGTTACTTCGCCCACATCCTGCGCACGCCGGAAGCGGCGGCGATGATCCGGTCGCTGTTCATCTCCATGGGCGAGCTGAACAAGGGCGCCCGCCGGCCTAAGGGCGTGGAGAAATCAAAGCTGCGCAAGCTTGGCGTCGTTGGCGCCGGCTTCATGGGGGCCGGCATCGCTTATGTCAGCGCCCAGGCCGGCATGGAGGTGGTGCTGGTTGACCGCGACCAGGCCGCCGCCGACAGGGGCAAGGCCCATGCCGAAGCGCAGATCGACGCGCAGATCCGCAAGGGTCGCGCCACCGCCGAAACCAAAGCCGCCCTGCTGGACCGCATCACCGCGACGCCCGACTATGCGGCGCTGGCCGGCTGCGATCTGGTGATCGAGGCGGTGTTCGAGGATCCCAAGGTCAAGGCCGAGGTGATCGCCAAGGTCGAGAGCGTGATCGGCGACGACGTCATCTTCGCCTCCAACACCTCGACCCTGCCGATCAGCGGTCTGGCGAAGGCCTCGTCGCGTCCGGCCAACTTCATCGGCATCCATTTCTTCTCGCCGGTGGAGAAGATGCTGCTGGTCGAGCTGATCGTCGGCCGGCAGACCGGCGACAGGGCCCTGGCCACGGCCATGGATTACGTCCGCGCCATCCGCAAGACGCCGATCGTTGTCAACGATGCGCGCGGCTTCTTCGCCAACCGCTGCGTCGGCGCCTATGTCCAGGAAGGCCATCGCATGCTGCTGGAAGGCGTGCCGCCGGCAATGATCGAGAATGTCGGCCGCATGGCCGGCATGCCGGTGGGACCGCTGGCGCTCAATGACGAGGTGGCGCTGGACCTCGGCCTGCGCATTGCCCGCGCCACGAAGGCAGAAGCTGGCGACGACGCGGTCGATCCCGACCAGCTGGCGTTGCTGGAAACCATGGTGGAAGGCGAGGGGCGTCTTGGCCGCAAGAACGGCAAGGGCTTCTACGACTATCCCGAAAAGGGCCAGAAGCAGCTGTGGCCGGGCCTGGCGAAGTTGCAGAAAACAAAGCTTGATCCCGATACGCTGGACGTGACCGAACTGAAGCAGCGCCTGCTGGTCGTCCAGGCGCTGGAGGCGGCGCGCAGCTTCGGGGAAGGCATCGTCACCGACCCGCGTGAGGCCGACGTCGGCTCGATCATTGGCTTCGGCTTCGCCCCGTTCACCGGCGGCGTGCTGTCCTATATCGACGGCATGGGCGCGCCGGCGTTCGTCGCCCTGTGCGACCGCCTGGCCGCAACTTACGGC
>Ga0182735_1000384_pt1 | contig 37340 bp, 32 predicted proteins | sample eDN5th30CKraftMG_FD_128524 | JGI IMG/M metagenome (GOLD analysis project Ga0182735, IMG submission 128524) | Enriched Miracle-Growth compost microbial communities from Emeryville, California, USA - eDNA 5th pass 30_C Kraft MG (version 2) (version 2) ...
AAATTGAATACCCTCGTCAATTCGTCAACGGAAGAGTCCCGGTACGTTATACCGTTTTTAAATTCGCTTATTAAAGGCGTTAATGGATAACTTGCCGGAACGATAAGACCTAGACCTGCCGCTATATTTTCAAATGTTTTAAAGCCGCAAGCATATCTATGGTTCGTAGTATTCATTTTTACCATGGTAAGTCCAACATCAAATTTGGTCGCTTCAAAAGCTAATTGTGTTGTGTCGACCGGCGCTAAAAAAAACACCTTTTCATTTAAACCACAACGCGTCACCATACTCCTGAGCTCCTGCTCATTATCTCCGAATCCTCGAAAATATAGTTCGGCCCCAGCAACATCCTGAATAGCCAATATAGCCTCCTCAAGCCCTCTGTTTTTTGCAAGCACTCCATGATAGTAGAGCTTTATAGGGCTTTCATAATCTCGCTGTTCGGATTGTTGTTCTGGACGAAGAGGACAGATTGTATAAGGCACGATTTGCTTTCTCTCTAACCTAAATTCCTTTATAAGATAGTTGCCCAATATTTCGTTAACGCTGCTCAATAAAATATCAGCATATTGCAATCCCGATTGTTCAATATTAAACAAAAGCCTTTTATATCGGTCATTCTTTTCCACATATTGTTGCGAATAAAGCTCATATATAAAATATGCAATAGGCTTTTTGAAGATAGTTCTTAGCAATTTCGCACCTTGTAAAGATTCTGTTTCTAAACAAAGAACCAAATCAAATTTGATAAAGAGCAGCCTAGGGATGAGAAAAAAGTTATATAGATAAACGAACGATATTTTGGTTGCGTGTCTAAGAAAATCTTTATTAAGAAACTTGAAAAACAAGTGGAGTAGTTTTCTCGGAATTTTAAGAACTGTCCGTAAAAAATGGCCACTGATGTATCTGGCACCGTAAAAATTATCTTTTCCGATATTATCTTTACCAATAATTATTACGTCATAAGTACTTCCTAACGCGCTAACTAAATTAATAAGCGCCGGGTTCCTTTCGGTAATTGTGTTATTTAAAACTAAAACCTTCTTCTTTTTCAACTATGCAATGTTTGGTTCAGTCAGTTCGACACAAGTCATTCAGCCTATCTTACGACCAGGATTGCCGACGTACCTACTATTTGACTCTAACGGCTTAATTACGGTAGTTCCCATTCCCACAAGAACCTCGTCACCTATTGAACAACCGTTTATAATATTTGACCCCGATCCGAGATAGCAATTGGCACCGATTTTTACATTTCCCGCGACGACCACATTGGAGCCAATAAGCGTATATTCCCCCACCATGCTGTCATGATGGACAACGCTATTTGGAAGTATGCAAACATGATTTCCAATATATGCGTTGCTAGTGACCACGGCGCCTGCTCCTATCAATGTATTATGCCCTATTTTTGAATGTCTTGAAACAACAGCCGAAGGATGGACAACGGTAGCAAATCGCTCATTAGCCAACTTCAATGAATTAATTACAGTTTTCCTAGTTAAAAAAGACAACGGGCTTCCAGGTACCGCAAGAATTTTGCAATTTGGATACTTTATTAAAGCCGTTCGGCTGAAGACTTTGATGCCCGCGTAGCTCTTACCAATTTTGTCTCTATCGTCACTTATAAAGCCGATACAGTGGTAATCTTGTCCTAAGCAATCTAATGCTTCGATCGCCGTACCGCCAAAAGGAAAAATCAATAAATCTTGCATAGCCACAAAACAGCCTCAAAGTATTAATGTCAGCTAATTTTTTTAAAATACTCCGCAGTCCGATCGATTCCCTCATCTAGATCAACTTTGGCCTCAAAGCCGAGGATATCTTTCGCTTTGCTAACACTCGGTATGCGCATCTCAATATCCGCGCTCAATGCATCTTTAAAAATGATTCGTGAGGAGGACTTTAAGACCCTACATACTGCTTGAGCAAGGCCTAACGTGGTAATCACTGTTCGAGCGTTACCTAAATTAAAACTTTCTCCAATTGCTTTCGGATTCTCAACGCAACGCATTAAACAATCAACGAAATCATCCACATAACACCAAGCCCTAATAGCAGTTCCGTCTCCATAGATAAAGATATCCTCATTTTTGAGAGCCCTTTTTATGAAAATTTGCAACGCTCCCTCACCGGTCTGACCGGGGCCATAAACATTAAATGGCCGAACAGTCACAACAGGCAAATTATATTGTTTATAATATGAGTGTGCTAAATGTTCTCCAGCAAGCTTGCTTACCGCATATACCCAACGTGCTTCTCCCACACTTCCCGAGACAGCGGTATCCGTTTCAGAACTTTTGAATGCATGGCTACCAAAAATTTCCGACGTCGAGAAGTCAATAAATCGGTCTGCTATCTTATTGATCTTAGCTGCTTCTAACGCATTCGCGGTTCCCATCATATTAACCCTCATTGTCCTTACAGGATCTTTAATAACAGTATCAATACCCGCAATGCCAGCAGCATGAATAACGATGTCAACGTCCTTCATGGCACTTGTAAGGTCTTCAAGGTCAAGTACGTCTCCTTTTACTACGCGTAGGTTTTTGTGATTAGCGACGTCACTTGTACTGAGCGTATCTCGATGAAAATTATCATATGCAATGATTTGATTTTCACCTATATAATTCTTTATGAGCGTGTTCGCAATAAAACCCGCTCCCCCCGTAATAAAAATAGTTTTTCCTTGTATCATAATAAATTAATGACGTTTGCGATATACTTAACTTGTTCAATATTTAACTTTTCATAACAGGGCAACGCTATTCCAGATTTATAAGCCCGATATGCGCTCGGAAATAGTGAAGTATAGTTCAGTCCATACTTCTGTTGATAATAATGGGTAGCGGGAATACATTGCGCTCCGTAATTTACCCCAATATTGTTATCCTTCAGCTTCCTTATTACAGCCTGTTGTTCATATTTGTCACCAAGAACTATATGAAACGTCTGCCATGTGTGATTTCTGTCATGTGGAATATATGGAAGCTTGATATCGCTATTAGAAATCTCATTTAAATATACGTCGGCGAGGGTATTTTTCAATTGTATGATCTCTTCGATTCTCAAGGACTGCCCATAGGCCAATGCAGCTTGAAAATCAGTCATTCGGTAATTAAAGCCAGGCGCTACAAACTCCATTTGACCATTTACATATTCGATGCCGTGATTTCGAAGTTGCCCTATTTTTTTTGCATAACCGCGGTTGTCTGTTGTGATAATCCCTCCTTCGCCTGAAGTGATTGATTTTCTAGGGTGGAGTGAAAATGATCCAAAATCACCAAAAGACCCAACGGACTTTCCATTCTGCGTAGCCCCAAAGGCACATGCCGCATCTTCAATGACAAACAAATTATATTGGCGAGCAATTTCTACCACAGCTTCGATATCACATGACAATCCGAATTCATGTACCGGGATAATGGCTTTCGTAGATTTGGTAATCTTTGCTTCAATTTTTTCAGTATCAATATTGAAGGTATTGATGTCGATATCGACAAATACCGGAGTAGCACCTACTAATTCAACAACATTTGCCGTTGCAACATAAGAGAATGCGGGTACGATGACTTCATCTCCAGGACCGATACCAAGTACGCGAAGCGCCAAATGCATAGTGGCTGTTCCGTTTGAAACTGCAATACCATTTGACACCTCCACAATTTCAGCAAACCGCTGTTCCAGTTTTTCAACATATTTTCCCTGAACCAACATTCCAGAACGAAGAACGTCGTTAACTAAATTGATGTCAGACTCACGTATATCCGGGTTGGCCAGTGGAATAAAATCCATTATCTTCTATTTTAGTGAATAAATTCGTTCAATAATATCGACCACTTTTAACCCTTCCAATGCGTTTGTCGTAATTGCCGCCCTACCATTGAGAACGTCTACCACATTTTCAATAACATAATGATGGTTGGCTGCAGATCCTTTATAGGCTCCGTAGTCATTACCCGGGTTTGTCGGAGCCAGTTCGGGCATTTGGTAATCTTTTACATTACACACTTCCACTTTGTCCATATATTGCCCACCAATTTTTACGGATCCATTTTCGGCAATAATGGTCATTGAACTTTCCAGGTTTTGGTTCCAGATGGATGTCGAGTAATTCAACGCACCCATACCGCCGTTCACAAAATCGAAACTAACAAACCCACTGTCTTCAAAATCGGTTAGCTCTTGGTGATTGAAATCATTAAATTTGCCTTGGATATTACTAATATCCCCAAAAAGCCAATACATGATATCGATAAAGTGAGAAAACTGGGTGAAAAGCGTGCCGCCATCCAGTTCCTTCTTACCATGCCAGCTGTCGGGTTTATAATAGCGATCATCCCTGTTCCAGTAGCAATTGAGCTGGACCATAAAAATCTTTCCAAGTTTACCGCTTTCAATTAGCTCTTTGATCCATACCGATGGTGGCGAATAACGGTTTTGCATGACCGCAAAAACCTGCCGATGCACTTGCAACGCTTTAAAGATTACCTTTTCAGCATCCTGCTTATTAAGCGCCATGGGCTTTTCTACCACGATGTGTTTGCGCGCTTCCAGACATTTCATGGCTTGCTCGGCATGGAAACCATTGGGTGATGCAATATTAACCACATCGGTTTCAATATCGGAAGCCAAAAAATCTTCCAGTGAATTAAAGAAAGGGACGGAGTACGCGTCAACTCCCAATTGCGTCTTGTCTTTAACGTCGATCAGTGCCACTAATTCACTCTCTTCGTTCCGGGTGACCATTTCTGCGTGGCGTTTTCCAATATGGCCGCATCCGATAACGGCAAATTTGACTTTTCGGTTAAGTGCTGTCATTTATTTGATTCGTTGTACGTGATTCTCTTTTAATTCATATTCCTGCCCCGATTCGGGACACGCTGCATAGTTGTTTTCATCGAAATGTAATCGGTGACCATACTCACTAACCCAACCGATTTGTCTGGCAGGATTGCCTACCACCAATGCATAAGAAGCAACCGTTTTGGTAACTACAGCTCCAGCTCCGATAAAGGCATAAGCGCCAATATCGTGACCGCAGACTATCGTTGCGTTGGCACCTATGGAAGCGCCCTTTCCCACATGGGTTTTCGCATATTGCCCTCGCCGATTTACTGCACTACGTGGATTCGTTACGTTGGTAAACACCATGGATGGTCCAAGAAATACATCATCGTCGCAGGTGACACCTTCGTAAATAGATACATTATTTTGCACTTTTACGTTGGTTCCTAATATTACACCGGGTGAAACCACCACATTTTGACCGATATTGCAGCGCTCGCCAATTTTACAATTTGGCATAACGTGCGAAAAATGCCAGATCTTGGTGCCTTGACCAATATTCGCGCCTTCGTCGACAACCGCTGTAGGGTGTATGAAATAGCTACTCTCAGTGTTCATCCGTAAAAAATGCTTTTACTTGTTCAATGATATAGTCCTGAATCTCTTCTTTCATTTCCGTGTGTATGGGAAGGGATATGACATCGCGACAAAGCTGTTCGGACACCGGAAAGTCGCCCTCATTGTACCCGTATTGGCCATATGCCTGCTGTAGGTGTACCGGAATTGGGTAATAAACCATCGATGGCACACCTCTTTCTTGCAAGAATGCTTTGAATGCATCCCGCCTGTTATTAGCTATTTTACACGTGTATTGGTTAAATACATGGGTCGAATAATTCGCCCTAACCGGTATTGATATACCTTCAATATCACCAAGACTCGAATCATACTTCGCGGCAACTGCTTGGCGTGCACGTGCATATTCATGAAGGTGGTTGATCTTCACATTCAATATTGCAGCTTGCACGGTATCCAACCGGGAATTTACGCCGATAGACTCATGATGGTATTTTTGGCGTTGGCCATGGTTGGCGATAATGTGAACGCGCTGCGCCAGTGTCTCGTCGTTAGTAAGCAACGCACCGCCATCGCCAAAACAGCCGAGGTTTTTTGATGGGAAAAAGGAGGTGGTACCAATGGTGCCGACGGTACCCGCAAATTGCTTATGACCGTCAGTGTAGATATATTCGGCTCCCATTGCCTGTGCGGTATCTTCGATAACGGATATTCCGTATTTAGCAGCAATCGCGTTGATGGCTTCCATATTGGAGCATTGGCCGAAAAGATGAACTGGTACGATACCTACCGTTTTATCGGTAATCTTTGATTCCAATTGCTCGTAATCGAGTTCAAATGTGTCTGGTCTTACATCAATGAACTTGGGTATTAATCCCAATAAAGCAATCACTTCTACCGTAGCGATATACGTAAATGCAGGTACGATGACCTCGTCTCCGGGCTTGAACCCCAAGCCCATCATCGCAATCTGTAGTGCATCGGTCCCATTTCCGCAAGTTACCGCATGTTGAACTTGATTGAATGATTTAAGGGATTCGATGAATGCTTTTACCTGAGGTCCATTGATATAAGCGGTTTCCGCAACGGCGGATAATAAGGACTGGTCAATCTCTTCCTTAATACGAAGGTATTGGTTTTTTAAATCGACCATTTGTATCTTCTCGTTCATAGGACTTAATTAGCAATAAGTTGGTTGGTGATATATTGTCCAATGGAAAGGCACGATGTCGCTGCAGGCGATGGTGCGTTCCGAACATGGATAATATTTTCTTTACGCAGGATATTAAAATCATCGATGAGGTTACCTTGTCGATCGCACGCCTGCGCACGTACGCCTGCTCCTCCGGGAACTAAGTCGGATTCCTGAATTTCCGGGAGCAGCTTTTGCAGTGCTTTCGTGAATGCGGATTTAGATAATGACCGATAAATTTCTCCCATGCCTGTTCTTCCGTATTTACCGACAATTTTCCAGAAGCCTGGCCACGCCAAGGTATCAAGCGTATCTCCTATATCTAAGCTTGAAAAACGATATCCTTCACGTTTAAACGCTAATACCGCATTTGGTCCCGCTTCTACGCCACCGTTGATCATCCGGGTGAAATGAACACCAAGAAATGGAAACTTGGGATCCGGTACGGGATAAATAAGATTTTTAACAAGGTATTCCTTTTCGGGCTTCAATTTGTAGTACTCACCACGGAAGGGAATGATACGCAAGTCATTTGTAGCGTCTGTATAAGACGCCACCCGATCGGATTGGAGGCCTGCGCAGGTGACGGCTTGCTTTGCCGTATAGCTTTGTTTCTCCGTTTCGATAGTAACTGTATTAGCGATTGCTGAAACGCTCATAACCTTCTCGCTAAAAACAAATTCACCGCCAGCCTGTTCGATCAGCTCTTGGAGCCTTCTGGCCATTGCTGGGTAATCGATGATACCCGTTTGTGGCACGTGGATGGCTGCTATACCTGCTGCGTGCGGTTCGAATTCCTTCAATTCGGCTTGCGTAAGTAGACGCAGTTGCTGTAAGCCGTTTTGTATACCACGGTTGAAAATATTGTTCAACGCAGAAACTTCCTCCGGTGAAGTGGCAACAATCAATTTCCCACACAGCTCATAGGCGATACCGTATTCTTTCGCAAATCGAATAAGGTCGGCATAGCCATTAATACAGTTAATTGCCTTTAGGCTACCTGGTTTGTAATAAATACCACTGTGGATGACACCACTGTTATGCCCTGATTGATGTTGTGCAACGGCAGTCTCTTTTTCGATGATGAGTACGCGGGCAGTAGGATGAAGCTGTAAAAACCGGTAGGCGGTTGCTAAACCAACTAATCCAGCACCGATCACGACGACATCGTATTGTTTTGCTATCATGGTGACGTCATTCTACAACCTGCCATCTACCAAATCCCGATTCAAACAGGCTTTCGTATCGAAAATCACTCCGTTATTACGTTTGACCTTTTGATAATCAAACTTAAGGAATTCGTTGTGTGCTACCGCAACTATAATTGCATCGTAAACAATATTACTATCTACTGTATTGAGGATATTCAAACCATATTCATGTTTTACTTCTTCGGCATCCGCCCAAGGGTCGTAAATATCCACAGTAAGACCAAACTGAACCAGTTCATCATAAATATCAACCACCCGGGTGTTTCGAATATCGGGACAATTTTCTTTAAAAGTGATACCCATAATCAACGCCTTGGAATCTTTGATTTTGTGGTCTTTCTGAATCATCAACTTCACCACTTTATCTGCCACAAACGCCCCCATATGATCATTGACACGGCGGCCGGAAAGAATTACCTGCGGATGGTAACCTAAAGCTTGCGCTTTGTGCGCCAAATAGTAAGGATCAACACCAATACAATGTCCACCAACCAGCCCCGGCTGATATTTTAAGAAATTCCATTTTGTTCCGGCGGCTTCAATCACGTCATTCGTATCGATTCCGATACGGTCAAAGATTAAGGACAGTTCGTTTACAAAAGAAATATTAACGTCACGTTGTGCATTCTCGATGGCCTTCGAAGCCTCTGCTACCTTGAGGCTAGGGGCTTTATGTGTTCCCGCTTCAATAATCGATCGGTATAAGTCATCTACCCGATCAGCAATCTCCGGAGTAGAGCCGCTGGTCACTTTCTTAATTTTGGTAAGCGTGTTGATCTTATCACCGGGATTGATGCGCTCTGGCGAATAGCCGGCAAAGAAATCTTTATTAAAGGTCAGTCCAGAAACACGCTCCAATACCGGTACGCAATCTTCTTCCGTGCAGCCCGGATATACCGTCGATTCATAAATCACGATATCGCCTACTTTCAACACCTTACCCAGCATTTCAGACGCTTTGATGAGCGGTGTCAGATCTGGAGCCTTGAACTGATCGATGGGAGTGGGAACGGTAACAATATAGGTGTTGTAAGCAGCAAGATCTTCTAAATTGGCGGAAAAGGATAAGCCGATCTCGGATTCTTTTTTTAACGCCATCACTGCCTTTAATCCTTTTAAATCGGCTTCCTGTGTGCGGTCCTTACCCGCCTGAAGCTCTTTCACACGCTCGTCGTTTATATCAAACCCCAATACGTCGTACTTCTTGCCGAACTCAATCGCTAAGGGTAAGCCAACATAGCCTAATCCAATGACAGCGATGCGGGCGTTTTCTATGACTGTTGTTGAAGAATGGTTACTCATTTAATCGAATTATTCAGTTTGTAAATAAATATTGTGATGCTAATATTGGTTACAATTTTATAAAACCTAACGAGCAACAAAAGTACTCATTTGTATTTAAATTCATAAAATTATTATGTAAATAGGTTGCGCATTTTTTAAGCATCGCGAACATCTGCTTCTACTACCATGATTTTTTGGTAAAATCTTCGTAGAATAAGCACCAATATAGTAAGAAAAACGAGCAGGAAACCGCCGATAATGATACCCTTTACTTTTCCCACTCGATCTACTTTAAGAGGGTAAACAGGCGTATCAACCAATTGGATAAGCGGCTGTTCCTGCAGTAAAGCCATTTTACTTAATTCTAAATTTTGTAGTAGTTGGCTCAGTATGGCCTTATTCGTCTCCGCCGAAAATTGTGCTTCCTGGGTTGGAGCCGTACGCTGCACTTGCCGCGTTGGGTTGAGATTGGGCGTGACATCCGATACTTTGGCTGCTGAATAAATGGCTCCAGTCATCTCCGTACGAACGGAATCCACTTTTTCTTGTAGAATAGCAATATTGTCTGTGGACTTCTTCGTCTTGGTTTGAATATAGAATTCATTCACTTCCTTGACCAAGTTCTCGTTAAACGCCTTCGAAAAAAACTCATCTGATGAAGTGACATCAACCTGAACGACAGAAAGGCCTTTATCCGGTTTCTCCACGGTTAAAACCTTTGATCTGATCGCGCTAACAATTGACGTAATTACACCGTCACGTAATCTGCGTGTTAAAGAATCTAACGTTTCAGGAGCTTTATGAAAATTCAGTACGAGCAATTCCGGTTGATCTTTCCAATCATCTTTGAGATTGTTATATGTAATATAACGCTCAATGAGTAGTTCTCCGGAATTCTGATTCACTCTCGACAATAACGTCTTTTCAAGCATGTTCCGGGATTTATACAACTCCAGAATGTTATCACCTTGAAACAGCCCTCCGGCATTTCCAGTTAGATCAATCCCTGCCAAAGCAGCCATGCCGGATAGTCTTCCTAAATTGCTCCTACTGTCGTTCCCTTCCAGGACAAAAGTAGTTGTAGCGGTATATAACGGCTGCTTCAAAAATGCATAGGCTAGACCTATTACACCTCCCAAGACTCCTGCAATCAATAAAATCCGCCATTTAGAAACAATAAAATAAAACCAAGCTTGGATATCTAAAATTATTTCCTTTATGGAGACTTCGCCATTATCTACTGGTTGTAACGGTTCAGTTGTCATATTACTTACCTCAATAAACTTACAATAACCGCTGCCAACGAAGTTGCCACGCTGCCCATACTCACCCACGCTTGTACGCCCAGCTTCTCCCGCTCTGGCTTGGTTGGAACGATAATCTCACTACCCGGAAGCACCTCGGGGTATCCCATACTGCTCCCTTCAACGGATCCGTTAGCATGCTGCACAAAGGTTTTACGCTTATGCGCCTTTGCAGTAAAACCACCAGCTTGGCGGATGTAATACTTTAGAGGTTTACCTTTCTGATATACGATTCGATTGGGGTTGAGCACTTGGCCGCGGACCATCACCGTACGAAGTTGTCGTGGTACGATGATCACATCTTTATCTTCCAACGGAATATCATATTTAGTATTGCCTTCTAAGATCTCATCCAATTTAATGCCTACGTAGTTGCTAAAAAATAGATCTGTTTCCACACTGTCCTGGCTTTGCAGCGTATTCTCCAACACCTGACTCTGTATTTGAACTTGCTCTTTTTCACGCTCAACTAATTCTTGACGGGCAGCCCCTGTCAAGGCGCTATGTCCCTGTGCCACCAAGGCATCTGACGCATTACGCTGCAACGAGGCGCCGGGCAAGTAGGCGAATTCGGTAACGCCGCCGGCACGCCGAATGAGGTCCGAAATGGTTTCATCCTTCTTAAGCAATGCGTACTCGCCTGGATAATTAACCTCACCTTCAATGCGTACGATACGTTGTACCTGATAACCGGTGCTGGTATGTACACTCACCATGTCAAACGGTTGCAGCACGAAATCCGATTGCACGACTTCTTCTCGAGTGTCAAAATTGATACGTACCAACTCAGAAATCGTTGAATCTTGTTCGTTGGTGTTTCGTCGAATACGGCGTGCGACATCAATATACTCGATGTTAGCAGCTTCTGCCAACCCGCCACTCAGCTGAATAAGGTTGCCAAGCGTCATCTGTTCAATATACTCAAACTGACCGGGTTTACGCACCTGTCCACTTATGGACACAGTATATTCTTCTCGGAGGTCAAAAATGGATGAAATCAGCACTTTATCTTCGCGCTGAAGCACCTGATCTTCCTGTGCGGAGCCTGCCATCAGCTTAGTGAGATCGACGGTGATGAGCTGTTGTGTGTTGTCCGGATTTAGCCGGTTGATGTATGCACGTGACATGAAGGCATCTTCTTTGAGGCCGTCCGCTTGCTGAATGAGCTGCCGGAGGGTGAGCCCTTCCGTAAGTGCATACAGGCCTGGGCGGAACACGGCCCCTTCAATCGCTACACGGTTGGCATAGCGATCCAAAACTTCCTCAACAATGTATTGATCCCCGTTTTGGGGTGTATACGTAGTAAAGTCTTCGGCATAGATGTCGGCCACGCTGCGTTGGCGGTCAGTAATCTGCAGTACCTTTACTTTCGCCCGGTACGCTTCTGGCGCAAAACCACCAGCAAACCGCAGCAGATCTTCCAGCGTTTCATCGGCTATTGGTTCGAAGATGCCGGGGTTATTTACTAGGCCATCGACCGTTACATGGCGATTAAATACCGGGATATGGATAACATCGCCATCTTCCAACCGCACGTTGCCGGGCTGGATACCTTTGGTCAGGAAATCATAGGCATCGATGGTGTGGATCACCTTATTATTCCGGATGAGCTGGATATTACGAAACGTACCTTTGTCGGTAGGGCCGCCCGATGCATATAGCGCATGAAACACGTTGGCCAGCGACGGCAGGGTGTACGTACCGGGGCGGGTGACGTAACCTGTAAGTGTTACCTTAATACTACGGATATTGCCCAAAGTGAGTGATAGCCGGGTACGGCCCGAAGTCAATTGCGGATAAGTGGACCGCATTTGACTTCGGATTTGATCACTTGCGTCCTCTATTGTAAGGCCAGCGACCGGCACGATGCCTACGTAATCAATATTGATTGTACCTTCGGGCGATACCGGAAGCGTATAGTTAGCTTCATTGTCTCCAGTTAGAACCAGCAACAGCTCATCGCCCGTTCCAATAACGTAATTTTTGGGTGTCGGGATATTCAGGTTCGGTTGGAAACGGATATCCGTATTGCGAAATAGCTTGGCGCCAAAGATACGGCTAGTATCGGCTGTGTCCTTTACGAGCACTAGACTGTCTAAAAAAGCGGTCGTCGAATCGACTACACGGCGCCCTTGTTGTTCGGTGGGTATTGACAGGTTGGAAGCACGTTTTCCGGCTGGCGTATTTTGCTGCCTTACGAGCGCTATCCGGCTACGCAGTTTTTGCTGCTCGGCGGCAGGCATTCCCCGTTGGGCTAAGCTCTGTATCAACTGGTCGTCCGTCAAATGGCGTTTTTCCGCTTCGGTGATGATGCGCTTCACCTGGTCGTCCGACAACTGTTCAACTCGGATCTTGGAAACATCCTGGACTTGAACTTGCGCTTGTGCCTCTGCCATGAATAGCCAGCATAACCCCGCCAGCACCAACATACATCGTTTGATCAATCTATTCACGTTTCTCCGCTTATTATATAATGTTCGAATTTGGCAAAGGTACATATTCTCCTTAGTCATAAAATGGTTTCCCGTGCAATTTAACGTTTTTTGAGCGGATGCACTGCTAAAATTAAGCCAAGTTTTCATCGCTCGTACAACACCAAGCCATTATCAATTTTCTTATCGCTCAACGTAAACACCACTTTCCGTCCAATGACCCCTTCCATCTTAGGCGCCAGTTGCGCCAGATAATCCGCATTGAGCGACGGTCCGACAACCGTTACCTCCACCACGCCGCTGTCCCGTCCCTCGGCATAATCGCCCGTAATAACCACCTGCTCCACATCGCCCATGCGCTTTAGCACAGTCTCCACAATGCGGTCTAGCCCGAGATATTTGTGTACGATATCCTGCAACGAACCAAACAGCGGATGCCTTATATTCGCCCGGTACGTGACGCGGTTCTGCTGGGCTTCCTTTTCCAGATACCCAGCCTCGGAAAGATTATTGAGCTCCTTGCGGATGGCGTTGGTGGACTCGTTGAATTCCTCGGCTAATCCCCGCATATGGCCACGGTTGGCGGCATTAATGAAAAATTTCACCAGTAACCGCAAACGGGTCTTAGAGGTAATGAGCGAATCCAACATGAACTTCCTAATCGAGCAACAAAAGTACTCTTTTTTTTGTTGGTTGCAAATTTGCACAGGGGCGGTTCGCTAAGTCCCGGTTTCGCAGGATAGCTTCGATTATGCGATTCCCTTGCCTTTATCAAAAAATCCGTATCTTTGTTTTTTGTACAAATCACTAATAACGAGGGATGTTATCCAAAAAGACCAAATACGCTATCAAAGCACTGATCGTTTTAGGCCGGAATTACGGTAAGGAACCGATGCAGATCCTGCGCATTGCGGAAGAGGAACGCATCCCCAAGAAGTTTCTCGAGCAGATCCTGTTGGAAATGCGAAATGCGGGAATCCTGTACAGCAAAAAGGGCGCCGGGGGGGGGTATAGCCTCAATAAAGCGCCGGAAGATATCCGCCTGTCGCAGGTGATGCGTCTGATCGATGGTCCGATCGCGCTGCTGCCGTGCGTGAGCCTAAATTTCTACCGCCGCTGCGACGAATGCAAATCCGAAGAAGTATGCGGCATCCGGGATACATTTATCGATGTCCGCAATGCCATGCTTCAAATTCTGAACGATACCAGCGTAGCCGACATCATTAATAAAGAGAAACGGCTGGAATTGGATGTGTGAGCAACGTTCAGGATTGCCCGGTTCAGGGCTCAAGCAAAAACGCCTGGAAGTTTTCGGGTGTTAGGATATGGGCCTCCGTACCCGGGTATGCATCCAGAAATGTCTTGGGGAAACGAGCCTTGGTATGGGCGTTCCATTTGAATTCATATGCCCGCATCTGCCCATTCCGTTCCTCGATATAATCGACTTCCTGCTGTGCGTGTGTCCGCCAGAAGTAGCGGTTACAATTGATCTCCCGATAGGCCAGGTATTTGACCCGTTCGCTCACGACAAAATTTTCCCAAAGCGCTCCGATGTCCTGCCGCAAGGCAACCGGACTGAATTGATTGATAACCGCATTGCGGAGCCCGTTGTCGTAAAAATAAAATTTCCGGCTTTTCTTCAACTCGTTGCGCAGGTTTCGGCTAAGCGATCCCAGCCGGAAGACGATGAACGACTTTTCCAGCAGATCGACATATTTTTCGGTCGTCTCATTGTCCAGCCCGGTCAGTTGCCCTAACTCATTAAAGGACACCTCATTGCCTAGCTGAAAAGCCAGCGCCTGAACGAGCCGTTCCATTTTGTCTGGCTTTTGTATGCGTTCCCATGTGAGAATGTCTTTGTACAGGTAACTACTGGACAATTGCTTCAGTCTTACTTCCTCCTCGCCCGGATTATTCACGATTTCGGGATAATAGCCGTAAATCAGCCGATGGTTCAAAAGCCGGTTTTCTTCCATAAAACCATGATGGTTCACCATTTCACCGAATGAAAAGGGATATAGGCGGTATTCCCACTTACGGCCGGTGAGCGGTTCATTGATCCGATTGGCCAAGTCAAATGCAGAAGACCCGGTTGCAATGACTTTGACGCCCGGAATCTGATCCACGATAAGTTTAATGCACAAACCGATGTTCTCGATGCGCTGGGCTTCGTCGATGACCAGTGTCTTGGCCGCGCCGATATACTGCCTGAGTAGCGTCGCGGTCGGATTGGCCAACAGCGTGCGCACATCTGCATCATCTCCGCTCCATTCAACGACCTTTTGCCTGAGCGCCGGGGCAAGCTGCTTCAACAATGTACTTTTACCAACTTGCCGGGGTCCCAAAAGAATAATCGCTTTTTCGTCAGCAAGCCGGCTGTTGACAGATGGGGCAATATCTCTATCAATCATAAATTTTGCGATTCCATTCGCAAATATAATATAAATTTTGCGATTCCATTCGCAAATTTTACAAAGTTGCTTAAGGGCGCAGTCGTTGAGTTGCTAAGTCGCGGATTCGCTGAGGCGCGGTTTCGCAAAGTTGGGTTTCGCGGTTTCGCTAAGTTGCTGAGGCGCGGTTTTGACGAAATGCTCTGAAGAATTGATGATAAGATTTGGTTCGGTAATTTATCAAGTTATTTTTCGGCTTTCTTGGTTGATACAACGGTATATTTAGGCATGTTTTAGGTTACGTTTCACCAGGTACTCATCAAGTGATGTCCGTTGACCATTATCACCAACAAACATTTTAAGCTTCTCCTGCGTTTCTTCCTTAATGAAACCTTTTTGGAAATGGGCAATCGGCATAACCGTAAGCCTGCTTATCATCATATTCATAGCTAATTGGTACGTAAACTACCGGTTGAAGCCTCAATGGGAGGCCCAGCTGAAAGAACGTATCCATAGCGGAACGGACGGCCGCTACCGCTTGACGTATGAACAGCTAAGTTTATCGCTGCTCGGGGGAAGCGCTACGGCAACCGGTATACGGCTTGTGCCGGATACAACCGCTAAATCCCAACGACCCGCTGCAGAAACGACCTATCACGTGCGCATAGGCCGACTTCGGATTAGCGGTATCGGTGTGCTCAGGTGGTTCCTATCCAAAAAATTGCATATCGGTACCATCGCCCTTGACACTCCGTCGGTAACCCTGCTGCGTCATCCGCAAAACGATACCACAACCGTGGATGTGGCTTCGGAATCGCCGTTGGAAAGGCTGGCCGAATCGGTATCACATATAAACGTGAACCGCATCCTCCTGCGGGAAGGCCGACTGGAAATGAAGGAGGAAGGCAGTGCGGCACATTTGCTGGTGCCACACGTTAACGTAACCCTTCGGGATATCCGCATCGATTCGACTTCGTTAGCAGATACCACCCGCCTATACGGCGCGGGATGGGTTGATGTGGAGGTACGCACGCTGACATACATCCGGCCGGATAGCCTCTATCTGTTCCAAGCTGGGCCCGCGCATTTCCAAACCGACGCCCGGGAGCTAACGATCGACAGCCTGCGCTATGGGATTACCGTAAGCAAAGCGGAATTTTACCGCCAGATGCAACGGGCGGAAGACATTGCGGATATCGAAATTGCACGCATCCGCCTAGCCGGAATGGACAGGTCGAGCTGGGTAAAAAAGGAGCTGCTGGCCGCTGCAGCATTGTATGTCGACAGCGGCCATATCGCCATCTACAAGGATAAAACACAGCCCAACCCGCCCGAAAACAAAATCGGCAAATCACCGCATCAGCAGTTGCTGCGGTTGAAACAACCGCTGGCCATTGACTCCGTGCTGATCCGTGCGCTGGATGTCCGGTTTACCGAGGTGAGCGATAAAACCGGTAAAGCGGGCACCGTTACTTTCGACCAAACCAACGGCACATTCCGGAACGTGACTAATGACTCCACAACATTGGCGCGCGACCGCTACATGCGGTTGCATGCACGCTCACGCGTGATGGGAGCCGGCGACTTAACGGTCGACTTCCGTTTTGACCTCTTGGATAGCCTGGGCGCACATACCTATACCGCTAAGCTGGCTGCGATGGATGGGACCGCCTTTAACCGGATGCTTACGCCGCAGCTGAACGTGGAGGTCGAAAGTGCGGCGATCAAAGGAATGCGCTTTGACATGAAAGCGGACGACCGCGGTACCGGCGGAACGCTGGAACTGGATTACGACCGGCTGAAGGTAGCGTTCCTTAAGGAAGATAACGATGGAGAAATGTCGGAGAAACGGGTGTTTTCTTTCTTTGCCAACCGATTTCTTTTGAACGACAGCAATCCGGACGCCAACGGCGTACGGCATACCGGTCAACTATACATCAAGCGGCCCAACGACTTTTCTTTTTTTAAAATGATCTGGCGCAGTATCCGCGAGGGAACAAAGGAGTGTATCGGGCTGTCGGCCCCGTAGGTACAGTCGCTATATACCGGCTTAATGAAATTGTAGCTCATACAGTCGACGGTAATAGCCGTCGATGCGCAGCAGCTCTTGGTGGGAGCCCATCTCCTTCATTTCGCCTTTATCCAGCACGATGATTTTATCGGCCTTCTGGATGGTCGACAGCCGGTGGGCGATGACGATGGAGGTGCGGTCCTTCATCAACGTATCGATGGCGCGCTGAATAAGTCCTTCGGTCTCCGTATCCACCGATGACGTGGCTTCGTCTAGCACCAATATTTTGGGGTCGTGAACCAACGCCCGGATGAAGGAAATCAATTGTGCCTGTCCGGAGGAAAGGGTAGCGCCCCGTTCCTGTACCTCATAGTCATATCCACCGGGCAACCGCATGATAAAGTCATGGGCGCCCACCTGCTTGGCTGCCTGAACGATCTGCTCACGCGTGATGGCCGGATCGTTCAGGCCGATGTTGTTGGCTACGGTGTCGGAAAACAGGAAGACATCCTGCAATACGGTTGCAATGGTACGGCGCAGGTAATTGAGTTCGTATTGTCGGATGTCTACTCCATCCAGCAGGATGGCCCCCTGGTTTACTTCGTAAAAGCGGCTAAGGATATTGATAGTAGACGACTTGCCCGCGCCGGTGGCGCCCACCAGCGCCAGCGTTTCGCCGGGCTTTACGTGAAAGCTGATGTCTTTCAGCACCCATTTGTCTTCATCGTAAGCAAACCATACGTTGTCGAATACAATGTCGCCACGGATTACACTGGGCTTCTCGGTGCCTGTATTGGGGGTCTGCTCATCGGTATCCAGCACCGCAAATATCCGCTCGGCGCTCACCATTCCCATTTGCAGTGTGTTGAACTTATCCACCAGCTCCCGGATGGGGCGAAAGATCATGTTGATGTACATGATGAAAGCTACAATGACACCCGGCGACAGCATTCCGGCCAGCACCTGCTTGGACCCGTACCAAACCAACAGCCCCAGAGCAATAGCCATAATGACTTCAATGACCGGAAAGAAAATCGAAAAATACCAATTGGCGCGGATGTGTGCATTGCGATGCTCGGCATTGGCCGCCTTGAACTTATGCATTTCCTGCTCTTCACGGGCAAAGTACTGGATGATGCTGATGCCCGATATGTGTTCCTGCAGGAAGGTATTGAGGTTGGATACCCATTTACGCACATCCTGAAAAGCGGATTTCATGGCCTCCTTAAACACGTAGGTGGCACCGATCATCAGTGGCATCGGGATCAATACAACCAGCGTGAGCTTCCAGTCGGTATAAAACATCACCCCAAGGATAACCACCAGCTGGAGGATGTCGCCAATGATCTGAATGAGTCCCTCCGAAAAGATATTGGCAATGGTTTCCAGGTCGGAGATGGTCCGGGTAATCAGTCGGCCGATCGGCGTACGGTCAAAATACTTCAGCCGCAAACCGGTAATGTGGTTGAACACATCGATGCGCAAATCACGTATTACAGACTGTCCCAGCGTGCTGGTCATCAACGTATGGAAATAACGGATCACCGTTTGGACCACCAGCAGCCCCAGCATGATCATCAGCATCAGCTGAAGCCCGTCGATGTCATTCTGAAGAATAAACCGATCCAGTGTATATTCAATAACCATGGGGAGGGCCGGCGCTACAACTGCCATGACGATGGTAAGGACGACGGAAATGGCAAAAATCCCCCGATAGGGCTTCACATATCGCATCATCCTGCGGAGCAGGTGCGTATCATACGTCTTGCCGGTGATGTTGGGATCGCTCATGGGTTGCTGCAAAAGTACGATATTTGGTGGACATGTATATGCTTGCAGCTCAAAGGTACGGATAGGCTACTTCCGTGAGGTATAATCCATCCGGTGGCACGGAAGCGCCTGCCGCCGAACGGTCCTTACTTTGTATAACGGTATGCATGTGTTCGGGAGCATGTTCACCCCGTCCGATTTCTACCAAGGTCCCCACAATGGCCCGTACCATGTTGCGCAGGAACCGGTTGGCGGAGATGTGGAACACCAATTGGTTGTCGTTTGCCCACTGCCACTCAGCATGGGTGATGTGACAAATATGGGTGTGTACCTGCGTGTGGGATTTGCTGAAGCAGGCAAAGTCTTCGTATTGCAGAAGGATCGCTGCCGCGGCATTCATGGCCGCTACATCGGGTACATCGCGCAGCAGCCACGACCGGCCCCGCAAAAACGGGTCTTTCTGGAAATGCACGTGGTATTCGTAGGAGCGCCTGGTTGCATCAAAACGTGCATGAGCATCCGGCGCTACGGCTAAGAGCCTTTTCGCAGCGATATCGAGGGGAAGCAGTGCATTGACTTGATACAGGAGTTTGGGAATATCTGCTGGAGCCAACGTACGATCCAGATCAAAATGGGCATACAACTGGGTGGCGTGTACACCGGTGTCTGTACGGCCGCAGCCTACCGTATGGATAGGCTGCCGGTGGAGCGTACTCAATGCTTGGTCGAGCACTTGCTGTACCGTCTGCGCGTTCGGCTGAATCTGCCAGCCGTGATAGGCACGGCCATCAAAAGCGATCTCAATGAAATACCTGTTGGTGTTTTTCACGGAGACAAAGGTAAAGAATATGCTGATGTTATGCACGACGGAACTGCAACGCTCACTTCGTTCACGCCACTAGGTTCCTTTCGTGCCTTGCAACGGCAGCTATAATTTTCCCCTATTATACGGCCTCGGTTTTCGGCGCTTCATCAAGAATCGTCAGACATTTAGCTAAATAAATTAGCCTTTATATGGCTTTATACTTATCTTTGACTTTAACATAACTAATCTATACCATGGAAAGACCACTGCCTGAACTGCTCCCGGGAGGGAGGTACATCGACATTCTGACCGATTGGTCCTTCAAACGGATCTTCTCGGGAGAATCCAACAAACGGAACCTCATCGAACTACTCAACGACCTACTCGACGGCGAAAAACGCATCCGACATCTTGTGTACCTGCCCACGGAAGAACTGGGCGGCAACAGTGAACAGCGGCGTATCATCTTCGATCTGAAATGCATCGATGATAACGGCGAAATCTTCCTGATCGAAATGCAGCGGGTAGCTCACCGCAATTTCCGTGACCGAACGGTATTCAGTACTTCACGGATCATCAGCAACCACTACGCACAGGGCGACGATTACCACGACACAGAGCTGCCGGAAGTCTATTTCATCGGCATCCTCGATTTCCACATGGATCCCGCCGAACGGGAACACTACATCCGCCGTGTAGAGCTGACCGATCGGGATACCGGAAAGGTTTTTTACCATAAATTGAAGTATATATTCCTAGAGTTGGTTAACTTTGTTAAAAAGGATGAAGAAATCCGCACGGACATGGACCAGTGGTTCTGGCTGTTCAAGCACCTGCACGGAGCCGACCAGTTGCCGGCATTCATGAGGAAGAAGGTGTTCGGGCGGATATTCAACATTGCGGAGATTGCCAACTTAACAACGGAGGAACTGATGGCATACAATGCAAGCATACAAGCTAAGTGGGACTGGGACAACGCGGTGTCCCTAGCTGAGGAACGGGCCGTGGAAAAAGCGCTGGAGCAAGAGCGTGCCAAAACGGCGAAGCTGCTTGAAAAGGAACGAGCTCAGGCGGAAGCGGAGAAACTCGCTACAGCACGGTCCATCAAAGAGATGGGAGTGCTGACTAACCAGCAGATCGTCGAAAAATTCAACCTCTCACTAGACGTAGTCGAAGGGCTTTAATATTTAATAAACGAAACCCAACAATAAAAACGACAATCCCAATGCCGCAGGAATGCACGAAAGGAACCTAGTGGCGTGAGCGAAGCGAGCGTTACAGTTCCGTCGTGCATCCCGCGGCAAGCGCAAATTTGCAACTCCGCAGATTCGCAAATCACCAAATTAACGTATCTTTGCGCACTATGATATACCTTACACGGCGCGAACGATTTAACGCGGCGCATAAACTATACCGCGAGGGGTGGACGTTGGAACAGAATGAGGCCGTTTTCGGTAAATGTTCCAATCCCAACTGGCATGGCCACAATTACGAACTATTTGTTACCGTAAAGGGAGAAGTCAATCCGGAGACGGGATTTGTCATCGATTTGAAAGAACTGAAAAAAATCATCACCACGTATGTGATTGACAAACTTGATCACCGGAATGTCAATTTAGATGTGGATTTCATGCAAGGCAAGATGGCCTCAACGGAAGTATTGGCAATTGAAATCTTCCATCAACTGAAACCTCATGTAGAAGCTCACCAGGCGTTCTTGCACTCGGTCAGGCTGGTTGAAACTGAAAACAACTCTGTGGAATATTTCGGCGACTGACGCCGGCTATAAATGGATATGACTATGGAAACTAACTTTCCACTCAATGAAGAAGAGATTGACGGATATGTAAAAATAGACCGTTACAACCCCGAAAAGATAGCTCGGATTGCCAGCCATTATACGGAGATCCTTGAGTTATTGGGAGAGGACCCTTCCCGTCAGGGATTGCTGAAAACGCCCGAGCGGGTAGCCAAAGCGCTGCAATACCTGACGCATGGTTACGACCTAGACGCCGCCGCCATTTTGCGCGGCGCGATGTTTGAAGAAGAGTACAGCCAGATGGTCGTCGTAAAAGACATCGAAGTATACTCGATGTGCGAGCACCACATGCTGCCCTTTTTTGGGAAAGCACACGTGGCCTACATTCCCAACGGGCATATCGTGGGGCTCAGCAAAATACCGCGTGTGATTGACATCTTCGCCCGTCGATTGCAGGTACAAGAGCGGCTTACCAATGAAATACGCGATTGCATACAAAACACATTGAACCCCGTCGGGGTAGCGGTGGTGATCGAATGCAAACACCTTTGCATGTGTATGCGTGGTGTGCAAAAGCAGAATTCCGTAACGACCACATCGGCCTTTACCGGAGAGTTTGCCCACGAACGTACACGCAACGAATTTTTGAGACTCATTACCGCGTCGCTGGATTAGCGGGAGTGCTACGTTCTCACGGCATGACCTTGCTCATCAGTCTTTGTCTTTGACCGACTTTGCTTAATCGAGGCTGATGTGCTCTTTGTCGGACGATTCAAAATAACCTCAATCCAATCCGGATGGCATCTTTCGCGCGCAGATCCGCCTCAGCGCCGAATGAGCGCGCATACATCACGCGCAGCCGCTGCCATTCAAGTCCAACATGGCCCTCTCCGAAGTGTGCTATCTCAGATGTACGTAGGTAGTGAACACCGATAATTTCCTGCAACTTAAGCCGGCGGAGCAGCGGGACTTTGCTAGTGAGCAGGGTAGATAGGTTATATTCGCCGTGTGCCTCCACAAAACTTCCTGCGGTACTGTATCGGTAGTAGTCCAATAGCAGAAAGGTGCTGAGCTGCTGATCAGACACGAACAGCTGTGTTCCCTTGAAGTGCCGGTAATCGGTATAATACAATCGCTTGCTGTTCAAAAATGTACCCCCGCGGATGTCGAATGAGGCGCGGCCATACATCCCCAACCCGATTTCTGTTTTGTGCAGCCGGGCCATCACCAGATCATAGTCCGTATCTCCGCCGAAGACCTCCGCGATTCCCTTTGTATAATTTACCGACAAGGTGGGCCAGTTGGATGGAAGGTATACACGGCGATGGGGATAGGTTTCGTACTTGGTACCGAAATCATATAGCGCACCGACACTTAGTTTAAACGACTGGTTTTCGTCGAATAGGGGAACATCGTTGTGGGGAGCAAAGGGGTTGTTCGAAGTTAAGTGCCGCTCATTTCGCTCCCAAAACGTATAGCGCGTGCTATTGGGTAGCCAGCGACGGTTTTCCCAGGTGGCCGATGCCGTCAACTGCACATTGGCGGGCAGGGTATACCTCCAATTCACCGTGGCAAACGTACGCTCGTACAACTTCAGGTAATTGCGCCCGACAAAGGCGGTGCTGATCGTGTTGAAAAGCGGCGGCAGCGCGCCTCGATTGTTTAGGTCTTGTACGTTGCTACCGCCGGATACATTGAAAAGACTTTTTCCCAATGGAAATGCCGTGCCCAGGTACCCGTTGAATCGCTTGTTCGCAAAACCATAACGCGCATTTCCATACACGGTAACCTCACGGTCAAGAAGGGTATCCACCCGCTTGACATACCGAGCACCGTAATTGAGTGCAAGGCCTTCCACGGTGTTGAAAAGCACGGACGTGGCCAGCCCGTCCGTCGAAATCCGCCAGCGCTGCGCACGGTTGCGGTAGGTATAGCCTCCTAATAGAAAACCTTGAGGCTTGAACCGGTTGGATCGTCGGTCCACCGAATCCAGGTACGCTTTCGACTCGCGTCGCCGCTGCAGGCTATCCTTTCGGATATAATCTATCCGTTCTTCTTCGGTAAGCGGCAGCGGACGGTGCTCGGCCCAATATACGGAATCCCGCTTGTTGACACCTTCTCCAATGCGCAGCACTTCATTGAATTTCGCTTTTTCCAACGCGGAGCTCAGCACATAGTCGTTGTATACAGCCGCAAAATAACCACCCACCCGGAAGCCGAGCAGTCCGCCTGCAAAGTCGAAGCGGATGCTCGACGGTTGCCATTGCCCCCCTTCGAGCGGAATGTATTCTTGGCGGATATGCAGCGTATCAAGAATATTGATACCTGCCTCTTTGGTAAGCTGCAGGTTGAGTCCATAGATCCGCCACTGGTCTTCGATGATATACAGATTCCCCCGATAAAGCGGCTCGGCCTTACGGCGGGGAGTAACCTCGATCTTGTGGATGGTCAATCCGTTTTCCTCCGCTGTACCTAAGAGCCGGTAGCGATAGTAGCTTAATGCATTGTCGGCTATCGGTGATACAAAGGGTCGCGCACTGAGCCCATCCACGATGGGCTGATGGTTTTCATAGAAGTTAAGTTTGAGGTCTGCCGCTCGGTTGAAGCTAAAAGCCCGGCTATTGCCCGAGAACTTCGAACTGATCATTTCTTCGCGGAAGTCATCGGGTGGGCTGACCGTGATGCGAGATTCGGATTCGGAGAGGTAAACGATGCCCGTACGGTTGGAATCCAGCCCGATTTCCTGGCCGATTTCATTGAGGTCGATGCCCAAAAACTTCTCCGGTGCCTGCAACAACCGCTGCACCCCTTTGATGTACACATGGGCGGTGTAGGGGCTGGCTTCATACAGGTGCTGTTTACGCAGCCGGATGGCCTGACGGATGATTGCATAAGCGGGATCCTCGCCCTGGCCGATCACCACTTCATCCAACATATATGCCTCGGCATGCAGGGTGACGGAGAGGGTGGTGTCTCGATTCAACACCACCTGCCGGGCGGCTTGCCGGTATCCAATCGCCCGGATGAGCAGGGCATGATTGCCCGCTGGCAGCCGGAGCTTGAACACGCCCTCGCTGTTGGCAGCAGTACCCACCCCGGTTTGCTGCTTATAGATACTCGCAAAGGGCACCGGATTCCCCTGTTCGTCCGTTACCTGTCCGCTCACGTGGTAAGACTGCGTATGGGCCGACAGTGAAACCACAAAAAGAACAAGCGTAAAAACGGATCTGAGCATCCCTTACCTTATTTTATTTACTCGTCAAGAAGATCCGGCCGACGTTCTTTGGTACGGGCAAGGGCCTGTTCATCGCGCCATGCGTGAATGGCGCCCTCGTTGCCGCTCAGCAGCACATCAGGCACTTTGTTTCCCCGCCAGTCGGCCGGCCGTGTATACACCGGAGCGTCCAGCAAGCCCCCCTGAAACGAATCGGACAGCGCAGATGTCTCGTCAGACAGCACGCCGGGAACCAGCCGGACCACTGCATCAACCAACACCGCAGCGGGCAATTCGCCACCCGACAATACGTAATCGCCTATTGAAAGCTCTTTCGTTACAAAGACATCGCGAATGCGCTGGTCAATTCCTTTGTAATGTCCGCAGAGCACCATGAGGTTTCCCTTGGTGGAGAGGTTATTGGCAATTGTTTGGTTGAGTGTAGTACCGTCGGGGGTCATGAAAATGATTTCATCGTATTTCCGGGCTTCCTGCAGCTGCTCGATGCACGCCGCAAACGGCTCGATCTGCATCACCATGCCACTGCCGCCGCCATAGGGATAATCGTCTACGCTTTTATGCTTGTTATTGGCGTAGTCGCGCAAGTTGTGTACAACAATTTCGCATACTCCTTTTTTTTGGGCGCGTTGCAAAATGGAATGCGCAAAAGGACTTTCTAACAGGCCCGGCAGCACTGTGATAATATCAAACCGCATTTCTTCCTCCTACCAGAAAATCGCATAGATCGCTACGAGCAACCCAACGATGATGATCGTACCTGCTAGGAACCCGGGGTGCACCTTAAACATGCCGCGGTCCACTTCGAGCCCGTTGGGCACTACACCGCGTTTGTTTTCGATGACACTGATGATGTACATCCCCAAGATACAGAACAGAAACACAATACCCATGCGATCGATGAAGGGAATTTCGTAGATGCCTGCCGCATTGGGCACCGCAAATCCGATGGAATATAATCCGGATAAATCCGTCCACTCGGGCAGAAACTTCAGCAGGACCGACAGGGCAAAACCACCAACCGTTGCAAACAGTGCCGCATTGGATGTGGATTTCTTCCAGAAGAACCCGAGAATAAACATGGCAAAGATACCGGGAGATACGAATCCGGTATATTCCTGAATATACTGGAACCCACCTTTCTCAATGCCTAGATGCGGTGCAATGAAGACAGCCAGGATCATCGTAACCACAATGGTGATTTTGCCGATATTGACCAACTGACGCTCGGAGGCTTCCTTGTTGAATATTTTCTTATAGATATCGAGGGTAAAAATCGTCGCAATACTATTGGACTTTCCAGCCAGCGACGCCACTACCGCCGCCGTCAATGCGGCAAAAGCCAGTCCTTTCAACCCCACGGGAAGCAGGTTGAGCAGCACCGGATACGCTTTATCCGGACGTACTACATCGCCCTCCAGCATCTCGGCCTGAAAGAACCCTTCCTGATACAATACATAAGCGGCGATACCCGGCAGCACCACGATAACGGGCATCATCATTTTCAGGAACGACGCAAAGAGAATCCCGTTCCGGGCGGTTTTGAGGTCAGCCCCCAGCGCTCGTTGGGTGATATACTGATTGCACCCCCAGTAGTTGAGGTTGACGATCCACATGCCGCCAATGAGGATGGAGAGCCCCGGCAAACTAATGTAATGTTCCTGCGTCTTATCAAAAATCATGTCGAAGTGCGAGGGCGCCTTTTCGTGCAACAATCCCAATCCATTAAGTACGCCTGTTGTTCCGAAATGCTCAGACACCATGTTGAGCGCCAGATACGTCGTGGCGAGTCCGCCGAGAATCAGCACCAGCACCTGGATTACGTCTGTATACCCAATCACTTTCATGCCTCCCAAGGCGATGAAAATGGCAAAGATCGCAAGCCCATACATGCACACCGTGAAGTTTATATCTGAAATGGCCGAAACCGCCAATGCCCCCAGGTAAAGAATGGAGGTGAGATTAACCACAACATACAGCAACAGCCAGAATACCGCCATGATGGTACTTACCGTGCCATTATAGCGCTGGTTAAGAAACTGAGGCATGGTGTAAATCTTATTCTTCAGGTACACCGGGATGAAAAACACCGCTACAATAATCAGCGTAGCCGCTGCCAGCCACTCGTAGGCTGCAATGGCCAGGCCCAGCTTGAACCCGTCGCCGCTCATGCCGATAAACTGCTCTGCCGAAATGTTCGAAGCAATCAGCGATGCCCCGATAGCCCACCAGGTTAGCGAACCCTCGGCCAGAAAATAGTCCTTGGTATTTAGTTCCTTGGTTTTCTTACGGTAGTAAATCCAAAGGCCATAGCCTGCGATAATGATAAAATAACATAAGAAAACGATATAATCCGATGGTGCCAAGGTTTTCATTTGCCTGCTTTTGCTATAAGTTTATAAAGTTGGCTAATGTAAATATTAATCGGAACAATCGCAATGTGACAGGATCACATTTACGGAAATTTCTTGCCGCAATAAATGTAGAAACCTTATTATAAGCAACTTAAATTAGTGTTTCGAACACACTAAGCATCCCTTACGTAACTAAGTATCCCTATGTAAACTGGCCGATAAAATGCTGAATGACCCATGGATAGAAAAGAATTGTCATCACAATTCCAAAGACGGCACCGTAGAAATGCGCATCGTGGTTGATGCTGTCGCGGGCATTTTTCGATGCCCATACGCAATATCCCAAATAAAGGATGGCAAACAACCAGGCCGGCATGGGAATGACAAAGAAAATGCCCAGCATGGTCTTCGGCTGGAAGAGGATAAAGCTGAACAATACTGCGCTGATGGCTCCCGACGCCCCCAAGCTGTAGTAGTGCGGATTGCTGCGTTCTTTGAACACGGTACGCACGTCACTCAGCACCAAACCCAGTACATAGAGCAACGCAAATTGGAGGTGCCCCCATGTACTCAGGCTTACGAAGAAGGATTCAAGTGCAAAACCAAAAAAATAGAAGGTGAGCATGTTGAATAACAAGTGCCCCCAATCGCGGTGAATCAGTCCACTGGTGAGCAGGGTATACAGCCGCTGGCCCCTGCTTACCCGATAAGGGTGCAGCATAAACTTTTCGAAAACGTGGGGGTTTGAAAATGTATAAATGCTGGTGACGATGGTAAAGGCAAAAATAATGCTCGCCACAGGCGTATTGATCAAATATTCTCTCATGTTGGGTAATCTTGTGCCGAAAGTAAGAAAAAATATCGGACATGTGAGACAGCTTAGCCAGCGGAGAACAAATTCAGCTGCCTGCCGCGCTGCGGTGCAAATAAATCGAGCCGCAGATCGGGCATCGGTGTGGACGGCATATACCGTTTGACGCTCACCTTGAACAGCTGCCGGATGCTCGACGCCAGTTCGCCCTCACCGCGCATCCTGGTGCCCCATCGGCTATCGTTTAGTTTCCCTCCGTGGCAGGCCTCAATGCTATGCAACACCTTCTCCGCCCTGTCGGGATACGCCTTATGCACCCAGTCGGTAAACAGCTCGCCGATTGCGCCATTTAAGCGGACGATGGTGTAGCCCGCTCCCCGGGCGCCGTGCTCGGCAGCGGCTTTAATAACCTCGGGCATTTCATCGCTGTTAAGGCCTGGCACGATGGGTGCGCACATGATCATAACAGGTATCCCGGCTCCGCTAAGGGCTTGAACTACCTTCAGTCTGCCCTTGGCAGTAATCGTGCGCGGTTCCATTTTCTGGCGCAGCTCTTCGTTCAGCGAGTTGAGCGAGATGGCGACCTGTACGAGCCCGAGCCCAGCCATTTCGCGCAGGATGTCAAGGTCGCGCAGGATCAGGCCATTCTTGCTGATGATGGACACCGGATGCCGGTATTTCAGCATCACCTCCAATACCGCCCGCGTAATTTTCAGTTTCCGTTCGATGGGCTGATAACAATCGGTATTTCCCGACAGCATAATCACCTGAGGCTGATAGTTTTTGGCGTTGAATTGCCGTTCTAATACTTCCGCGGCATTCCGCTTGACAATGATTTTCCGCTCAAAATCCAGTCCGGCGCTGTACCCCCAATATTCATGCGCATTGCGTGCGTAGCAATAGATACAGCCATGCTCGCATCCCTGATACGGATTGAGCGAATACCCCATGGGAAGATCGGGACTGTCGTTGGCACTGATGATCTTTTTGGGATGCTCTTCGATGAGTTGGGTGTTTGAGTCTTCCAAAAATTCTTCATCAAGTCCTTCGATGTGTTCCGCTACATACCGTTGGGCTGCAAATTTATTGTGTGTATTGACCTGCGCACCACGCCCTTTGAAATAGTCGGAATTCTGTATGGTATCCATACAGCAAAGTTACTAAATAAATTAGTAATTGTTCGCTGCGAAATTTAGCTTATCCGGTCTTCAAGCAGAAACACATACAGCTCTTTGGGGCCATGCGCTCCCAATACCAGGGTTTTTTCAATATCTGCCGTGCGACTGGGCCCGGTGACGACACTGATCAGCGAGGGCAACGCTTCTCCATATTTGTGCTGCATGAGGGACAAACCATCTTTAATATCCATCACCAACTGTGAGGTGTAGGCGATCACCACGTGAATACTGGGATAAATCGTTAATCGACGCCCCCCTGCGTTGCCGTTGCTTACCAAAATACTGCCGGAGCGTGCAATTAGTGCTTCGCAGGTGGTGATTCCGGCTTCGGCCTCCATAAAATCCTTTTCCGTGCGAAAAAATGGGAATTCATACTTGTCAAGCAACTGCTGGACGGCAGGCTCCCAGGCGTACATTTTCCGAAGCTTCTCTTGCTCGGCGAGGGAAAGGAGATTCTCAATGCAACTCACTTCATCTTCGCAATAGACGAATTTGCCGGCAACGGCTGTTAACCGCTGTGCAAAAAGAATATCCATCGGATCAGTCTCGCGGACGTGGAGGGCCGTTTCCTCGAAATTCGGATACGGATGCTCCCGCTTTTGGAGCAGGGCATGCCGTATTTTTTTCAGCATCTGCTCCTTGGCCGTCGTATTTTTTACATTCTTTTGCATCGATGCAGCGGTCTACTGCGTATCCTCTTCTGACGATTTATTATCAAATGTACCGGAGTTGTCCCCTACGCCGTCGTGCACCAATCCTTCTGCGGCCTTACGCTGATCGCCGTCACCCTCTCCGTTTACAAACTCGTCATAGGTGGTGCGGTGATCAAACGGACGTTTGCCGAGGATCTCTTCCAAGTCTGCCTGGAAAAGGATTTCCCTTTCGAGCAGTTTCTCGGCCAGTGCAATGAGGCCATCCTGTTTGTCGAGCAGCAATTTCCTGGTTTTTTCGTAAATGTCTGCAATCAATCCACGGACTTCCTCATCGATCAATTCGGCTGTTTTTTCAGAATACGGCCGTTGGAATTGGTTTTCCTGACTGTCGTTGAATGAAATATTTCCCACTTTCGGGTTCATGCCGTACACCGCTACCATGGCATACGCCAATTTTGTAATACGTTCCAGGTCGTTCTGAGCGCCCGTGGAGATTTTACCGAAGGTGATATCTTCAGCCACGCGCCCGCCCATGGTCATGCACATTCCATCGACCAATTGCTCGGTGGTGTATAAAAACTGTTCTTTGGGCAGGTATTGGGCGTAGCCCAATGCAGCCACTCCCCGGGGCACGATAGACACCTTCACCAAGGGGTCTGCATGTTCCAGAAACCAGCCGGCAATGGCGTGGCCTGCTTCGTGGAAAGCCACGATTCGTTTTTCTTCGGGTGAGATGATTTTGTTCTTCTTTTCCAGTCCGCCGATTACCCGATCGATTGCATCCTGGAAATCCTGCATGTCAATGGAAGCTTTATTGCGCCGGGCAGCAATCAGGGCTGCCTCGTTGCACACGTTGGCAATTTCGGCGCCGGCAAAGCCCGGTGTTTGTGCCGACAACTTTTTGGCATCTACCTCAGCCGCCAGCTTCAAGGGCTTGAGGTGCACTTTGAAGATCTGCTCGCGGCCTACCAAATCCGGTTTATCAATGGATATCTGCCGGTCGAACCGTCCAGGCCGCAGGAGTGCCGAATCCAGCACGTCGGGCCTATTGGTGGCTGCCATAATAATGATCCCTGAGTCGGTGCCAAAGCCGTCCATTTCGACCAACAACTGGTTCAGTGTATTTTCCCGCTCGTCATTACCGCCCATCACGCTGTTTTTACCCCGGGCACGCCCGATTGCATCGATCTCATCGATGAAGATGATACACGGCGCTTTGTCTTTCGCCTGGCGGAACAGATCGCGCACGCGCGATGCGCCCACACCCACAAACATCTCCACGAAATCCGATCCCGACAGCGAGAAAAAGGGTACCTGCGCCTCGCCTGCAACGGCTTTTGCCAACAGCGTTTTACCGGTTCCCGGCGATCCCACCAAAAGCGCCCCTTTGGGGATTTTACCGCCCAGATTGGTGTACTTCTTCGGATTTTTGAGGAAATCCACGATTTCCATCACTTCCTGTTTCGCTTCTTCCAGGCCGGCCACATCGCTGAAGGTGATGGCCACTTGTGACTCTTTGTCAAACAAGGTGGCTTTAGACTTGCCGATATTGAAAATCTGTCCGCCGGGGCCGGCACCACCACCGCCCATGCGCCGCATGATAAAAATCCAGAATACGATAATCAGCACCAGCGGCAGCATGATGGAAAAAATCCAGCCGGTCCACGCATTGGTACGGTCTTCCAACCGCAGTGAGACCTGTTCACTCGCCTCCACATCCTGCTGCGCTTCACTCAGCTTACGTTCCAGCGCATCGTAGGAGCCATCCGTAAAGAAATATTGGGGGCCCGACGACGGTGTAAGCGTCAGTCCGTTCGAGTTGGGCTGTACATCCTTATATTTTGGATCGGAAAGCCGATCTTTCTTGATAAATACTTCGACAAAAAACAACTCATTCCGTTTGTAGGCGATCAGACGCTCTACATCACCCGGTTTCAGCATTTTCTCCTCAAACTCCTGGTAGGTGATCTGCTTGGCTTTGTCGTCACTGAACATGTATTGCAGCGCAAAAAAGCCAAAAATCATCGCCACCCACAGCCACATAATGTTGAATCGTGGTGGCTTGGGTGTCACTTTTTTGTTGGGTACTCTTTTTATTTTATTGGGTCCGTTAGGCATACCTGTTCTTCTCTTTTGTTTACGCTCACTTATATTACGCACTTTGATAATATTCTAATTCTGCATCGCCCCAAAGGTCTTCTATGCCGTAAAATTTTCGTTTGTCGGTCTTGAAAATGTGTACGACCACGTCTACAAAGTCAAGCAATATCCATTCTCCATGTTCAAGCCCTTCTTTACGCCAGGGCTCCTGGTTCAGTGCTTTAAACACTTCTTCTTCGACACTTCTGGCCAGCGCATTGACCTGTGTAGCCGAATCTGCGTGGCAAATTACAAAATAATCAGAAACCGAACTACGGATGTTCCTCAAATCAAGCCGCACAATCTCATTCCCTTTCTTCTCTTGCATACCGTGGATCACTACCTCCGATAAACGGGCTGATAAGACTGATTTTTTGTTTTTTATCATTAAAAATAATTATAGTTTTGGGCACTATTACCCCTTTAACTTTATTTCGTATTGCAAAGTAACACATTTTCGGGATTATTTGATGGTCGAAATGTTATTACATTACAGCGGGTACCTTCTACCAATGAATACCTAAAAGATGAACTGTCAAAATCCACGCCACTTCGTGAAGGCACTGTAATAATGGCAGTTGAGCAGTATGCCGGCAGGGGCCAGCAGGGAACCGCGTGGCAAAGTGAGCCCGGCAAAAACCTCACGTTCAGCCTTCTCCTTATGCCTTCCTTCCTGGATCCCAAGCATCAATTCCGCCTAACGATCGCCATCAGCGTCGCATTGGCCCAATGGTTGGAATCGTTGCTTCAAACACCTGTAACGATAAAATGGCCCAACGACATGTATGTCGGCGACCGGAAAATCGGCGGTATACTCATTGAAAATATCCTCCAAGGGAAAATCTGGAAATCGGCCGTTGTCGGGATTGGCATCAACGTGAATCAGACCGAGTTCTCCCCTGCGATCGGTGCGCACACGGCTTCCGTCAAACAAATTTTACATACAGATTGCGATCTGACTGAATTAATGACCGATCTTTGCCGGTACGTTGAGCGAAGCTACCAGGGGCTGAAAAACGGAACATATGATGCCCAACTGGCATTTTATACGCAACACCTCTACCGGCTGGGTGAGTTGCATCCGTTCCTTGTAGATGGCGTGCGTGTAAACGGTATATTGAGCGGAGTAACGGAAACCGGGCGGCTGCAGGTTGATTTCAATCATCATACGGTTGATTTTGATATCAAGGAAATCGCCTTTGTCATTTGAGCGAAATTGCTTAACTTTGCAGGCCAAACACCTGACAAGCTCATGGGATTAAACCTCCTTAAGAAAGCAAGGTCTTATTCCTATAATTTACATGTAACATAGTTGATTATGACGAAGAATTTTTTAATGACGGCCGTTGTTTTTTTACTAGCGGTCACCGGTGTTTCGGCGCAGATTGAACGACCGGTAAAATGGCAGTTTGGGGCGAAGAAAATCAGTAAAGACGAAGCCGTTGTTTTCATGAAGGCCACCATGGACAACGGATGGCATATCTATTCTCAGCATGTGGAAGAAGGAGGCCCCATTAAAACCAGCTTCACGTTTACACCTTCGGGCGATTTTACGTTGGTCGGCAAAACCGCCGAACCCAAACCCAAGGTGAAACACGAGGAGGTGTTTAAGATGGATGTAGGGTATTTCGACAAAGAAGTGGTATTTCAGCAAAAGGTGAAGCTGAAGAAAGGGCAAACCACGGTCAAAGGTGCTGTTGAGTATATGGCGTGCGACGCTGAACGCTGCCTCCCTCCCGACGAAGTCACGTTTGCCGTAGCGGTAAAATAAGTAGCGGTACGTATAATACGAATTCATGAGGCACCTTATTCTTGTTTTATCATTCCTGTTGGGTATGGTCTTTACGGGCGTGCCGCATGGCTTCGCTCAAGATACGTTGCTCAATTTTGACGACGTAGTGTTTACAGACGGGCAGGATACCTCCGTTGAATTGGGCGACGATACCCTGATGGACGTGCCGGAAGATGTGGTATTTACCGATGGTCAAGATACCGCTGCAACCGCACCGGGAGACACACAGACATCCGTAGCAACACCGGTACGGACAACCGATACGCCTGAGTCGCTTTGGGGCATCTTCGTAGCCGGCTTTCTGGGCGGGTTTCTCGCCATTGTAATGCCCTGTATCTACCCAATGATTCCCCTCACCGTCAGCTTTTTTACCAAGCGGGCGGAAACCAAAGGAAAAGGCATCCGTGGAGCGTTGTTGTACGGCCTATCCATCATTGTTATCTACGTGCTTTTGGGGTTACTGGTGACCATCCTCTTCGGCGCCAGCGCTCTCAATGAACTGGCTACCAACGGCATATTCAACCTCTTTATCTTTGCGATATTGCTCATTTTCGGCATTTCGTTTTTAGGTGCATTTGAGATTACCCTACCCAGCTCATTCGTCAATACGGTAGACTCGAAATCAGATGCCCGGGGATGGGTTGGCATCTTCTTCATGGCAGCCACCCTGGCCGTGGTATCTTTTTCCTGCACCGGCCCAATCATCGGCAGCGTCATCGTATTGGTGAACCAAACGGGCAACTACCTCGGTCCGGTTATTGGCATGTTTGGCTTTTCGCTGGCGCTAGCGATGGTGTTTACGGTATTTGCGGTATTTCCCAATTGGCTCACCTCGCTTCCCAAGTCTGGCGGTTGGTTAAATTCCGTAAAAGTTGTACTGGGCTTTCTGGAAATCGCGCTGGCACTCAAATTCCTGTCTACGGCAGATTTGGTATACCACTGGCGTATACTGGATCGCGAGGTCTTCCTTGTGTTATGGATTGTCATTGCCGCCTTCACTGGATTTTACCTGTTGGGTAAAATCAAGTTATCACACGATTCGGATTTGCCTTATGTATCGCTTACGCGGCTCTTCCTGGCAGGGGGCTTCTTTGCCTTTGCGCTGTACATGGTGCCGGGCCTGTGGGGTGCGCCGCTGAAGGTGATCAGCGGGTTGGTACCGCCCATGCATACGCAGGATTTCCGTGTGGCTACCTATGATCAACGTACGGTTTCGATGGGTACGGCGGCGACAGGCACGGCGGCGGGTATGCCCGCGGTAAAGAAATATGCCGATATCCCGCTCCATGTGCCCAATGACATCGATGGATTTCTCGACTACGACGAAGCCTTAGCCTACGCCAAGCAGGTGAATAAGCCACTGTTCCTGGATTTCACGGGGCATGGATGCGTTAATTGCCGCGAAATGGAAAACAACGTATGGGTAGACCCGCCGATAGACAACCTGCTTCGCAATGAATACATCGTGGTATCGTTGTATACCGATGAGCGGCAGGAATTGCCCAAGGAAGAGCAATTCTATTCCGACGTACTCAAACGGCAGGTGAATACCGTTGGCAAAAAATTTATGCACCTGCAGGCCGCACGCTTCAACTCGATTTCGCAGCCCTACTACGTGCTGTATTCGCCGGATGAAGAATTGCTGGTATCGCCTCCGATCGGCGCCGAATTCAACAAACAGAAATTTCTCGCATATTTGGAACAAGGACTAAAGACATTTAACGAAAAGCAAGCACAATAATTTCACAATGAGCAACATCAAAAACATCGCTGTGTTTACATCCGGTGGAGACGCACCGGGCATGAACGCCGCCATACGTGCCGTCGTTCGCACGGGATTATATTACAACCTGAACGTATTTGGAATCGGTCGGGGATACGACGGAATGGTGCACGATGATATATTCGCCATGGACGCCAAGTCTGTCGCCAACATCATCCAACGCGGAGGAACCATTCTCAAGACGGCCCGCAGTGAAGAATTCCGCACGGTGGAAGGCCGCCGCCGGGCTTTTGAAAACCTACAGAAGAAAGGCATAGACGGATTGGTAGCCATTGGTGGCGATGGTACCTTTACGGGAGCGTCGAAATTCATTGAAGAGTACAACATTCCTATAATTGGCCTTCCAGGAACCATTGACAACGACCTGGCTGGCACGGATTTTACGATCGGCTATGACACCGCCATTAATACCGTCATCGAAGCAGTCGATAAAATCCGCGATACGGCCGAATCACATGACCGTGTATTTGTGGTAGAGGTAATGGGGCGCGACTCCGGGCTCATTGCCCTGCGGTCGGGCATCAGTGTAGGTGCCGAGTGTGTCCTCATCCCCGAGATCAAGGTAGATTACGAAGCTATGATGGACCGGTTGGACCGTACCCGTAAGAACAAGGCCTCGCGGGTGATTATTGTCGCCGAGGGTGATGACGCCGGAGCCTTTGCTGTCGCCGAGCGCATCAAAGAGCGGTTCCCACATTACGACCTACGGGTTTCCATTCTGGGCCACATCCAACGGGGCGGGAGCCCATCCTGTATGGACCGCGTGTTGGCCAGCCGATTGGGTGTAGCTGCTGTAGAGGCCCTTATGGAAGGGCGGCGCGGCGAAATGGCCGGATTGATTCATAGCAAGGTTGAATTTACTCCTTTTGAAAAGGCCATTAAGCACATCGGAGCGGTCAATGACAACCTGCTCCGCATGGTAGACATTCTGTCGTCGTAAGCACGCGCGGCTCGCGAAGCGGGCCTTTGCAGCTTAAATTGTCTCTCGCAAAGGCGCAGAGCCGCAAAGTGGCTTTTCTTAGCGTCTTTGCGCCTTTGCGAGAAAAATATAAACCGGATTCACCTTCGGTGCGCAGCGTATGAACTGCTGGGTATTTAATCCAGCAACTCCGCTAATTTAGCGTGTAAATCTTCACCGCGCAGATTCTTAGCGATGATGCGACCTTCCGGATCGAGCAGGAAATTGGCAGGAATACCTTGAATGGCATATTGCTCCACGACACTCGTTTGCCACCATTTCAGTTCCGACACATGCGGCCAATCCTGCAGCCCATCGTCATGAATCGCTTTTAACCACGCCTCTTTCGCCCCCGGGCGATCAAGCGATACACCGAATACGGTGAAATCTTTGTCCTTAAACGTGTGATAGGCAGCTACCACGTTGGGATTTTCCTGGCGACAGGGCACGCACCAGCTTGCCCAGAAATCGACCAGCACATACTTTCCCCGCAAAGAAGACAAGGCAATGGAATTGCCCGCCGTATCGGGTTGGCTGAACTCCGGAGCTATCGCACCAATGTCCAACCGTTTGGCAGTTTCCAATTGTTCAGAAATCGCTTTGCCCTTATCGGAGTTTTTCAACGCTGCCGACAGTGCGTTAAACGCAGGTTCAATGACCTCAGTGGCGGATTCAGATTCGACATAAGGGTGCAGCAGGTCTAAGCTGACCACACTGGCGGGGTGATCTTCAATATACTGAAAATCGATGTTTCTTTGCTCTTCTTGGAGGGACATGGCTTCCGCCTGGAGTTCTTGTACGAACGCCGGATCCTGCTTTTGTTCATCCGAGGACGCGGTATACCGGGCCATCAACTCGCCCATTTTGGTATGCAAGGGGGTCAAACGCTCGTTGTATGTGGCAAAGTCTTTGTTAATC
>Ga0182735_1000385_pt1 | contig 37234 bp, 21 predicted proteins | sample eDN5th30CKraftMG_FD_128524 | JGI IMG/M metagenome (GOLD analysis project Ga0182735, IMG submission 128524) | Enriched Miracle-Growth compost microbial communities from Emeryville, California, USA - eDNA 5th pass 30_C Kraft MG (version 2) (version 2) ...
GGAAGGTCTGATCGCTCAGGTCGCGCAGCACCGCGAGACCGCCGCCCAAGCCGATTCCGAACATGAGCAGCACGATGGCCATCTTGATGGTTTTCTTGTAGTTCTTCGCCAGCGGAGCCATTGCCTCGTCGATGATCCGCTGCCGGGGAATCGGGAAGGAGTCCTGCGCCGATGCTTCGGTCTGGCGCTTCAGCAGGCCATCGTAGAGTCCCTGGGTCGCGACGGCTTTGCTCTCGAGCTCGCGCAGGTTGATGCGCGCCTCGTTCGTCTCCTTGAGCTGGGCAAGCACCTCCTGCAGGGTCTCGTTGAGTGTGTGCTCCTTGCGGCGAGCAATTTCGATATCGCTGCGATACGCTTGAGCCAGGCGGCGGTATTCGTCGAGGATAGCGGCGTGGATCTCCGCGATCCGGCGATCGAGCAGAACGATCGCTTCATGCGTCGTCGGGAAACGCTTGGCCAGAAGCTCGCGCCTGTTGGACAGCTCGTAGAGCTGTCCGCGCAGCCTCGTGACGAGCTCGTTGTTGTTCAGCTCCGACAGAGCGGGCTTGGTGTCGCTGCTCGCATACTGCTTGATGACCTTTTCGACGAGATCGAGACGCGCCTGAAGCTCGGCCAGACGAACGCGCTCACTTTCGAGCTGCGTGCTGAGAGTCGTGAAGCGGGATTCCGTGAACTGTTGGCCGGTGCCCTCGAGCAGAGTGTTCGAGGAACGGAGCGTATTGACGGCACCTTGCGCGTCCGCCGCTTGCGCTTTCAACTCGTCAAGGCGATCGGCAAGCCAGTCCGAGGCCCGCCGATTGAGGTTTTCTTTGTCGCTTATTTGCGACTCGAGATAGGTTTTCGCCACGAGGTTGGCGATCAATGCCGCCCGGTCTGCGGTTTTCGCCTCGAATGAAACCGTGATCAGGCGCGTTTCGGGAATCCGGCGTGCATCGAGCGCCCCCCCGAACGCCGACAGGCGAAACTGTTCCCGCCAGGCATCCGTCCGCTGTTTCACCAGCCCGAGCCAGCCGGCGATCTGCGGGCCGAGCAGCCGTTCGGCGCGTCCCTCCTTCGGAATAGGAAATTCTTCGTCGGCGATCGGGCCGAGCTTCTCCAGCACCTTTCGCGCGAGCATGACCGACTTGATGATGTGAAGCTGGTCTTCGAGGCCGTCAGCGGCTTCGAGCGTCGTCGGCTGCTGGAAGAACTGCACACGTCCCGTATCGAGAATCGTCGTGCTCGCAACGAAGCGCGCAGGTGCGATCAGCATGGCGGCCGGTACGAGGGCGAGGCCGAGGATCAGCCCGAACGCCAGAAAGAGCCAGTTTCGTCTGAGGAAAGTCAGGCCATAGCGGAGCGCACCGGAAAGCGTATCCGTATCCGTTTGCGCTGCGCCCCAGTCGAGCTCTTCATATCTCGCGCCGCCGGCTGCCGGTGCCAGCGTGATGGCGCGTATGTCTTCCACTTTGTCCTTTCGACGTGGCACGGTCTTCTTGCGCCGCACCGACAGAGACCTTGATTCCGAGCCGTTGGAGGAATTCTCGATCATTCTGTCGCCAGGCTCTGACTTGCGCCGGCCCGGCCTCCCTGAATCCGTGATGCAACTGCAGTACTCAATCGGTCCGATCGAAAGCGTACGCGCTCCGAGCTGCCGTGATGGTGGTGGAAAGGTGTCGGCAATGCCCCTACGGGACAAACCAGCATCTCCCGTAGCGCTGGAAGCCCAATCCGAATTTCAATTATCGTGCCACTTTCGTGCTTCGCACGAGCGCGAAGGAGTAGTTCCGTAGCGGGACGAACATGGACCATGGTCGCTCGATGCCCCGAACGTCCTAGATATGCTTAGGCATAGGGGGCGACATCGAACGGCAAGCGGTATGCTGGATTAACCAATCCATGCCCAACGGCCGCGATGCGCAATGCAGCATCACTCGACAGGCAACGTGATCCGGATCCCGCTCGCTCTTGGTCGCGTCGTACGCCTTGATATGATTGCCCTCAAGACGCGCCACCTTCTGCCGACGTCATAACAATGGAGAGGGATCGAGCGCCAGATTGGGACAAATTATTGGTTAATTTGATCGGTTAACATCGCGAAATTTCGAGGAAATGGTTTCCCAAGCGGATCAATATGAAACAAAGACCGGTGCAGTAGGCGACAAAAGCGGCGCGACGGAGCCTTCAGCGTGGCGTATCGCTTAACACTAAATCATCGCATCGGTCGCTTTCCCGCGAAAAACTCGTCATGGCTGGAAGCGCTTCGCGATACCAACGGGTGCTCTTGCACGTCCGCCGGTCCCGCGCGGGCGCGCGCCCAGGTCGAGACCGACGCTCGAACCTATCGATCTATCGATGTCCGGCGGGTGGAGGGAAGCGTCGGCATTGCCGAAGGCGTAACATGCAGGTTCGATCGAACAGCCCGGATCCGGGCCATCGGCGCATGACGGCGCTGTTGCAGGTGACGCGGCGCGCCAGGGACCAAATCCTCGACAAGCGCGCGTCGCTTATGCGTTACGTCACGTCGACCGCCAGCATGGCGATTGGGCTCGTTGCCCACACGATCGGCTTCGTCATTCTCGCCCAGACCCTGGGGCCCACCCAGTTCGGATTGCTGACGATCGTTTCCGCTGTCGCCAACTTCGGCCTTGTCTGGTCGGGTTTGGGCAGCGGCGAGCTGCTGCGTCGCAAGGTTGCGCGCGATACCGCGACGTATCCCGAAGTGCTCGGTCATGCGGTCAGCATTCTGACGTTGACCAGTCTGGCAGTCGGCGTCCCGCTCTCGATCGGCCTGGCTTTCGCTGTCGAGGTCACGGGCGATTTCCTGACCGATCTCCTTATCATGCTCCTGTTTGTCGCGAGCAACATGAGCATGTTCGCGTGGATCAGCATGACCGAACAGATCCTGCTGGCGCACAACGATGTGACGCGGGCGAATCTGGTCAATGTCGCCTCCGGCATAGGACGCGCCGTCGCTGCGATCGTTGCGTGTTACATCTTCAAGATCACGAAGCTCGAGCAATGGGTTTTCTGGCATTTCGGCTTCTATCTCGTCATTGCCATCGGCTGCACGCTCGTTATCGGGCCGCTTGGCCGTCCCAGGGGCGGCATCATCTGGGGAGAGCTCAGGCGCGGCCTGACGATCAGTGCGACGGGCTTGTTCATGTTCATGCGCCGCAATGCCGACGTGCTGGCACTTGCGGCCGTCGCACCGCCGTCGGTGGTCGGTGTCTATGGTGTGGCGCGGCGTATCGTCGGAACCGCGGACGTGGTCAGTGCATCGCTTGACCGGCTCGTTTACTCGAACCTCGCAGTGGCAGGCGTGAAGGGTTCCGGGCAGACCCTGAGGCTCGCGAGCAGATATGCGATGATCGCCGCGGTCCTGTGCGCGGCAACGAGTATCGCCCTCCTTATCGCGGCTCCCTGGGTGCCTCTGATCTTCGGTCACCGCTATGCGGACGCTGTCCTGCCGACCCAGATACTGGCCGGCACCTTGATCCTGACCAGCCTGCAAAACCTCGCGTCGGATGCGTTGAATGCGGCCGAGCAGCACGAATTGCGTTTCGTGGCCGAAACCACCGCCGGGCTTGTCGGGACGGGACTGCTGGTGGTTCTGACGCTGGCCTTCGCCCTGCCCGGAATTCTGTTCGCGGTCTATCTGTCCGGTCTGCTCGGAGTCATCGCGCTTTGGGCGACGTTGATATGGCGAGCCGCGCGCGAACAGCCTCAGGTGGCGTAGTGCATTCCCGCCGCTGCTGAATGCATCGGTCAGACTGAGAGCGGCAGTGCCTGTCGTTGACCCATGAAATGAAAACCCTCCCGCCTTTCGGACGAGAGGGTTTCGCAATCCCACCTAGATCGACTTAGCTCTACGGTGTCGTACTTCCGCTGACGATCACTGCTGCACCGCTCGTGCCGCCATTGATCAGGCTCTTGAGCGTGTAGCCAGCGATACCCGTGTTGATCGGATCTTGGATCGTCGCGTTGATCGTGCGGACATAATCCATGAACTTGATCTTCTCGATCGCCCGCGAGTTTGAGACGTAGATCAGATCCTTGTTGCGCATCGGCATTTGCGTCGCGAGGAAGTAGGTCGCCGGGTCGCGCAGATTGACCTCGTAGATGACCGGGATATAGCGCCCACCGCTTACGACGCACTTGTGATCGAGCTCGTTTGCGAAGCTTGCCGTCTCCGCGCGGAACAGGAACACCCAAGCCGGTTCAGCGCGGTTATCAAGCAAGCCGCCCGCCTTTCCGATCGCTTCGGCGAGAGACATGCGCCACGTATCGAAAGGGATTTGGCCCTGCGTCGTCACTGCACCGAAAGCGACGAAGGTCTGAGGCTCGCGGTACACGTAGATGGTGTCGTGAGCCCGCACGTAGATGTTGTTCGCAGGCTCCTGAATGATTGCCGAGAACGGGCTTACGGCAACTTTTCCGCCGCGCTCGAGCATCACCCAGGATTCTTGTCCTGGGCCCTTCAGGCCACCCGCGCGGGCGATGGCGTCGAGCACGCGTTCTCCAGCGGCGCTGGCCTGGAAGCGATTGGCGCTTTCCACTTCGCCCATAACGCTGATCAAGGCGTCGCGCTGCTCGACGACCGTCACGACAGCCTGTGGATCGAGTGCGCGATTCTTGAGAGCGGCGACGATGGAGTCTTGCACCTCGACCGGTGTGCGCCCTTTCGCTTTGATCTGCCCAGCGTAGGGTACCGTTATGTTGCCGCGATCGTCGACATTCTGGTCGGGAATGACCAGGAAGTTGCCGGTGCGGCTGCCGCCTTCGGCGGGGAAGAAGAGGCCGCCTGCCGCGGCTTCGAACAGCGTCACTCGGATCACGTCGCCGACGCCGATACGGACGGTGGTTGGGCCGCGACGATCCGGGAAGCGGCCGGCTAGTCGGGGCTGGTTTGCAGCGAGCAGCGAGCTCACGCGTGGAGTCAGGGAAACCAAGCAATACGGAAGATTTTTATCGACCTCCGGCTCGTCGATATGCGCAGCTGCCTGTAGATAGACGGCCTCTCCTTTAGGGCCGTCTATAGGCAGTCCGCATGCAGCCAGTGGCAGCATAAGACAAAGTGCAGCAACCCTTAGGATATATGGGTGTGCCATGACAATCCCAATGTTTGGCCATCGCTAAAACAAAGTACGGCCCGGAGCTAACATGATTCGCTTCTGCGCCGCAGCGGCAGCCGAACTACTCACAACGAGAAAGTACGGGTCACCCTCTTTGAATTGGTAAACGAAAGAGCATATTCCGTATCATTGTGGCACAACAGCACCAGAAATATTTGCCATAATGTTTACGGTCCGTTAACCCTTGATGCCTCCGTTCGTCAGCGTGAGCTTGCGCCCGAGGGTTTTGGCGGCGAGCGCAATGAGGAATCCCGGCGGCGGCGGCAGATAGGCAAGCGTCCAATTGCGTGGCGCCGAATGGTCTGACGCGAGGCGGAGCAGGGCCGGCGAGTTCCGTGATGAAAACGACACATCGAATGAAGCAAGGTCGAGTGCGAGACCGACGCCTAGCCCTTTGATCACGGCCTCCTTGAGGGTCCAGCACCGGAAGAACCCATCGATCTGTTCGTCCGACGGCAGATTTATGAGCGCCGCGACTTCGGCGCGGGAAAAGTAATGAGTGGCGATGTCAAGGTCGATCGGCCGGATTTTTTCGATATCGATGCCGATTTCCACATTCGGCGAAACGGCCAATGCCGCGAAGCTGTCTGAATGCGAGAGATTGAAATGCAGCGGCAGGTCCGGTGCCGCAATATACGGCTTGCCGTAAGGACCGTATTCAAAGCGCAGCGCTGCCGGGTGACAGTTGACATGGCGCGACAGGATCGCTCGGAGTTTGCCGCGACCCACAGTAAACCGTTCACGGTCGATCGCGAAAACGAAGCGCGCCGCGCGTTCTGCTTCATCCGGGGACAGGTGGCTCGCAAGTGCCCCGCGTTCGTCTTCATCTACGTCGAGACACCAGGTGTAAACGTCGACCGTGCACGCAATCTCTCCGGCGGATGTGCGCGCATTCATACAGTACTCCTACTGAAAGCTTCGGACCAGCGTCTCGACGCCGGCATAGGCGGGCGGTGGTGGTTGCGGGTTCGCCTCGCGCAGATATCGATCGAAGAACCTGAGTATCGTCTCGTCTTGTGCGGTGCGCATATTCAACCGGTCCTGCGGCGTGCGGCGCCAGCGTTTAATGTAACTGGGAAGGGATGGCGCAAACAGGTCGTCGGTAAAATCTCCATGATCCAGCCCGCGAAAGAGCAGTGCGGTCGTATCGGGCTGTTCGGCCTGCCGCAACTGCTGCTTGCGGTCGGCGATGGTCAGGAGCGCGGTGTATCGGTGACGGAGATTTGAGCTTCCAGCGTGGGCTTCGAGTGCCGGATAGTCGCTGTTGAAGACGAGGTAGGGCTTCTTGATGATCGTCGAGCCGGATTTGCCGAACAGCCAGCCGTCCATATTGACCACCGCGAGGAAGCGGGGTTCCGTCAACGCGCATTCTGCCGCCACCGATCCGCCGAACGAGAAACCGATCATACCGACGCGCTTATGATCGATGTGCCCGTGCAATAAGGGAAGCCCGCCCGAGCGATCGAGTGTCTCCAGCGCATCGAGCGCACGGGAGACGCGATTCGTCATCAACTCGAGACGCCGGTCCCAATCGCGGATCGACTGCTTCATTGCAGCCTCGGACGATAAATCCAGGTCGCCGAGGTTGCCGAAGGCAACAGCGGCGCCATCGGTCGTGGCGGCGACATATCCGATGTCGTCGAGTGCGGCTATGACATAACCATGACTGGCGAGGTTGGCGAAGAGGTACGTGTTGTCGTCACGCCGTCCGTTCCAGCCCGACGCGTAGACGAGCAACGGAAATGGCGCAGCTGCCGAGGCCGCAGGTCCGTCGACGGCCGCACCGGCGTGGGCGGTCTGATTGAAGCCGAACCACTTCGCTTGCGGGCCCGGACGCTGTTCGGGAAGATCTCGTGCCGCGGAGGGATACCAGAGGTCGACGACGATACCGATACCCGTTGGCTGCCCTGGAGCGGCTCTTGCCGGCAGCGTCGTTCGCGTACGGCCGACTCCGTAGAGGCCCGTCGGATGCGGCAGATCGGACAGCGCGATCGGGATGTCGGACAGGCGCTGGTGGAGGGCCCGGAACCAGGTCGGGAACGTGGTGGCCGCCAGCGACCCGAGAATCGCCGCGGCTGCAAAAAGCCATCGCATCGTTCCCACCCTCCCATGCGTCGCCGGCCGATGCGCGGTGCGGACCGGCGCGTCGCGCCTCACTGCGCCCGCTTCGGCTTGGCGACCCGTCGCCAGAGGTCGGTCAGCCTGTTCATGCAGGCGTCCTGATCGTACTTCTCGCGATGGTCATTGCGGCCCGTTTCGCCAAGGCGTCGCCGCAGATCCGGATCGTCGATGAGGCGCGTCAAGGCTTTCGCGATGCCGTCCACGTCGCCAGGGTCGACCAGCAGTCCGTTGCGTTCGTGCTGCACGACATCGCCCACCGCGTTGACGCGCGTGGCGACGACGGCGATCCCGGCCCCGAAAGCTTCGATGATGGTCATGGGAAGCCCTTCGGTGAACGAAGGGAGAATGACGATATCGGTCTGCGCGAGCAGCCGGTCCACATCGTCGGAACCAAGCCAGCCCGGAAACGCGACCCGGTCGGCGATGTCCAAATCGGCGGCACGTGCGCGGCTGGCTGCGAGATCTCCATCGCCGGCGAGCGTGGCGGTCCAGCCCGGGTGCGTTTTCATGAGCCCAAGCGCTTCGATGAGCTGAGGTGTGCCTTTGAGCGGTGAGAGGCGCCCGAGAAATGTGATCCGCACCGGCACACCGGGAGACCGCGTGGCGGCTTCCGTCGTTCGCGCGCGCGTTCCGTTCGGAAGAACGTGCACCTTGTCGAGGACTTCGGGCATCCGGCTCTCGAACATTTCGCGATAGGCGTTGCCCAGCACGATGATGCCGGCGCTGTCGCGCATGAACGTGCGGATCAAACGCGCCTCGGCAGGCTTTGCCTGATCCCAGTAATCGCTGAAGCGTCCCGAATGGAGATGCACGATGTACGGGATGCCGAGGGTTCGCGCGACGCGCGACAGCAAGAACTTGCGATAGACGCTGCCGCGGACGGCCACGTTGAGGTGCACGAGGCCGACGCGGCGGCAAATCCCGAGGCCCGCAAGACGCGCCGATGCGGCAGCGAAGGTCGCGACGCCCCTGAACTGTCCTCTACCGCCGTGCACCGTAAGCCGCAGGGCCTGCAAGCCCGGATCGCGTTCGGAGTTGACGTGATCGATGATGAGGTCCGTGAGACGATCGATTCCGCCGCGGCCACCCGCGCCGAAGGGTGTCGCGATCAGGACGACGAGAGGTTCCGACGTCGCCGCCTCTGTCGCCGGTCGATCCGGGATGGCGACATGCGACCGGACCGTATCGCGATCGATCGACACCGTCATGCCATCTCCGTTTTCGGAATGGGCAGAGGCAGCGGAGACGTGAGCGGCGCTTCGAACGTGCCGCGCGGGCGGGCAAGTCTTGCGCTTCCGTTCTCGATCACCACTTCCGCGGGCATGGGATGTCCAAGGAAACCGGCCGGGCTCGCCGTCAGGCCGTAGGCGCCTGACTGGAGCACGGCGACAACGTCTCCTTGCGAAAGCTCGGGAAGCGAAACCTTTCGGCCAAGCGTGTCGAGCGGCGTGCACAAGGGGCCGACCAGGGTCGCGGGAGGAAGCGGCGGCGCATCGAGCCGGTTCGCCGCGACGATCGGATAGTCGCGCTTGATCACCTGGCCGAGATTGCCCGACGCCGCGAGATGGTGATGCATGCCGCCGTCAGTGATGACGAAGCGCGACCCGCGCGACATCTTTACGGCTCGGACCGCCATCAGGTAGACGCCGGCACCGGCCGTAAGATAACGCCCCGGTTCGACGACGATCGACGTCCCGCGGAGCAAAGGATCGGCTTTGACCTGATCGGAAAGCCGCTTCGCTCCGTTGCCGAGCGCAGCCAGGTCGAGTGCAACGTCGCCGTCGTGATAGGGCACGCCGAGGCCGCCGCCGAGATCGATCGTGCGCAAGGAACAGCCGAGCCTGCCGCCGACTCTGCGACCGAGATCGAGAGCATGCTGCCATTGCCCAAGCAGGACGGATGCGTCCAGGATCTGCGTGCCCGTGAAAAGATGGAGGCCTGCGACCTCGAGCTCGGGTCGAGCGGCGATCGCGGTCAGCACATCGTCGAGAATCTCCTCATCGAAGCCGAAAGCCGCCGGTTTGCCGCCCATTCGCATGGCGCCGCCTTGTACGGCCGCGATCGGATTGATGCGGATGGCAACGGGGACCCTTTTCCCGAGATGCGCGCCGATAGCGGCGATATGTGCGATCTCCTCGAACGACTCGACGTGGATTTCTCCAACGCCGGCTTCGAGCGTGAGCCGAAGCTCTTCGACGCCTTTGCCGGGTCCGGCGAACAGGATGTTCTCCGCGTCGCATCCGGCGCGCCGTGCGGTCAGGAACTCGGCACCGGACGCGATCTCGAGTCCCGCTCCTTCCTCGACGAAGACACGCGCCACGGCCGGATTGGGATTGGCCTTTATGGAATAGAAGATCCGCGCAAAGCCGGCGAGCGCCTGCTGCAGCGCGCGGTAGCTCGCGCGCATGCGTCCGGTATCGTAGACGAACAATGGCGTTCCGAATTGTCGGGCGAGGTCCCGCGCTGACAGGCCGCCGATCATGAGGCAGCCATTCTCGACGCCAAAGCTGGTCTCGATCAGACTGCCGGCAAGACCGCCGCCGGCCGTGCGTGGCTCGCTTCCCATCACACTCTTTCCGCGACGAGGCGCTTGTAATCGACCTTGCCGTTCGGCGTCGTCGGAAGCGCGTCTACCAGCTCGATCTGCTTCGGTACCATGTATGACGGGAGCGTTTCCGAAACTTGTTTCAGCACGTTGGCGATATCGATTCCGTCTGCTGAGGCGACTGCGACCGCATGCACCCTCTGGCCCGTCCACGCATCGGGAAGGCCGATCACGGCGACGTGCCTGAACTGTCCGGACGCCATCAGGGTCTCTTCCACCTCGGTCGGGCTGATGCGGAAGCCGGCCGACTTGATCATCGCATCGTCGCGGCCGACGAAATAAAGGAACCCTTCCTCATCCTGAACCGCCAGGTCACCTGAATAGCAGACGGTCTCGCCGCCGACTGCGGCGGGACGGAACGGATGCGGCCTCAGCACACGCGCCGTATCCTCCGGCCTGTTCCAGTAGCCGAGGGAGACCGTCGGTCCGCGATGGACGAGTATGCCCGGCTCGCCCGGCCTGGCTCGCTCTCCATCGGGGCGGACGAGAAAGATCTCGCACTCGGGGATCGCCTTTCCGACCGAGGTCGGTCGCCGGTCGAGCTCTTCCGGCGGAAGATAGGTCGAGCGGAAGGCCTCGGTGAGGCCGTACATCAGGAACACCCGCGTGGTCGGCAGGAGCTCGCGAAGACGCTTCACCGTATTGGAAGGTACGGCGCCGCCCGAGTTGGTTATGTATCGCAGATGAGGTAGCTTCGTGCGGGTAAGGCTCGGTGCCGCACGTGTGAGAAAGGCCCAGATGGTCGGCACGCCGGCGAGGCCCGTGATCCGATGGCGATCGAGGGCACGCACGATCTCGTCCCCGAGCTGGAAGGAAAGCAGGACCAGCATCGCACCTTGCTCGACGGACGTCAGCAGCTGGTTGAGGCCGTAGTCGAAGCTGAACGGCAGCAGCGAGAGAATGCGGTCTTCGGGGCCAATATCGAGATAGGTGCGTACGATCCGCGTGCCTGCCAGGAGGTTCCGGTGGCTCAGCATCACGCCCTTCGGAAGGCCAGTGGAACCGGAAGTGTAAAGGATTGCCGCAAGGTCTTCGCCGATGTTGGTTGCAGCGGGGAGCGGCTTTTCGCCGATCACGGGTTCCTCGCCTACGAGCACGACCGCAAGTGACGCGAGGGCGCCGAGCGCTTCTTTGTCGAGCGCTTGCACGAGATCCGGCAACGTCACGAGCGCGCGAGCGCCGCTGTCACGCACGATGTGCAGCACCTGCTGCGGCTTGAGGCTCGGGTTGATCGGCACGAACACCGCATCAACCCGGCTCGCCGCGAAGATTGCGACGCATTCGTTGAAGCTCTTGGGCAGCAGGATCGCAACGCGGTCGCCGCGTGCGACGCCTTCGCGCACGAGCCGGCCCGCCAGCGCTTCGACGGCCGAACGGAACGCACCGTAGGAATATGTGCGCTCACCTTCGACGATGGCCACGCGATCGGGCGCACCGTCCGTCGAAGCGAGCAGATGATGAAGGAGATATGGACTCATGGAGCGACGTTCTGCTTCCTGAGGACGAATTGCACGAGGCTGCCGACGGTCTCGAGGTTCTCGGGGACGAAGTCCTCATCGGTGACTTCGATCTTGAGCTCGTCTCCAAGAAACATCGTGAGCTGGAGAATGCCGAGGGAGTCGAGCGCACCGTTGGCAAGCAGCTTGGTGCTTTCGTCCACCTTGCCGCCGAATGCCTGCGGTGCGGTACTCGCGAGAAATCCGCGAATAGCTTCGAGAGCGGCGGCGGCTTCCTGCGACGGCGCTTTGGTTTCGGTTTCGCCACTCATATGTTGTCAGCCTTTCGTAGCGGTTGCGGATGTTCAAAGATCAAAAAGGGACAGTTCTGTGCCAACAAAGTCGGTGCGATCGAGAAACTCGCCGCCCTTGGCATATTTGAGCGCGAAGCCGGGGCGCGCGAGTCCGAAGCCCGCCTCTTCGCCCGGTTCCAGATCGCGGATGAGAAACAGCTTCCCGCGACTCAAGAGGTAGCGAGCGATCGGCGCGATGCATCGCTTCAGCAGCGTGTGACTTTCGCAGCAGACGAGCCGGACGCCTGGTATCCGGCGGCGTTCGCAGGACTTGAAGAGCAGCGGATGCCAGCATCCGTCGACCTCGAGAGCGAGCGCGAGACAGCCATAGTCGGTGTGTTGCGACAGCAGGTGTCGGGTACGAGCGGGAATGCCGTGCTCGGGCACCGCGTCGAGCGCGACCAAGCGTGCGCCGTGTCCGGATCCGATGGCCGCTCGCGGCAAGATGACGATGCTTTCACCCGCATTGATGGGCTTGAACCCCAGGGCGACCAGTATTTTCTGTACCGAGTCGGTAGGTGTGAGATCGGTGTAGACCGCATCGGGGTCGCGGACGAGGGATCTGAGCATCATGGGCCCGCGCCAGCGGTGCTCGGGCTCGATGTACCAGCTCGACATATTGATGAGCCGCTGCTGCCGCCCGTTGGTGTCGATGCGAACGCTGGCCGGAGTCAGCACGACACCGACCGGCGTGCTGCCGTCCATGAGCAAGTGCCCGACCGGTGTATTGGCTTCGGCGTTGCCGCCGAACCGGTGAAGGCGGGCAAGACAGGTTTGCCAGAAAGCGCGCGGACGCTTGGCCAGACCCCGCGCCAGGATGTCGATGGCGTCGGCCTCGTTGCTCGTATCGATCGCGCGCAACATGAAGCATCACACGGTTAAGGCTGCAATCCCGAGACGGATTGCGTTTGCGAGGCGGTGGTAGCACTTTTCGTGCCAGCGTCCCGGCCCCTAGTAATGATGGATTTGAAGTTCGCCATATCATTTGCCGCAAGCTCAGAAGCAAGCTTCAAACCCAAACCAAACTAGAGACATTAGTTTGCTAGTGTCCTTGTCGATTCCGAAGTTCGTTCGGAGCCTGCCGAAAGGAATGACGAACTTCGGAATCGGGACACTCGTGCGATCGAGCAGAACACAGAGAGCCTTCCGGGGTTTTATGCCCGGTTCCAAAAAATGACTGGGAGCAGCGGGCGTTCGTGGCACGCGACTTGCTTGCCAGCAAGTTAACAAACACCCTTTGGTAAACGAAAAAGCGGCAGCGGCACGCGACCCGATGGTGTAAGGAAATCGTCTCTCAGATGGGAGGAGGCGCGTGAATCCGGGTGCATGGGTGCCGGTGCGGCAGGAGTTGGGCCGTTGGCGCGCACGAGGGCTGACGGCGCGTTTCTGGATGCGCGACGACGATGCGTGCGAGGTCACACCTCAACTGGAACGTCTCGCTGCGCTGGCCCGCCGTCACAATTTGAAGATCGGTCTTGCGGTCATTCCTTCGAAGTTGACCGATGCCCTGATCAGCTATCTCGGTGCAGACGACGCATGCTTCCTGCCCATGTGTCACGGCTGGAGCCATGCCAACTACGGCAGCGTCGAAGAGCCGGGCGAGTTCGGGCCGGATCGGCCACTCGCGGCGGCTAAGGCGGATTGCGAGCGTGCGCTCGAGCGCTTCATCGCCAGCTTCGGGGAGCGGCCTGCGATCTTCGTGCCGCCCTTCGGCTGCATTACGAAAAACGTGGAAGCGATCCTCGGCGACGTCGGATTCGCTGCGCTTTCCAATGGACCGGGACTCACCCTCGCACGTCTGGCGCGCCTGCATGCGAAGCTCGAAGCTCTGCCGCCAAATCCGATATGGGCGCTTCGCGCGCATCCTTTCGATGTGCATGTGGACCCGATCGACTGGCGCCGGAAGACCGCTCATCGCCAGGAGCACATTGCCGCGGCGCTTCTGGGCGAGCTGCGCTTGCGCCGCAAGGGCTACATTCCGTCCGGCAACCCGATCGGCCTGTTGACGCACCATCTGGTGCATGACGAGGCCATCTGGTCTGCCTGCGACGAACTTCTGGACGTCCTTCAAAGTGAGCCGGCGGCAGCGTTTGCCGATCTCTCCGAATTGTTCGCGCGTGACGCCCGTTCGCCGTCGAAGGCGCATGAAGTTCCCGTCCGTGCCGCTGCTGCAGCCGACAAGGTGTAGGAATGACAAAGGTCAGCGTTATCATCAAAGCCCTGAATGAAGAGACCAATATCGCGCGCGCCGTTGAAAGCGCGCTGCGCGCGGTGGCCCCTTTCGATGGTGAAGTGATCGTCGCCGATAGCGTGTCGAGCGATCGCACGGTCGAGATCGCATCCCGGTATCCGATCAAGATCGTGCAGTTGGCCAATGCGCATGAGCGTTGCTGCGGGATCGCTCCCCAACTCGGCTATCAGCACAGCAGCGGCGAATACGTCTACATTCTCGACGGTGACATGGACCTCGATCCGGAGTTCGTGAAGGCTGCGATCGCGTTGCTCGAACGCGAGCCGGATATCGCCGGTGTCGGCGGTTTCATTCCCGAAATGCGGGCGATGAATCTGCAGTTCAAGGGGCGGATGAAGCGCGTCGCGCAGCAGCGCGTCAGGGAGCCGAGGGACGTCAAGTGCCTGAGTGGCGGCGGGCTTTATCGGCGTTCGAGCATCGAAAGCGTCGGCTATCTATCGAACCGCAATCTGGTGGCCTACGAGGAGTACGACCTGGGCACGCGGCTGCGCGTGAACGGCTGGCGGCTGCGTATGCTGCCAATTCGCGCCGCGGACCATTACAGCTACACGCTGGGCACGCTCCGCCTGCTGTGGCTGAAACTGCGCGCCGGGTTCTACGTTTCCGAAGGCCAGATCATTCGTGCCGCGCACCAGAGTGGATACCTCGACCGCGTCTTTCGGGACATTTTTGCGCTGCGTCTGTCGGCTATGGTTTGGCTCTATTGGCTGGCAGTCCTCCTCGCCCTTGTTGTCGTGCCGTATCGGCTGGCGGTCCTGGGACTGGCATTCGCCGGCGTGGCGGCCATGATTGCCTTGATCACCTATCGGCACCGATCTCTGGCGTCCGGGTTCAACTCGGTCGTCGATTGGCACTTGCTGGCGGTGATCGGCGTGGCGGGACTGTTCGGTCGCTGGCGATCGCCGACGGAGCCTATCGCAAGCCGCGTCATCAAGGAGCAAACGCCGCACGCCGTGAGCGCGAGCCCGATTGCGCCGTAAAGCCTACGCGGTACCGGCGCGGTTATCCGCCGTTGGCGGCGGATAGAGGCAAATATCGGGCCGCTGTGCGGCGCTCAACGATAGATGTAGGCTCGGCCTCAATGGAGAGAGAATGAGCTGCCATCGGCCGAGCCCGATAACGAACATCACACCCAGAGACCTGCCTCCCAGTGCCGTGTGAGGCTTCAGCGAGCGGGGATTGAAGGCGGAGATCCGGCTGAACGTCCACTTGATTTCCGCCTGACGGAGCTCCTGGTTGGCTGCATCCCATAGCCGGGCAAAGACCAGCCCGTTACGAAAATCAGGGTGAATATAGAGGCCGAGATCCCAGGCGCCTTTGCCGTCGGGTCCTGGCACGAAGCGGCAGCGGATAACGTCCTCCATAAAAGGCCCGCGGCAAATCCAAATGATCCCTACCGGCACATCGTCCGAAAATGCCGCCAGACAGATTGAGCCCTGGCTGAAACGGTGAGCGGCAACCTTCGGCCCCACGCCGAGAGTTTTGAGGGCCGGGTCACTGGCGCCCAAGGTGCGTATTGCTATCGAGCGACCCAAGTTAGGAGGCAACAGTGGCCGCGCTGGCACCGGCTGCGCAAATAGAATCTCTTTGTGGATGGCGGCTAATCGCCCTGTGCGCCGCAGGATTTCCGAAATCCAGAATAATACGGCATTTGCCACCCCCAACGACGCCACATGCGATCTGAGGGTATTGAATAAGTGGAACACCGCGTTTCCATCAAACAGCACTCATACTAATGTGGGTAATTACATCATTTAATGTATCTGTGCAGAAATACGTCGGGTGTCCGTTAAGAATCCATCGAGGCCCGACAGGGCGGTCCGGATCGTGGCCCGATGCGATGCCTAGGACCAGTTCTCCCAGGCCGGAACTGGCTCGGGCTTCTCGATGAGCGCTGACAGATCGTCCGTCGTGAACCGCATATTGGCACAGCGGGTCGAGACGATTTCCCGCGTCGGCCGGCTTCGATAAATGCCGAACTTGGCGTAGACGCTCTTGATGCCGGGCTTGCCGACCGATCCGCGATAATCGAGCACCTGCCTGCCGTTGAGCCAGCTTCGCCAGTAGCCATTGCCGCCGTCGGGATCGAATTTGCATGTCTCGACGAAGTGCAGCCACTGTCCCTGCACGATGCGCTGATGGTATCGCGTCGGCCAGAAGCCGCGGGGGTCGGTCGCCGAGCCGCCGAGCCAGTGCAAGACGCCGCCTGGCTTGAGAACCAGCGCGCTCCAGGGCCGCTGCGATTTTTCATAGAACGCATAGATCTGGCGCAGAATGCACCAATCGGCCGTCGACCAGGCACCTCTGTCGCTCGGCTCGTAATACATCGACCACGATGCCCAGATGGTTTGCGATGTGGGAATGTGCCCTTTCCAGCCATCCAGCTCCGTACGCTCGGAGTCGTCCGGATCGTCGTTCTCCCAAAGATTCCCAGGGATCATCGAGAAGCGAAATACGCCATTCTGCGAGCGCTGGAGGGCAACCCGGTTCTCGCCGCATTCGGCCTCGTAGACGACCCCGTTCACCGTCACCTTGTCGCCGTTCGAGAAGGCACGCCAGGATTTGCCGGCGGAGGTCTGGGGCAGGGCACTCCTGATTCCCAATCCTGCGGCGACGGCGCCGCCGCCGATCAGAAGGGTTCTACGCTTCATCATGGCCGGCCACCCCGTGGACTGATGGGCTCTGAAGGCTGCACTGCGGAACCGACGTCTGTTCGCTGGCGGCGTCTGGATCGCATGAATCATGCCGCGATCCTTTTCGATGTCGTCTGCAGAAGGAGCGATCTGGTCGTGCCGCATTTCGCCGGAGCCCTGGAATGCTCAAAGACCAGTCTCCGATTGTGCCAGAATACATCAATTTCAGCGGCCCGCACGTTCCCGTGCCGCCAATCGTCTCCGTTAACGTTAAGCATTTGTTGACGTCGTTTTCGGTCTGCCGATCGGCTAAGTGAAGTTGATAATTTCTTGCAACGAGTGGTGGGTCGAGAGGCCGGTCGACGTTCGATGGGCTGTGCGGAGGCGCCTGTGCGTCACGCTTGGCTGCGCATGGGCGAACGTTTGCGCGGCCAAGCCAGGAATGGCCGCGCCTGGCATTGTCCGGCCGTCGATGTCGGATTGTTGGAACGGGGCGGTGCACAGGCACGCCTCTTGCTGTGCCGGTGGGCGAGCGGTGGAAAAGCGACCGCGAAACACTTGGGGATGCACCTGGGAAGACCCGCACCAGGAAACTGACGACCCGATGCGGGTCCCATTGATGGTAGGCAAATCATGTCTGCACAGGACCAATCCGCGTTGACGCACTCGGATTCCGTTGTATTCGACGACGCACTCGCGCCGCCTCCAGACGAGTTGCCGGCTTATCCGCGCGACCTTTCGGTCCCTGCCGTTTTCGGGTGGTACGCACGCCGAACGCCGAACGCGGTGGCTCTTATGCAGGACGGCACCGTCCTGACGTACGCGGACCTCGCTCAAAGTGCGAACCGGTTAGCGCGGCAATTCGAACATCGCGGCATCACGAAAGGGTCGGTGGTCGGTCTTCTCACGGGGCGATCGATAAACTCCGTCGTGGCGTGGCTGGCGGCTCTCAAATGCGGGGCCGTCTATCTGCCGCTCGATCCGGCGTATCCTCCCGAGCATCTGGCGTTCGTGATCGGCGACGCGGCCCCCGGCTTGGTTTTGGCCGACGAGGCGTTGATCGCGGCCGGCATTCGGGTGCCCGGCTTCGACGTCCTGCCGCTCGAGGGCGAGATCGCCGCCGCAGCAACGTCCAGTCCGTTCGAGCACGATGCCGCCGTCGATCCGATGGCACCGGCTTACATCATGTACACGTCGGGCTCGACCGGCCGGCCGAAGGGCGTGGTCGTTCCCCATCGAGCGATCGTTCGTCTCGTCCGCGACCAGAACTATGCGCGCTTTGCGGCAGACGAGGTTTTCCTCAGCCTTGCGCCGCTGGCCTTCGATGCCAGCACATTCGAGATCTGGGGCGCGCTGCTCAACGGGGCCAAGCTCGGCATCGTGGGCTGCACGTCGCCCTCTCTCGACGCCATAACCGAGGCAGTACGTGCGTATCAGGTCACGACGTTGTGGCTCACCGCCGGGCTGTTCCACGTCTTCGTCGATTGCAACCTCGACGGTTTGCGCCCGCTCCGCCAGCTTCTCGCGGGTGGCGATGTGCTCTCGCCCGTGCACGTCAAGAAGGCTCAGGCAGCGCTTCCACAGTGCCGCGTGATCAACGGTTATGGTCCCACAGAAAATACGACGTTCTCGTGCTGCTATGCGATTCCGCGCGAGGACTGGACTGGTGCCGTGCCGATCGGAAAGCCGATCGCACACACGGACGCGTATATTCTCGACGCCGACATGAGGCCGGTTGCCGACGGCGAGGTCGGCCAGCTTTGCGTCGCAGGCGATGGTTTGTCTCTCGGTTATCTCAACCGTCCGGAGCTCACTGCGGAGAAGTTCGTCAGCGTTGCCATGGAGGGTCAACCCGAGCAGCGCCTCTACCTCACGGGCGATCAGGTGCGCCGGCGCCCCGATGGGAATATCGAGTTTCTCGGCCGCAACGACCGCCAGGTGAAGATCGACGGCAAGAGGATCGAGCTCGACGAGATCGAGCTCACGCTCCGCCGCGATCCAAGGCTCGCGGACGCCGTCGTTGTGCTGCGCAAGCTGCCCGCCGACATCAAGCGTGTTGCAGCGTTTCTGAAGCCGGCGAGCGTTCCGGCCCCGGACGACTTCTGTGAACGTCTGCTCTCCGAGCTGCGTCAGCGGGTGCCGGCCCACATGGTGCCGCACGAAGTGACCGTCGTTGATGAATTCCCGCTGAACCTGAATGGCAAGGTGGACCGCGCGGCGTTGCTCGAGCTCGGCGCGCGACCGGCGACACCTTCGCCGGCCGCCGATTTCAACGGAGAGACCGAAGCGACGATTGCTCGAATTTGGGCGGACGTTCTCAAGCTGTCCCAAATTGACCGGGAGGCGAACTTTTTCGACCTGGGAGGCACGTCGCTGCAGTTGGTCCGCATTCACGCGGAACTGCGGCAGCGTCTCGCATCGGAAATTAACATTGTGGATCTGTTTGCCCATCCGCGCATCTCCGATCTGGCGCGGTTCTTGGATGGTAGGACCCAGGCGGCCGATGCCTCGTCGGCGGCAAGAATGCGCGCAGCACGCCAGTCCGCAATGCTGCGCAATGCACAACGGACTGTTCGGAACCGACGCTCATGAATGAGATGCAATCACGTTTCGAGCCCGATGTGGACGAAACGGGCGCAAATGATATTGCCGTCATCGGTATCGCGGGTCGTTTTCCCGGAGCTCCCGATCCGCGACATTTCTGGCAAAACCTGAAGAATGGCGTGAATGCGTTCCGCAGGTTTTCCGAGGACGAGATCGAGGACACATTCGGCGCCGAGGTTCGCGGCAGCCCCGATTACGTGCCGGTGCGTCCGCACCTCGACAATGTCGACCAGTTCGACGCCGAATTCTTCGGCATGCTTCCGCGCGAAGCCAAATTCACCGACCCGCAGCAGCGCGTATTCCTGGAATGCTGCTGGGAAGCGTTAGAGGACGCGGGCTACGACCCGGCGACCTATGCCGGGCCGATCGGTGTTTTCGCCGGCAGCTCGTTCAACTCCTATCTGCTGAAGCACGTGTGCGGCGATCGCGAGGGCATCGACAGCTTCACTTCGGATTACCAGGTCAATTCCTACCAGGAGCTGCTCGGCGCATTGCCCGAGTTTCTGCCGACGCGTGTCTGCTACCGCTTCAACCTGACAGGGCCGGGCGTCAACGTGCAGAGCGCTTGCTCGACGTCGCTGCTGGCCATTGCTCAGGCCTGCCAAAGCCTGCTGATGTACACCAGCGACATGGTGCTTGCTGGCGGCGTGTCGATCACCTTCCCGCAAAAGCGCGGCTATGTGGCGACGGAAGGCGCCATGGTCTCGCCCGACGGCGCGTGCCGCCCGTTCGATGCGAGTGCTGCCGGCACGGTGTTCGGCAGTGGTGCGGGCGTCATCCTTTTGAAGCGCCTTGCCGACGCCAAGGCGGACGGCGATCATATCTACGGGGTGATCCGCGGTTTCGGCATCAACAACGATGGTGCCGGCAAAGCAGGATTTACGGCACCGAGCGTCGAAGGGCAGGCGGCCGTCATCGTCCAGGCCCATGCCATGGCCGGGGTCAATCCGCGCGAGATCGGCTACATCGAGTGCCACGGCACGGCGACACCGCTCGGCGATCCGATCGAATTCGCCGGCCTCGAGCGTGCCTTTCGCGAAGGCACGGACGATCGCGGTTTCTGCGTACTGGGCAGCGCCAAGGGCAACGTCGGCCACCTCGACGCCGCCGCCGGTGTCACCGGAGTCATCAAGACGCTGTTGACGCTGAAGCACGAGCATATTCCGCCGTTGGCCGGCTACACGAAGCCGAACCCGCACATCGATCTCGGGTCGAGCCCATTCACGATCACCGGCACGGCGATCGACTGGCCGCGTGGAGACGAGCCCCGCGTTGCGGGCGTCAGCGCCTTCGGCGTCGGCGGCACCAACGTGCACCTGGTGATCGAAGAGGCGCCGGCCGAGCAGCGGGCCGGGTCTAAGGCGAACGCTCACCTCCTGCTTTTGTCGGCGCGTTCGCCGGCCGCTCTCGCCAAGGCGTCCCGGAACCTCGCCGATCGGCTCGCTTCAGAGCCCGATATCGATCTTGCGGATGTCGCGTGGACGCTTCAGCGTGGCCGCCGGCGGTTCAAGCATCGCAAGGCCGTTGTCGCGCCCGACCGCGCCGCCGCCATCGCGGCGCTCGCCGGAGATGCACCGGAACGCGTGCAGGACGGGGCGGCTTCCGAGGTTGCGCCTGCCGTGCACATGATGTTTCCCGGCCAAGGCGCTCAATATGTCGGCATGGGCGCGGACCTCTATGCGCGCGAGCCGCAGTTCCGCGCTGCCATCGACCGTTGCGCAGACGTTCTGGCGCCGCTGATCGGCATCGATCTCCGCCTCTTCATGCAGCAAGCCGCTGCGGACGATACGCAGGCCTTGCAGGAAAAGCTTAAGGATACGGCGATCGCGCAGCCTGCGATTTTCGCCATCGAGTACGCCTTGGCGTGTCTCTGGATGTCGTGGGGCATCAGTCCCAAGGCGATGGTCGGGCACAGCGTCGGCGAGTTCGCCGCCGCCACTATCGCCGGTGTGTTCGAGCTTCAGGATGCACTCGCGCTGGTCGCCGAGCGCGGTCGCCTGATGCATGACGTCGAGCGCGGCAGCATGCTGTCGGTACGGCTGTCCGAGCAGGACGTTCTGGCGCGTTTGCCCGGGACGCTTTCGATTGCTGCCGTCAACGCACCGACCGTGACTGTCGTCGCCGGGCCGACGCCGGAGATCGAAGCTTTCGAGGCTGCGTTGTTAGCCGAGAAGATTACGATCCGCCGGCTCGTCACCTCGCATGCCTTCCATTCCGCGATGATGGATCCGGTGGTCGACGTGTTCCGCAAGGTGGTCGAGCGTGTGCCACGCCGAGCGCCACGCATTCCGATTCTGTCCACGCTGACCGGCGACTGGATGACGGACTCCGAAGCAATCGATCCGGGCTATTGGGCAAGACACGTGCGTATGCCCGTCCGCTTCTCGGCCGCCGTGCAGAAGTTGCGTCAGGACGCCGGCGCAGCGCTGCTCGAAGTCGGTCCGGGCAATACGCTCAACGCTTTGGCGCGCCTCCATACGGGTATTCAAGGCCAGGTCATCGCCGCAAGTCTCGGCGGTGCGGGCGCGACGGAGCCGGACGGCGAGGCGATGATGTCCGCTCTCGGGACGCTTTGGCTCTCGGGCATCGAGCCGGACTGGGTCGCCGTGCACGGTTCGGAGGCGCGCGACCGTCGCCGCGTTTCGCTGCCGACCTATCCCTTCGAACGGCAACGCCACTGGATCGATCTCCCGGCTACCGCGCAAGCGGCTCCGCTTCCGGCCCAATCGGCAGCTCCCGTTTCTCCAATTCCTCTCGAATCCTCCAAGGACGTATCGAGCATGGCAAACGACACCACGGCTCAAACTGTCACCGTCCCCCGCACCGATCTTATCCGCACCGCCATCGTCGCGCTGTTCGAGGACCTGTCCGGCAAGTCTCTCGGTGACGTGCCGCAAGGCGCATCATTCCTCGAGCTCGGCTTCGACTCGCTGTTTCTGACCCAGGCGACGCGCGAATTGCAGAACAAGATCGGAATCAAGGTCGTGTTCCGCCAGCTACTGGGGGATCTCGGCTCGTTCGAGGCGCTCGCACGTTTTGCAGACGAGAAGCTTCCGCCAGACAAGTTCGCCGAGCCCAAGGCGGAGGCGCCCGCTCCGGTCGCCGCACCGGCACCGCAGGCGGTCGTGACGACGACTCAGGCTCCCGTTGTCGCCGTGCCCGGCGTTGCACCGGCCATGCTCGCGCCTATCGCACAGACAACCTATCAGTTAGCTGATGGTGCCTCGGCGCTCGAGCGCGTAATGCGCGAGCAGCTGCAGGTCATGAGCCATCTGATGGCGACGCAGATCGGCGCTCTCACAGGCGTGCCTGCAGCACCCGTCGCTGCTCCCGCGACGATCCAGCCGCAAGTTCTGGGAACGCAGCCGATGTTGCCCGGACCGACGCCGGCCGTGCCGCTACCGGCTTCAGCGGCGATCGCGGCCCCGGCAGCCGCACCCTCAGCGAAGCCGGCAGCAAAGCAGGACTTCCAGGCCTTCGGTCCGTACAAGCCGCTCAACACAGCGCGCGTGGCGACTTCCGTGGCTGCGCAGGAAGAAAAGATCGCCGAGATCATCGCGCGCTATACCAGCCGGACTGCCAAGTCCAAGGCTCTGACCCAACAGTATCGCAAGCCGCTTGCAGATCCGCGCGTCGTCTCCGGCTTCCGCGAGAACTGGAAGGAGATGGTCTATCCGGTCATCACCAACCGGTCGAAGGGCTCGCGGCTCTGGGACGTCGACGGCAACGAGTACATCGACATCCTGAACGGTTTCGGCCCGATCATGTTCGGCCACCGTCCCGACTTCCTCGAGCGCGCCGTCGAGCAGCAGCTGCACGACGGCTTCGAGATCGGGCCTCAGTCGCCTCTTGCCGGCGAGATCGCGGAGATGTTCTGCGAGATGACCGGCAACGAGCGGATGACGTTCTGCAACACGGGCAGCGAGGCCGTGATGGCGGCGCTGCGTGTGGCGCGTACTGTGACCGGCCGCGACAAGGTTCTGAGCTTCGCCGGCGACTACCACGGCATGTTCGACGAGGTGCTGATTAAGGCGGCGAAGAACAAGGATGGCACGCCGTCGTCCAATCCGATCGCGCCCGGCATTCCGCGCGAGAGCGTCGCCAACATGATCGTCATGGACTATGGCACGCCGGAAACGCTGGAGTGGATCCGCGCCAACACGAATGATCTTGCCGCCATCATCGTCGAGCCGTTTCAAAGCCGGCGTCCGCACTTCAAGCCGATCGAGTGGCTGAAGGAGGTGCGAGAGATCACCAGGAAGTCCAACACCGCTTTGATCTTCGACGAAGTAGTGACGGGTTTCCGTGTGCATCCGGGCGGCGCGCAGGCTGTGTTCGGCATCCGCGCCGACATGGCGACTTACGGCAAGGTGCTGGGCGGCGGCATGCCGATCGGCGTGCTTGCCGGCACATCGGAATTCATGGATGCGCTCGACGGTGGCCAATGGCAGTTCGGTGACGACTCGGTGCCGGAGGTCGGCGTCACGTTCTTCGCCGGCACGTTCGTGCGCCATCCGCTGGCCCTCGCAGCCGTAAAGGCCGTTCTGGAGGAGCTGAAGAGACAAGGTCCGGAGCTTCAGGAACGCCTCACGCGTCGCACGGAACAGATGGTCGCGCGGATCAATGCCGTTCTGGAACGCTACGGCATGCCCACGCGCATCAATTCCTCCTATAGCGTGATGTATTTCTCCTTCCCGTCTGATGAGAAGTATGCCTCGCTCTTCTACTACCTGCTGCGCGAGCACGGCGTTCATGTGCTCGAAGGCTTCCCGTGCTTCATGACGACGGCGCACTCCGATGCCGACATCGATCACATCGTGTCGGCTTTCGAGAAGGCTGCGAGCGAGATGCGTGGCGCCGGCCTCGTCAGTGGCGAGATGCTTCCGGGCGTCACTTTGCTGCCCCTCGGAAAAGCTCCCGTGGCTCCAGCGCCCCTCACCGAGCCGCAACGCGAGATCTTCCTGGCTGCGATGCTGGGCGATGACGTGTCGTGCGCATTCAACGAATCGCTGAGCGTACGTCTGACTGGCAATCTGGATGTGTCTGCGCTGACGATCGCTGTCGACGCCGTCGTTCAACGACACGATGCTCTACGGGCCACTATCGATGAGGACGGTGCAACACTGGTCGTCGCACCGGAGCTGAAGGTCGCGCTCGAGCATATCGATCTCTCTGCCCGCGCAGACTCCGAGCGCGATGCAGAGCTCGATCGTCTCTTGGACACGGACGCGCGTACGGCCTTCGATCTGGCCAATGGGCCGCTGATCCGTGGCTTCCTCGTCAAAATGGCCGCGAACGAGCACGTGCTGGTGCTCACCATGCATCACATCGTTTGCGATGGGTGGTCGTGCAACGTCATCCTCGGCGACCTTGCGGAGATTTATTCCGCAGCCGTCGAGCAGCGTGGCGCGGTCCTCGACCCCGTCATGAGCTTCGCCGCTTTTGCTCGTGGCCAGGCTGCTCGCAGTCGCTCGGAGCAGGCGGATATGGAAGCCTACTGGCTGGGTCAGTTCGAGACCGTGCCGCCACTCGTCGAGCTTCCAACAGATCGCCCCCGCGAAGATGCGCGGACGTACAACGGCACCACGCACCGCCGTCACATCGCCAAGGAGCAGCTCGAGCGCATCCGCCAGCTCGGCACACGTCACGGTGCCTCGCTGTTCGCCACGCTCTTTGCGGGCTTCAACGCGCTCGTCATGCGCTTGAGCGGTCAGAGCGACGTCGTCGTCGGTGTGCCGACGGCGGGACAATCTCTGCTCGATGGCGGTGCGCTGGTCGGTCATTGCGTGAACTTCCTGCCGATCCGCACGGCGATGGCACCCACCGCCACCTTTGCCGAGCTGTTGGCGCAGGTGAAGGAGACGGTGCTCGATGCCTACGATCACCAGGACTTCACGTACGGCACGCTCGTGCAGCGCCTGGACATCAAGCGCGACCCGAGCCGCCTGCCGCTGACCGAGCTACAGTTCAATCTGGAGCAAGTGGGAAGCGGAGCCACGTTCGCAGGGCTTGCGAGCGCCGTCGAGGCCAACGCCAAGGGAGCCGTCAACTCCGATCTCTTCCTCAACATCGTGGAGAGTGCCGACGGTCTTGCTCTCGACTGCGATTACAACACCGATCTTTTCGATGCCAAGACGATCGATGTCTGGCTGACCGGTCTCGAGACGCTTCTGATGGGTGCGGCGGCCGATCCCGCTCAGTCGATCTCCGCGTTGCCGGTGCCCGAGGCGATCGCACGAAAGGAGAACGCACCTCTGCGTTCCCTGACAGCTGCCGACTTCGACCGATTGGCCGCATGGAACGCTACCGATGCGGCCTATCCGAAAGAGTCCTCGGTGGTCGCACTGTTCGAGGCGCAGGTCGCCCGTACACCTCAGGCTGTCGCTTTGACGCAAGGCGAGGTCGCGTTGAGCTACGCCGACCTCAACGAAAAAGCGAACCGACTGGCGAACTATCTGATCGGTTTGGGCGCCGGTCCGGGGCAGCTGGTCGGCGTCTGCCTCGACCGCACGCCGGAGATGCTTGTCGCTCTGCTGGCCGTGCTGAAGTCTGGCGCAGCTTACCTGCCGCTCGATCCGACCTATCCGAGCGATCGTATTGCCTTCATGCTCGAGGACGGTCAGGCGAAGCTCCTGGTCACGCAGCAGCAGTATGCCGGCCTCGTGCCGCAAGTTAACGTGACGCGCGTGCTGATGGACGGTGACCGCATGGCCATCGCGGCTCGGTCGGCGGGCAATCCATCCGTGCCGGCCGCGCCGGACGGTCCGGCGTACGTCATCTACACCTCGGGCTCGACCGGCAAGCCGAAAGGCGTGGCAGTGCCGCATCGGGCGCTGGTCAACTTCCTTCATTCGATGCAGCGCGAGCCGGGGCTGATGGCGACAGACGTGCTTGCTGCCGTCACGACCATCTCGTTCGACATCGCCGGTCTCGAGCTTTATCTGCCGCTGATTACTGGTGCGCGGATCGAGCTCGTCACCCGCGATGCGGCGGCTGATGGCGCACAGCTTGTCCAAGTCCTGGCGGCGAGTGGCGCGACCGTCCTGCAGGCGACGCCGGCGACGTGGCGCTTGCTGATCGACGCAGGTTGGACCGGCTCCAAGTCGCTGCGTGCGCTCTGCGGCGGCGAAGCACTCCCGCGGGATCTCGCCGGTGCGCTGCTGCAACGGGTCGGGCAGCTCTGGAATATGTACGGCCCGACCGAGACGACGATCTGGTCGACAGTCGAACGCATCGAAAGCGCCGAAGGCGTCATTACTATCGGCCGGCCGATCGCCAATACTCAGATCCATATCCTCGACGAAGCCGGCCAACATCTGCCGGTCGGTGTCGACGGCGAGATCTGGATCGGCGGTGACGGCGTCGCCATCGGATACCGCGGTCGCCCCGAGCTGACCGAAGAGCGCTTCGTTCCTGATCGCTTCTCCGGGCGCGAGAACGCGCGTCTCTACCGGACCGGCGACTATGGCCGCTGGCTGGAGGACGGGCGCCTGCAGCATCTCGGCCGCGTCGATCATCAGGTGAAGATCAGGGGCTACCGCATCGAGCTCGAGGAGATCGAGGCCGTGCTGCAGCAGGTGCCGGGCGTCAAGCAGGCGTGTGTCGTCGCCGAGAAGGACGGCGAGATCGCCGGCCGGCTGGTGGCCTTCTGCATTCCTGTCGCACAGGGCAGCCTCGTGCTCGAGAAGATCCTGGCGCATCTCAAGCAGCATCTGCCGTCCTTCATGGTGCCGGCTTCCTTCGTCAACGTGGACAGCTTCCCGCTGACGGCCAACGGCAAGCTGGATCGGCTGAAGCTGCTGGAGATCGAGCATCAACGCCGTGCCGAGCGCGTGCAGGTCGCCGCGGAGTCCGCCGAGGAGCGGAAGCTTCTGGATATCGTGAAAGAGGTCATGCGGCTCGACCGCATCGGCGTGACCGATAACCTGTTCGAGATTGGCGCCGACTCGCTGCGCATCTTCCAGATTGCTTCTCGCGCCGCCAAGGCCGGTCTCGCGCTCACGCCGCGCGCCATCTTGCAGGGACGTACGATCCGGGCGGCATTGGCCCAGGCTGCGGCAGCGCCGGCTGGTGCATCCGCCGGTCTCACGATCAAACCCGCCGTCCGTCAGCGCGTGCGGCTCGTGCCCGTCGCCGGCACCAATGGAACGACCAAGTCATGAAAGTGACGGCCGACCAGGTAGCCGGTCAAGACTTGAACGGGAGCGCCGATGCGCTCCCGGAAGGTTCACCCGCTGCGCCCACAGAGTACTTCGTGTTCCCGCTGTCGCCGCAGCAGGAAGCCTTTCGGCGCGAGGACTGCACGCTGCCCGGCAATCCGGCCTACAACGGCGCCTTCCGCCACGAGCTTACAGGCCCGCTCGATGTTCGGCATTGGGAAGCGGCCTGGAACGAGCTGATCCGCCGTCACGAAGCCCTTCGCTCCTGTGTGCGTGCAGTGGATGGGCGCGCCATGCTGGCGATCGCCGAGGCGATGAGACTGTCGCTCGTCACGCGCGACATTCGGCGCCTGCCGCCGGACGAACGCGACGCGGAGATGGAGCGCCTGTGCATCGAGGATGCGCAGCATCGCTTCGAGCTGGGCCAAGGTCCTCTGATCCGTGTCGGGTTGATCCAACTCGACGACGAGCGTTTCGTGCAAACGCTGACGCTGCACCATCTGGTTTGCGATGGATGGTCGATCGGCATCCTGATGGATGAGTTGCCGGAGATCTATGCCGCGCTCGCCGGGAGCAAGCCTCCGCCGGGCGATGAATTGGAGATCCAGTTCGGTGATTATCTGGCCTGGCTCGACACATACCTCGCCGAGCCCGAGATTGCCGAGCAGACTGCGTATTGGACACGCAAGCTCGCAGGCTATCGGCGCCTCGACGTTGCGCCGGACCTCGATCCGCCCGCCGGACCGCTGGTTGCGAGCAATATTGTCTCGCGCACGCTGCCCGACGTTCTGATTCAGCGGCTGCGGGCGTTCAGCGAGTCTCAGGGCGGCACGCTGTTCATCACCGGTCTCACGGCGCTGATGGCATTGCTCCAGCGTGAGACCGATCGTGACGATCTGGCGGTCGGCTCCTTCGTTGCCGGTCGCAACCGGCCGGAGTGGGAGAAGCTCGTCGGGCCGCTGCTGAACCGCATCCTGATCCGAGTGCACGCCGACCGATCGACGACGCTGAGGCAGCTGGAAGAGACCGTTCGCGAAACGCTACTGGAAGCGTTCGCCAACCAGGACGTGCCGCTCGAGCATGTCGCCGAGGCGCTCGCCGGCGATGGTCGCGATGTGCCCGATCCGCTCTGCTCCGTCAGCTTTATCTCGCAGCGAGCTTTCGCCGGTGGGCGGAATTTCAAATCGGAAAGTGCCGGTGTGAAGCTGCGCACGCTGCCGTCCAAATCGCAGGGTGCGATCTACGATCTGTTCTTTTTCTTGATCGAGCGCGAGGATGGCTGGCGGCTGTCCCTCGACTATCGTACGGAGCTATTCAGCGCTGCCCGTGCGGAGCATCTGCTCGCCCGTCTGATCGACGTGATGGAGGCGATCGCGGACCGGCCCGATCAGTCACTTGCCGATCTCTTTCCGATAGGCCATGCAACTCCTGCTCCGCAGATCGAGGCCGATGCGCCGGCTGATCCGCAAGACGACGAGCCGCTGGGTCCGTATTTGCTCCCGGCGAGCTATGCGCAAGAGCGCTTCTGGCTTCTGAGCCGCGCCGCACCCGACAGCGCTGCCTTCAATATGCCGGCAGCGCTCCGCATCAGCGGTCCGCTCGATGCAGCCGCGTTCAAGGCAAGTCTCGAGCACGTCATCGATCGCCATGAGATCCTGCGCACCTCGTTCGAGGAGGTGGACGGCGTCCTCAATCAGGTGATCATGCCGGCCGTCACGTTGCCGATGGCCGAGACATGTCTGGAAGGCGTGCCGGCCGTCGAGCTCGATGGCAAATTGCGCGAGATCATTCGCAATGAAGGCGCCATTCCGTTCGACCTTGCAAAGGCGCCGCTCGTTCGCTGTCTTCTCGTGCGCCTTGCCGAGAACGATCATCTTCTCGTGCTGACGCTGCACGACATCGTCTCTGACGGCCAGGCGCTTGCCAATCTGCAGCGCGAGTTGTGGAAGACCTACGATGCGTTCCGCCAGAGTAGCCAGCCCGATCTCGCGCCGGTCGAGCTGCAATACGGCGACTTCGCGACATCGCAGCGCGACTGGGTGAAAAGCGGGGCCGCAGCCGAGCAATTGGCCTTCTGGACGCGCACCCTTGCCGGCCCGTTGCCGGTGCTGGACTTCCCGCTCGACCGTCAGCCGGGCGAGGAAGCGCGAAGCGGTGCCGGACGCGAGGTCTTGTCGCTTCCGGTCGAGACCGTGGCCCGCCTGAAGCAGCTTGCTCAGACGCATGACGCGACCATGTTCTCCCTGACGGGAGCCGCATTTGCCATTCTTCTTGCGCGCTACGCCCATCAGTACGACGTGTTGTTCGGGTCGCCCGTTGCCAATCGATCATCGGAGACGGAGGCGATGCTCGGCCGGTTCGCCGGCACGATGGCATTGCGACTGAGCCTTTCGGGCGATCCCGCGCTTGTCGATATCGTCACGAACGCTCGGGATGTGACGTACGACGCACTGGGTAACGCTCAATATCCGTTCGAGCTGCTGCTCGATCGGATCGACGCACGGGCGATCGGCGGGCGCAATCCGCTCTTTCAATTCTATTTCCTATACCAGACGGCTTTCCTTCAGCAGCAACGGACGGCCGAGCTTGCCATCACGCCGGTCCCGAACCACGGCGTCGGCACGACAGTCGAGCTGCAACTTTCGCTGATCGAGCGTGACGGCAGCGTGGCCGCCTATTTCGACTACAATCCGTCGCTGCTCGATGCGGCAACCGTGCGGGGCGTTCTCGATTACTACGCCTATGTCCTGGACGCGTTGCTGCGGGATCCGTCGCAGCGTCTGTCGTCGCTGCGGGAGCCGGATGTCTCTCCCGAGGCGCGCGCGCGCAAGCCGGTTGTCGAGACGCGTCCCGTTTATGCAGCGCCACGCACGGATCTGGAGCGCGCCCTGGTCTCGTTATGGGAGCGCTTCCTCAACCGTGCGCCGATTGGCATTCATGACGACTTCTTCAATCTGGGTGGGCAGTCGATTCTCGCCGCGCGCATGATAGCGGCCTTGCAGAAAGAGCACGGCATTCGTACGAGCATCTCAGTGCTCGCCTTTGCGCGAAGTGTGGCCCAGCTCGCGGAGGTGATCGAAGGGCGCGAAAAGAACGGCTACTCGCTGGTGGTGCCGTTGCGGTCGGGCGAGCGGGGCACGCCGCTATTTGTAGTTCACTGTGGCGGCGGAAACGTCCTGCGCTATCAGAATTTCGTAGCGGCGCTACCCGAGGGCCGTGCCGTGTACGGCATCACCGCGCCGCCGATCGAGGACATCGACGATACGACCACGGTCGAGCAACTCGCCGTGCGCTACGTCGCCGAGATGCGCGCCGTGCAGCCGTCGGGCCCCTATCGCATCGCCGGTCATTCCTTCGGCGGGCTCGTTGCCTACGAGATGGCGGTCGAGATCATCCGCCAGGGCGAGGTGGTCGACATGGTCGGGATCTTCGACACGGGCTGTCCGACCTACTATCGCGCGCTGCCGCTGACAGAAAGGATGCGCATGCGCATCATCCATCTGGTCGAGGTCGCAACCGGCTATGCGAAGCTTCTCGCTACCGGCCGCTTCGAGAAGTTGCGCGTGCGTCTCACCGACTCGGCCGATAACTACGCCCGAAAGATCAAGTGGCGCCTTCGCAGGCTCGGTGGCGGCGCGCCCTCGGCCGCGCAGCGGGACATCGAGGACTATCTCTCCGAGTTCACCCAGATCGGGCGGCGTTACACGCCTCCCAAGCTCGCCGCCGGCATCGTGCTGTTCCACGCCACCAAGCGAGGCTGGGAATACCGAAGCAATCCGACACTTGGCTGGGAGCTGGTGGTTGAGGATGGGATCAGCGTGCGTTACGTGCCCGGCACGCACGAGAGCATCATGTTGCCGCCGCACGCCGAAAGCCTTGCGAAGAGTTTCAGGCAAGCCGAGCGCGGGCTGCGATAGGACCTGCGCTCAATCATCGGCGATCGGAATTGGCAGCCCCGAACGCGTGGCGCTGGCGGTGAGCTCGTCGAAATAGAGCGATCGAGCCGGTACGTTCTTTTCGAGACCATTTTCCAGCCAGCCGGGAATGTAGACGCCAGCCTTCAGGTACGGGCCGACGAGATCGTTGAAGCCGATGGGGCCTGGCAGGTCGAGGAGAAGCGCTCCGTCCTTCCAGATCTGCACGAGTCCATCGCTCGTCGGAGACCAGCGCATATGAAAGGTCCAGGTTGTCCATCGTCCTGGCGCGATGGGAGAGCTGGCGATCGGGCGATGGCCTTGCACGCGTGGTACGTCCGGCGAGATCCAGCGGTCATCCCAGGCTTTGAGCACGCGCCACGTATTTCCGGTGACGTCGAGAGCGAGGGGAGGAACGGTGGCCGATTCGCCGAACATGACGTCCCGTGTTCCGCGCCACTGCATGACGTTTACGGTCGTGGAGCTGATCGTCCAGTCGGCAGGCAACAGAACGCGACCCTGATACCAGAAATCCCGGCCCATCAGATTGGGCCTCAGGCGCAGTTCAGACCGGTAGCCACCGTAGATCGGCGGATCGGACGCGCGCACTTCGAAACGGCGGGCAGGGCCGAGCGCGCCGGGTATGTTGCTGACAACTTCGCTGGAGTGGGGACAGCATGTTTGCAGCCGATAGGTTCCACGTCTGAGAAGTAATGCAAGGTCGCTCTTGAGAGGAGTTTCGTTCGGGTCAAAACGGATCGAGATCGTGTCGTCGGGGGCGATGTGCCAAAACCGGATCAGCGCCATGGTCGCCAGCGCGGCCAAGACCAGGGCCGCGAATCCCGAAAATAAAACCCGCTTGAAAAACGTCATCGCCCGCTCCAGGCACTATTCAGCGCTGCTGTTGGCACGATAGAGCGTTACCATTGCATCCATCACGCCGCAGAACCGCGCACCGTGGCGCCGGTTAGGTGTCCGTGCATCGGATTTCCCCCGCGTCGAAAACTGGCCCGTCGCTTGCACTTGGCAGGGATGCCACTGCCGCTTCCATTGGCAGCGGCGCTCGGATGCCTGCCCTGGATCTGCCCGGGACACCGACCCGAACTGGGACACGTATAAACCATCTTTTCCGAAGCCGCTTGAACAACATGATGTGAGCCACGAAACCTCATTAACGAATTCAGTCGTTGACTGGGTAGCGTGGCCGGACCTTACGCATCGTCATCGGGGTAAAACACGTGCGAGTAAGTGTATTTGGTTTGGGCTACGTGGGGGCCGTGTCCGCTGCGTGCTTGGCGAGATATGGGCACGACGTCATCGGCGTCGACGTGAACCTTTCGAAAGTGCAACAGCTCAATGCCGGGCGTGCGCCGTTGGTGGAGCCCGGGTTGCCGGAGCTGGTTCAAAAGGCCGTTTCCGGAAACAGGTTGAGAGCCACCACGAACGCTGAAGAAGCCGTTCTCAACACCGATCTCTCGATCATTTGCGTCGGAACGCCAACGCAGGCGACCGGCGAGGCCGACCTGCGGCACGTACTGGAAGTATCCGACCAGATCGGCTCTGCGATGGCGGGCAAGGAGCCCGGTCATGTCGTCGTCGTACGCTCGACCGTCATGCCGGGTACGACGCGCAATCTGGTCCTGCCGCGACTCCAGCACGCGTGTGGACGCGCGGCCGGCGAGCATTTCACGGTGGCGCACAATCCCGAGTTCCTGCGGGAAGGCAGTGCCATTCGCGATTTCGAACGGCCGGCACGCACCGTCATCGGTTCCATAGACGAGCGCACCGCCGAGCGCGTTTCCGGGCTTTACGCCGATGTCGAAGCGCCTGTCATCTCGACTTCGCTCGAGACGAGCGAGATGGCGAAGTTTGTCGACAACGTCTGGCATGCGCTGAAGGTATGCTTCGGCAACGAGGTGGGTACGCTTTGCAAGGCGTCCGGTGTCGACAGCCACGCCGTCATGGACATCTTCTGCAAGGATACCAAGCTCAACATTTCACCGGCTTACCTGCGGCCGGGCTTTGCGTTCGGCGGCTCTTGTCTGCCCAAGGACACGCGCGCGGTCGCACACAAGGCGCGCGCCCTGTCTCTCGATCTCCCCGTTATATCGAGCATCCTGGCCAGCAATCGCATTCAAGTCGAGCGTGCCGTCGAAAAGGTCGTGCGTTCCGGCTGCCGGCGTATCGCGATCCTGGGCCTCTGCTTCAAAGCCGGTACGGATGATCTCCGCGAGAGCCCCCAGGTCGAGGTGGCCGAGCGCCTGATCGGCAAGGGTTTCGACGTAAAAGTGTACGATCCGATCCTCAATCTTGCCGCGCTGACGGGCACCAACCGCGAATACATCCAGAACGTTCTGCCGCACCTGAACGAGCTTTTGGTCGATACCCTCGACGCCGCCCTGGCAGACAGCGAGGTGATCGTCGTCGGCAACAATTCTCCCGAGTATGCCGGACTCGCCGACACACTGGGTTCGAATCAGCGTGTCTTCGACCTGGTGGGTATTGCCGGTCTCAGCGGTCTCGGTGAGCGTTATGATGGCATCAACTGGTAGCGCGGACGGCGCGAAGATCGCGCGTGCGGGGCCGCGTCGGGTTTTGATCATCGTCGAGAACTTGCCCGTGCCATTCGACCGGCGGGTGTGGTCCGAGGCGACAACGCTGAAAGCCGCCGGCTACGATGTTTCGATTATCTGTCCAAAAGGCGTGGGCGCCGAGGAGAGCTACATCGAGATCGACGGCATTCACGTCTACCGTCATCCGTTGCCCCTGGAGGCGCGAGGTGCGCTTGCTTACCCTGTCGAGTATGCGAGCGCGCTGCTGTTCGAGTTCTACCTGACCTGGCGTGTGTTTCTGACACGCGGCTTCGATGTCATTCACGCCTGCAACCCGCCGGACACGATTTTCCTGATCGCCGCCTTCTTTCGATTGTTCGGCAAGCGATTTGTCTTCGATCATCACGACATCAATCCGGAGCTTTACGAAGCCAAGTTCGGTCGGCGCGATTTCTTTTACCGCGTCCTCGTTTGGCTCGAGAGGATGACGTTTCGAACCGCCGATATCGCGATTGCGACGAACCAGTCCTACCGGCGTATTGCCATCACCCGCGGCGGCATGAAGCCCGAGAACGTCTTCGTCGTTCGCTCGGGGCCGAACCTCAAACGCTTGCAACTCGTCGAGCCGAAACCCGAGTTGCGCAAGGGCCGGCAGTTTCTCGTTGGCTATGTCGGCGTCATCGGACGGCAGGAGGGCATCGATCTGCTCCTCGAGGCGGTTGCGCACACGGTAAAAGTCGAGAGACGCAGCGACATCCAGTTCGCCATCGTCGGCAGCGGGCCGGAGGTGGACGCATTGAAAGCGATGGCAGATGCGATGGGAATCGCGGACTTCGTCACGTTCACAGGGCGCGTTTCCGACGCGGTGCTGCTCGACGTGCTGAGCACATCGGACGTTTGTGTGAATCCCGACCGCGTCAATGCGATGAACGACAAGTCCACCATGAACAAGATCATGGAGTACATGGCGCTCGGAAAGCCGATCGTTCAATTCGAGCTGGCGGAAGGCCGCTATTCCGCACAGGAGGCATCGCTCTATGCGCGCCCCAACGATCCCGAGGATTTCGCCGTGAAGATTCTGGAGCTGCTGGACGATCCGGATCGTCGGCGTGAAATGGGCGAATATGGCAGGCGCCGCGTGACCGAGGAGCTAAGTTGGGAGCATGAGGCGCCCAAGCTCTTGGCGGCCTATAGTGCCGTGTTCGGTCTATGCGCAACCCATTCCGTCGACGTTCCTTCGAAGGTGAAAGCTGGATAGAACCGGACCGGAGACAAGACCCGGCTTCCGCTCGATCGGAGAGTGCCGTGTACGCGGGCAATACCACTTATATCTCTCGCGGCCTCGCGGCGTCGGCGCGAGTCGCCAAGCAGCTGGCTGGCTATAGCTGTATTGCAGCGATCGCCGTCCTCTTGGCTGTCGGTATCGCGATGGCAAGCTCGAGCGCGATCGAGGCGGTCGCAATCTTGTTGTTCGTTGCGGTGCTTTTCAATTTCGGCGAGGCCGGACTCAGGCTCGCATTCCATTTCTTTCTGATCTTCAACTTCGGTGCGTTTGCTCTGATGATAGGTCGGCTGGAAATGAATGGGATAATTGCTCCCATCCTGACAGCAAGCGGCGCTTTTTCCTTGATCAATATCATCGCTGTGCCACGCGTTGCGTTCCTGATGAACCGGAGCTGGACGGTATTGGCGATGTGTGGGTTGGCGGTTGTCTCGGCCACGTGGTCGGACAATCCAACTTTGACGTTCAAGGATTCGCTGCAACTGATTTTCACCACATTGCTTCCCATTGCTCTCGTTGGGAGGCTCGGGTGCAATGGCGCACTTCAGCTCGTCATCCGCACGATGTCGTTCATCTGCATATCGTCGGTGCTGTTTGCGGTGGTCATTCCCGATTTGGGCGTTCATCAGGCCTACGACCTCGAACAATCGGTGCATGCCGGCCTCTGGCGGGGCGTGTTTACGCACAAGATCGCGCTGGGAACGTTTGCGGGGCTGACCTTCGGTCTCCTGGCGTTCTACGGATGGCGGGCTTTCTACAATCCGTTCTCCTATGCGGCGTCCTTGATCTCCGCCATGCTCTGCATTTTCAAAGCCGGCTCGGCCACTGGCGTTGCGATGACCATCTTCTTCGTCGGCCTGCTGTTTGCCACCTATCGCATTGCGGTTCAGGGGCTGCAGATACGCCGCTACTTGCTGCGGCTGACTGGGATTGCCGTCCTGCTGGTCGTCGGCTTGATTTTTTCGGGCGCGTTCGACCGCTTCGTGGGGCTGCTCGGCAGGTCGAGTGATTTGACCGGCCGGGCCGAGTATTGGCCCCATATCATCGAATTCATGCACAAGAGCGATGCGCTGTTCGGATATGGGTATGGCCGCTACACGATTGTCGGCACGGCCATCAAACTGGATGCCGGAATGTACCTGGGCGAGGCGCACAATGGCTTCCTCGAGATGGTCGTGGCGTTCGGATATCCAGGAGCGTTTTTCATATCGGCCATCCACTTCTACCTTCTTTGGCGATCCGGCAGATCCATTGTCGGAATCCCGACGCGTGCCGTCATGATCGGCGTTCTGCCGTTCAGCCTTATCGCGACGCTACTGGTCGCGAGCTACGTCGAATCCATCATTCTGGAGAAGCGATGCGTCTGGACGATCCTCTTGACGCTGTCGGTCTGCATCATGGTGAAGCTAAAGGCTGCGCAACAGAAAACCGTGCGGCGCGGTCGTATCGTTCATCGCCCGGTCCGGATCGTGCCGGCCGATGGGAGGCCCGGGCTGGGATTGGGTCAGGGCATTTACCTGCCGCCAGGCGCGGCGGAGCCCCAACGGCTTTAGCCATCCCGCATTGCGATGAGCATTTCCGGTACGCTTTCGCGGAATCAAACGACCGGAGGTGTTCCGCTCGTCGTTGCGAGCTGACACGGATCCTCCTTTGGCGGCGCTCCCAGGAGGACGGCGAGCCAGCGGCTCGATGGGTGCTCGGCGGCCAATGTTACGATCGCAATCGAAATGGGAACGCCGATGAATGCGCCGAATATGCCCCAGAGATAGGTCCAGAAGAACACGGAGAACAGCACCAGGAACGGCGAAATGGCGAGCGCGCCTCCTGCGACGCGTGGCTCGATATAGCTGCCGATTACGAACTGGATCAGATTGAGGCACGCGAACACGATCAAGGCCGACTGCCAATGCTCGAATTGTGCAAGAGCGAACAGGGTCGGAAACAACGTCGCAATGAAGGGGCCGATGAACGGGATGTAGTTGAGGGAGAATGCGACGACGCCCCATTCCTGCGCGAGTTGAAGCCCTGACACGGTTGCCAGCGCCCAGACCATGAAGCCCGTGGCCGCGCTCATCAGGGTGCGAATGAACATGTAGCGGCGGAACTTCGCCGCGATTGTCGTGCTCGCGCTCAGCGTGATGCGGGCTGCTTCGTTACCGCGCAACGCAAGAAGCTTGCGCTTTACATCGTCGACTTCGAGCAGACCGAGA
>Ga0182735_1000386_pt1 | contig 37163 bp, 45 predicted proteins | sample eDN5th30CKraftMG_FD_128524 | JGI IMG/M metagenome (GOLD analysis project Ga0182735, IMG submission 128524) | Enriched Miracle-Growth compost microbial communities from Emeryville, California, USA - eDNA 5th pass 30_C Kraft MG (version 2) (version 2) ...
GCACGCCGTTCGAGATCGTGCCCTGCGATATTTTCATCACCGAAGCGACCTTCGGCCTGCCGATCTTCCGTCATGGCGACGCGGACGGCGAAATCCGGAAACTGCTGGATTCGGTCGCCTTGTTTCCGGAGCGTGCGCATCTGGTGGGCGCTTATTCGCTCGGCAAGGCGCAACGGATCATCGCGCTGTTGCGCAAGGCTGGTTATACCGCGCCGATCTATCTCCATGGCGCGATGGAAAAGATCACGCGCTATTATGAAAGCCGCGGCATCGCGCTTGGCGACCTGCGGCTGGCGAAAGGTGTGAAGAAGGCCGATCTCGCCGGAACCATCACGTTGGCGCCGCCATCGGCCATCACCGACATCTGGACGCGCCGTTTCCCGGATCCCGTTGCGGCCTTCGCCTCGGGATGGATGCGCACGCGTGCCCGTGCACGACAGAAGGGCATCGAACTGCCGCTGGTGATCTCCGACCATGCCGACTGGAATGGTCTTACCGCCACCATTGCCGCGACGGGCGCGGGTGAAGTCTGGGTCACCCACGGGCAGGAAGATGCGTTGGTGCATTGGTGCAAGGCGAGAGGATTGAAAGCGCGGCCGCTCGATCTTGTCGGCTACGGCGATGAGGATGAACCCTCGATGATCGAGGAAGGCGAGGGGCCATGAACCGCTTCGCGCATCTGCTCAATCGGCTGGCCTATGAGCCCGGCCGCAACAACAAGCTGCGGCTGATCGTGAATTATTTTCGCGAGGTCGAGGATTCCGATCGCGGCTATGCGCTCGCGGCACTCACCGGGGCGTTGTCGTTCCGGCACGCCAAGCCGGGATTGATCCGTGACCTGATAGCCGAGTGCACCGATCCGGTGCTGTTCGAACTGTCCTACGATTATGTCGGCGATCTGTCGGAAACCGTCGCGCTGATGTGGCCGATGCCGGAGCGTGGCGCAGCGGGTCATAATCTTCCGCCGCCGACCCTGAGCGACGTCGTCACAACCTTTCATACACTCGGGAAGGCCGAGTTACCCGCCCAACTGGTCCGATGGCTCGACCAGCTCGATGAGACTGGGCGCTGGGCGCTGTTGAAGCTCGTCACCGGCAGTCTTCGCATCGGTGTTTCCGCGCGGCTGGCCAAGACCGCTGCGGCCGCGCTCGGCGACAAGGACCCGCACGAGATTGAGTTGATCTGGCCGGGGCTCGCGCCGCCCTATCTCGATCTGTTTGCCTGGCTGGAGGGCCGCGCCGACAAACCGGTCAATCGCGATCCGGCGCCGTTTCGTCCGGTGATGCTCGCACACGCGATCGAGGATACGGAATTTGCCTCGCTCGATCCCGCCGACTTTATCGCCGAATGGAAGTGGGACGGCATCCGCGTTCAGGCGGTGAGCGGCCGCGATGAGGATGGCGAGATCGTTACGCGACTTTATTCGCGCAGCGGCGAGGACATCACCCGGAGCTTTCCGGATCTGCTGCCGTCGCTGCGGCTGCCAGGTGCGATCGACGGCGAATTGCTGGTGCTGCGCGAAGGTCGCGTGCAGAGCTTCAACGTGTTGCAGCAAAGACTCAACCGCAAAAGCGTGACGTCCAAGCTGATGAAGGATTATCCGATTCATCTGCGCGCCTACGATCTGCTGGCCGACGATGAAAACGACCTCCGCGAATTGCCGTTCGTCGAGCGGCGCGAACATCTCGAATCCTTTATCGCGCGGCTGGACGATCCACGCATCGATCTGTCGCCGTGCGTCGGCTTCTCAACATGGTCCGAGATCACTGCTGCGCGCGCCGACCCGTCGAGCGCGGGTGCGGGCGATGACGCCGATGCGGTGGAAGGCGTGATGCTGAAGCGCCGTGACGCGCTTTATCTGCCGGGTCGCCCCAAAGGCCAGTGGTGGAAATGGAAACGCGACCCGCACATCATCGATGCCGTGCTGATGTATGCCCAGCGCGGCCACGGCAAGCGTTCGTCTTATTATTCGGATTACACGTTCGGCGTCTGGACGGACGGCGAGGAGGGCGAGCAGCTTGTGCCGGTCGGCAAAGCCTATTTCGGGTTCACCGATGAAGAGCTGATCCAGATCGACCGTTTCGTTCGCCGCAACACCACGGAGAAATTCGGTCCCGTGCGCCATGTGGTGCACGAGCCGGACAAGGGCCTCGTGCTGGAAGTGGCGTTCGAAGGACTGGCGCGCTCGCCGCGCCACAAGTCCGGCGTCGCGATGCGGTTTCCACGCATCAACCGGCTGCGCTGGGACAAGCCACCGGGCGAGGCCGACAGGCTGGAGACATTACAGCGGTTGCTGAAAGCGGAAGCGGGTGCCGAACTTGCGGTCAGGGCTTACGCAGATAAGGCGCAGCCAGCCTGAGAGCGCTGACGAACAGCCTGTATTCGCACTGCCTAACCCCCTCATTTCGCTGATATTCCAGCACAATTTCGCGCGCAAAACCCGCTTTGGCGGTTGAAACCATGGCGCGGTGCCTATAGACAGCGCTCTGCCGGGTCTGTTGGGGCGTAGCCAAGCGGTAAGGCAGGGGATTTTGATTCCCCCATTCGGAGGTTCGATCCCTCCCGCCCCAGCCAGCCAGTCCGATTTTTGGGGACCTCTCTTCACGAGCGTAGGAAGGGCCTGCAAATGGCGGGCCTTTCAGGTGAGGCTATTCTCTACAAAGACTGATTTTGCACGGATAACACCAAATCAACGAACATTCTCCGACAGCCCAATAAAATACTCCCATTTTAGGGGGATGGAGATTGGAGATCGGTTCGATCGCACTGGATGCTGGTCAGAACGGGCAAAATTTCTGCCCAAACTGTGCCGTGATGTCTACCTTCGACCCAAAGCGGGAAACCGCGAGATGCAGAACTGCTCAAATTCGAGGAAGGCTTCGCTGGTAATCCGGGCCAAGCCTGGAACAGGAAGGTGTAGAGACGAGACGGGCAGCACCTAAAGCGGCGATGCCAGGGTGGCGGGATATTCCACAGTCCACGTCGGTAACGGCGGCGAAAGCCGAAGTGGTGCGAAAATCCGTAAATCAAAAGGTCTATGCCGGTTCGCTTCCGGCCGGCCACCAGATATATACAGATAATAAAGGCTTATTGCCGGTTTCATTTGATTAAATTCGAATCCTGAAGCTAGTCTCTCTTGTGAAAAAGCAAAGTACGCCCCATGGCCAGCGCTGATCAGCTCAAGGCGCTCTTGAAAGCCTACTCGCAGGGCGATGATGCGCAGTTTCATTCGATCGCGATGCAGATCGCGGCGACGGAAGCGCGCGTTGGACATGGCAAACTCGCGCAAGAACTTCGAGAGCTTATCGATCAATCGAGGGTGCGGCTCCCTGCGGCGGGACCGTCGCCTATTCCGTTGGCGAAGCCTCGCGGAGAAATTGCCGATCTCCTCACGGTTAGTTATCCGCATATCTACCTGCGTGACCTCGTTCTCAACGAAAAGACGCGGAAAGTGCTTGATCGCGTCGTGCGCGAACACAAAACCATTCGGGATATCCGCGCGCACGGACTGGCGCCGCGCAAGAAACTTTTATTGGTAGGGCCGCCCGGGACCGGCAAAACCATGACGGCTTCGGCCATCGCTGGTGAGTTGTCGCTTCCCCTGTTTGTTGTACGGCTCGACCGGTTGATCACCCGTTATATGGGCGAGACCGCCGCCAAGCTGCGATTGATATTCGACGCGATCGCGCAAACCCGGGCTGTCTACCTCTTCGACGAATTCGACTCGATCGGGTCTGAGCGCGGGCTTGAGAACGACGTTGGTGAAATTCGCCGAGTCGTAAACAGCTTTCTGCAGATGGTCGAACAGGACGCGTCGGACAGTCTTATTATTGCCGCCACTAATCACCCGGCCATTTTGGATAAGGCTCTCTTCCGGCGCTTCGACGATATTGTGAAGTACGATTTGCCGCGAACCAGCGATATCGCGGCTGCGTTGAAAGGGAAGCTGGCTGGCACTAAGTTTTCTTCGAAAATTAATTGGAATAAATTGGCTTTAACCGCGCGCGGCCTCAGTTATGCTGACGTGACCCGGGCGACGGGGGATGCGCTTAAGCATGCTCTCATTGAAGGTCGCGCGTTGACGAACGCTGACCTCGCGTCGGCCATTGCGGAACGTAAGGGCGCTTTCACTCGCGGTGCAATCAAAAGATAGTCTCTTTCTCGCAAAGCACAGATGGCACGCTATCCGCATTTACTCCTTCAAGACGCGGGTGAAACCTCGCGATACAAAGCTACCAACACGGGGCGCGACAGGGTCATTCCCACGCCGCCGCGCGACAGAGCACGACACGCAGAAAAGCTGATCGGCGCTCTCAAGGCTATTCAGCAAGGTCAACCGGTTTATCCCGTGCAAGTCGGCAACGGCTTCTATCAATCGCCGGGGCTCACGCTCTCATTCGAGAGTGATCCCGATTTTGAACTGGCCTACAAAAGTCTGGATCTGCAGGGGAGCAATATCCAGCTTCTCTCGATCGGCATGAACGAAGAGAACCGTATGATCGCCACGGTTCATGTGCCCGACGACAAACTCAAGATTTTCATCAAGCGGCTTGAGGCTTATCGGGAAGAGCGCAAACGCGATAACAAGAAGCTTGTTGAGAGTATTGCCAACATTAAGTTGGCTACGCTGAGTGAGCTTTGGACCGATCCTCGTGATCAGTATCCGGCAGCAAATACCACGATTGCTTGGGAAGTGTGGCTGCGTCGCCCGTTGGCTGGAGAACCAGCACCGATCGACGTGCTGCGTGCCGCAGCCAATGACTTCGGCTATGAGATCACGTCTAACGAACTGACTTTTGTCGATCGGACCGTCATTTTGGTCTGGGGCACGCGTGAACAGTTGGCGCGAAGTGTCGAGGTTCTGGGTCTTGTCGCTGAAGTGCGCAAAGGACGGACGACAGCTAATTTCTTTTCTTCACGCTCGACTGCCGACCAACATGAAGTTGCAGACGGATTGATACAGCGCCTGAAAGCGCCACCGGCACATTCGCCGGTCGTAGGTTTGTTGGATACCGGCGTCAATCATGCGCATCCGCTTCTCGCGCCGGTGATGACTGATAATGACGTTGAGACCCTGAAGCCAGGGTGGGGCAAGCACGATACCTGGCGCAATGGTCATGGCACGCAGATGGCAGGGCTCGCGATCTACGGCGATCTGACGGAAGTCTTGTCAGTCGGTGGCGACGTCCAGCTGACTCACGGCGTCCAGTCGTTGAAGCTCATCCACGAGCCTGATCCACACCGTCCTGCGCTTTTTGGTACGGTAACGATCGAGGGCATCTCTCGACTGGAGGTCGAAGCGCTGCGCGCCAAGGTATATTGCCTGGCGATAACAGCGATTGCGTATGACCGCGGCCGACCATCCTCCTGGTCTTCGGCGATTGACAATCTGGCGTGTGGTCTGAATGATGCGCGGCGGCTTATTCTGATTTCGGCGGGTAACACCGGCATCGATGATCGCCCGGATTATCCCGCACACAACGAGTCGGCGTCGATTCATGATCCGGCGCAATCCTGGAATGCACTCACCGTCGGAGGATACACCGCGCGAGCTTTCATCAATCAAGGGACCAGCCCGGGGTGGACGCCATTGGCGGCTCACGGCGATCTTGCACCCGCCAGCACGACGTCGATGTTGTGGCCGCGTTCGGCGAAGTGGCCGTACAAACCGGACATCGTCATGGAAGCGGGGAATATGGGTTTGCCACCGGGCGGCGGCGACCCTGACTTCCTGCCCGAACTGCAAGTGTTAACCACCAATTATCAGTTCGCCCAGGGGCACGCCCCGTTTGTAGATTTTCATGACACCAGCGCGGCGGTAGCCTTGGCAGCCCATCTCGCGACCAAGCTGCTGGCTAAATACCCTGATTACACGCCGGAAACCCTCCGCGCGATGATGGTTCACAGCGCCCGCTGGACCGAGGCCATGAAAGCGCGGGCAACCGACAATCACGGTAAGCTGGACACCGATCGGCTTTTGCGCACGTTCGGCTACGGTGCGCCTGATCCTGAGTTTTTGTTCTACAGCGCCCAAAATAATCTGACACTCGTCGCGCAGGATACGATCCAGCCGTATTTTAAGCCGGCTGGTAGCAACGAGCCGAAAACCAAAGACATTAAATTCCACAAGCTGCCATGGCCTAGTGACGCGTTGCGCGATCTTCCGTTCGATACGCCGATCGAAATGCGGGTCACACTCTCGTACTTCGTCGAACCAAGCCCTGGAGAGCGCGGGTGGGACCGTAAATACGGTTATCCGTCACACGGGCTCCGCTTTCGGGTCATTCGACCGACTGAAAACGAAGATGAGTTTAAGCTGCGCATCAACGCTTACGACCGTGATGATGACTACAGCACTGATGATCACGTGGATGAAACCGGCGAATGGGACTTGGGCGTGGCTGGCCCGACGAATGGGTCGATCCATTCGAATGTGTGGCACGGAAGCGCACAGGAATTAGCTGAGCGCTGCATGATCGCCGTATACCCCGTGTCGGGTTGGTGGAAAACGCGGCGAAAGGAAGGGCGATATGAAAATGAAGTTTCGTATTCGCTCATTGTTTCCATTATCACGCCTAATTCGGAAGTTGACATCTATACCCCAGTAGCTGTGCAGGTCGGCGTTGAGAACGTGGTCGAGATAGAAATTTAATAGAAGGCGAGCAGCAGGAAACATTTCCATAGTACGACCGATCTACCGATTTGTAGATGGATTTAACGATGGACGAGCAGGAATCTGATAAACTGCCGCAACTAGGTTCTCGCGCACCAGACAGGTTAGCGGCCGCGCTTCGTGCGGGCAGCGGGATGATCCCCTTGGTCGGGTCTGTTATCGCGGAAATTGTGAACGAACTTGTGCCCAACCAGCGCGCCGATCGGATTGAGAAATATCTGCTCTACCTCACGCAGGAAGTTGCGAAGTGTAAGATTGAGAATGTCGATCGGCGTCTGAAGAAGCTCGAGAATGTTGATTTGTTGGAAACCGGCGCTTTTCAATCGGCTAGAGCCTTAAGCGATGAACGGCTTTTGTATATTGCGAAAGCTGTGGCTGAAGGCATAGCTGCGGAAGAGCGCGATAAAATAAACGCAAAGCGCATTTTGAACTTGATCGGGGAGCTTGACGATGAAGAGATACTTATCCTCGACGCTTATGGGACGCATGAGGGCGATAAATTCGCCAAGCTGAGGCCCGAGCCCGCATATATAGGAGCCAAGCGGGAAGTTATTGAGCGGGCAGAGCTATACGACGCTGCTAAAACAAAACTGCAGCGGCTGTCGTTGATCGGAAAGAAGATTAGCCTTAATTCTAAAACCAAAACACCGGAATTCGACATGTTCTCTGGTGAGCCGAAAGGCTACATGCGTATAACGCCGCTCGGTAGCTTGGTGTTACGCCGTATAGGGTTGGGCGAAGACGACGATTGAAGCCACCCCTCACTTCGAATTGTATGTGAAGTCGGACCAGGCGAGCGATAGTGCCCTTGGAAATCGAGCAAGTACGAGTGTCAGCGGCGGATCCTCGTTCAGAATTGCTCCGGTGATGGCTGGCGTCAGAAACGCATAGCGCAGTTCCTGCCGAACTACCTTTGGATGGAGTTTCACTGACGCCGCCAAGGCTTCGATGGTGTCAAACCTTCGGCTCTGCAAATCGCGCAACCAGGCATGAGAACGTATAATCGCCCGCAGGAGTTTGGGATCTGGCTGGCCTGAATTGGTTGACGGTAGCGGAGGAGTGGGAACGCCCTTAATCGGTACTTGCCACGGAATTTCGAAGGTTTCTGCTGTGCTGCTGTCTTGATCCATCGGTTGTGTTACAATTACGATTTTCTTCGGATGAACGGCGATTTCAGTCACTGAATCCAAGACATGGCTTCTGAGCTCATCATCAGGCAGCTTTGAATTGAGCGAAAAGCGTTTTTGTACAGCATTAATGGCGATGTCCTCTATAAGCTGCGCCGGAATGCGAGCTACTGAGCCAGCCTGTGTCTTTCTGCCCTGTAGAAGAGCGCGCGAGACATAGAATCGATAACGCACTCCATTCTTGACCGTGAAACTTGGACTCATCCGATTGCCGCGATCATCGCGCAGTTTACCGGCAAGAAGTGCTCCACCGGTGAATTGTCTGGTTCTGGTAGCAATACGGTTCTCGACGAGAAGGGCCTGCACTTGATCGAAGACACGTTTGTCGAGAATTGGTTTGTGTTCGGCCGAGTACCACTTGCTGTCGTGGTGTATTTCCCCGAGATAAATCCGGTTCTTTAAGAGATGGGCGAGGGGGCCATAGGTGAACGGGATGCCGCCACGACATTTGGATACTTTGGTGTCACGTATTTTGGTGACAATGCCGCGCTTGTCGAGATCCTGGACCAGGAGGCCGAAGGATTTCAGCCTTAGATACTGCTTGAAGATGGTGCGGACGGTTTCAGCCTCTTTTGGGTGGATTACCAGCTTTTTGTCTTTGGCTTCGTAACCGAGCGGGACTGTCCCGCCGGTCCATTTCCCTTTGCGGCGGGACGCGGCGATCTTGTCCCGAACACGTTCCGATGAAAGCTCTCGCTCGAACTGTGCGAAGGATAACAGGACATTCAGCGTCAGACGTCCCATGGAGGAAGTTGTATTAAATTGCTGCGTCACCGCGACGAATGAGATCGACTTTCGGTCGAAGGTCTCAACTAATTTGGCAAAATCGGCGAGCGAGCGTGTGAGGCGGTCGATTTTGTAGACGACAATGACATCGACAATGCCGGCCTCGATATCGGTCAGAAGCTGTTTGAGAGCAGGGCGGTCCAGTGTTCCACCGGAGTAAGCAGGGTCATCATAAGGCTTGGGTAAGACACGCCACCCCTGCGAGGCTTGGCTCTTTATGTAGGCCTCGCAGGCTTCTCGCTGAGCGTCGAGTGAGTTGAATTCGAGCTCGAGCCCGTGCTCTGTGGATTTGCGGGTGTAAATTGCGCAGCGGACCGGTTTCGGGGAGCTAGCCGGCATCACCACTTCCCTTAGTTCTTTCCTTGTCTCGATCTTGTCGGTTGGGCCGTAGCCCGAAGAACTTTGGGCCGTTCCAACGGGTGCCGGTGATTTTATTGGCGATCTCCGACAGGCTGGCAAAGAAGGTGCCATCGTAAGAATAGCCACTGGCTACGACGGTGACTTTGTGGGTCCGGCCTTTCCACGTCCGCACCAGCTCCGAGCCCGGTTTTATGCGGCGGGGTAATTCGATGCGTCCCGTATTGCCGCTCTGCACCATCGCCTTGACCATTTGATTGAGAAGCCGCTGCGTTTCGCGGGGAAGGCCCCCGTAGGCCTTCTCCTGAATTCGATGGGCGATGCTCCGCCTGAGCAGATCGGGTCCGAAGGCTGGCGGTGGCTCCGTTTTGTAAAGTTCGCGATATCGTGGCCGCAGGATCGTAACAGGAGCCGTCACCAACCGTTCGAGTTCTGCTTCAACTTTGGGATCGATGGGACGTCCGTTGACTGTCTGACCGCTTGTCATCGCATACCCTCTGAGCTGATGACCCGATAGCGGCGCTCACCATCGACCCTTTCACTAGTCAAATTTAGATTGAGTTTCTTGCGCACCACGCCTGTAAGGAATCCGCGGATAGAGTGCGATTTCCAATTTGTTACCTCTTGAATCGCGATGACGGTGGCGCCGTCCGTTCTACGAAGCATCGCAAGAATGGTGGCCTGCTTCGATGGTTTGGAAGAGGGCACCGACGGCGAAAGTGTAGAGGTCAGTTTTGACGAAGACGATTTAACAGGTTGGAACGTAGATTTTTTTACCCGCTTCTTATTCTTTGGAATTGTCTTGGTTTTAAGGTTGTTCCTAACCGTTGCTGCGTTTGATCTTGCGGTCCTTCTTTTGATCGGACGTGTTTTTCGCATTTTTTGCTCCTGCATAAGAACAACACTTCGTGCTGCCACTGACGCAAGACCGCGATCCGTTGAAGCGGGCGGCGTATGAAATGGTAGCTCGTGCTACGATGCGAGATCGCCATTTCTGTAAGCATGCATGCTCTTCAGCGAGAAGATGTCCAGCCTATTTAGAGCAATGTTGTTGCGTTTCGGCGGGGAGCTCTTGCGGCAATACAACCTTGAGATGTTTGTTTGGCTACGCGTGGCTTAATTTGGGGTAATTCTCGCGACGATCTGTGGATGAAGATCGCGGTTATTTCTTTTGCGGTGCGCGTGATGCAGAATTTTATGGGGACCTAAACAAGCTAAACCCAGAAAGTTTAGGTAGATGATAATCACGTCACTAAGCGCTTCGACCAATCTATCAAAAGGGTTAGGCCTATCACGATGCGGCCTAGCCAGATCCAGAGACTTCGCAAGAGGAAAATCTCTCGATGCGTCGCTCCTTCCACAATTTCGTTCAACGACTGCCCATAAAATTTGCTTTGGGCGCACGTGTTCGCCGAGCAACTATCCACACGTTGTTCAATTTGAAATAGCCGCTGCAAACCCTCCCGGAACATTGATTGGGGAGGCGCAGTAATGGCACAACTACAGGTGAATCAAGGCAACCAAGAAATCCCTCCTGGTGAAGGTGGGTTCTTGCTGAGCCGTGTTGATGCATTGAAGGAGCATCCGGCGAATCCAAGAAAGCACTCGCGAACGCAGGTGCGGGCTATTGCGGACAGCATTCGGGCATTCGGATTCAACGGCTCCATTGTCATCGACGGCAACAATCGCGTGCTAGCAGGACACGGGCGGCTTGAGGCTGCTCGTTTACTCGGCTTGACGGTGGTGCCGACCATTTGCATTCCGCATTTATCAGACGCTCAGGCGAGGGCGTACATGCTTGCCGATAACAAGCTGACAGACCGATCCTCTTGGGACGACAATAAGTTAGCAATCGAGCTTAAAGCACTTTTGGATATTGATCTGGATCTAACTGAGGCGACCGGCTTTGAGATGGCCGAGATCGATCTCAGAATTCAGTCGTTAGAGCTGAGTGATACCGATCGCGCTGATGAGTTTAAGACGTCGGCATCACCGCCTGTTGCCGCCATTGGTGATATATGGACGTTGGGAAGGCACCGCATTCACTGCGGATCTGCTCTCGATGCCGAGTCATATCAAAGTATGCTTGGCCAGTTGAAATGTTCGGTGGTTTTTACCGACCCCCCATATAATGTTCGGATTAACGGGCATGTTCGCGGGAATGGCGCGGCGTCGCATCGCGAATTTCCTATGGCTTCCGGCGAAATGACGGAGAGTGAGTTTCAGACATTTCTCAGTGAAAGCGTGGCTCTTGCTGCGGCAAACATATTCGAAGGCAGCTTGATCTACGCTTTCATGGATTGGCGAGGTCTGGAGCCAATGATGGCTGCAGCCCGCGCAAATGCTCTGGAACAGATCAATCTCTGCGTTTGGGTCAAGACCAATGGCGGGATGGGTTCTTTTTACCGCTCTCGGCACGAACTGGTCTTCGTCTTTCGTCATGGAAAGGCACCTCATACTAACAATGTCCAGCTGGGACGCTTTGGGCGTAACCGTACAAATGTTTGGAATTATGCGGGTGCGAACAGCTTTGCTCGAGGCAAGAAGTCGGAGGCATTTGATAGTCATCCGACCGTAAAACCGATCCGGCTTGTCGCAGACGCGCTCCTTGATTGCACCAAACGGGGTGATGCAGTTCTTGATCCATTTTTGGGCAGTGGCACGACGCTACTAGCTGCTGAACGTACCGAACGGAAATGCTTTGGGATCGAGCTTGACCCGGTGCATGTTGAAACCGCTATTCGTCGGTGGGAGTCGATGACGGGAGAGATAGCCAAAAATCAAGATGGCTTTTCATTGTTCGAACTGAAAGCGGGGGCGCAAAAATGAGCGAATCCTCTAAGCGCCGCACCGGCAACCTTAATTCGAGGAATGAAGGATCTCCCAAACGTACCCAACTTTCCGAAACGTCTGCTCAAGTTTTGGTTCGACTCTTGAACGAGGTCGTTCCTGATAGTGGTCCGCGTAGAAAGCGAACATATTTTGAAGTGATCTATCTCAGGCTCTGGAGTGCGACGACCACTTCCAAAAACGGCAATGCCGCTCTGAAGATTATGGATAAATACGAGAAATTAATGCCAAAACCGCAGATCCAGAACCTGCTCGTCGAATTCACCGATGAATCATCGGAGGCGTATCGATGAGAAACTTAGACGAAGTAGGCTACAAAAAACCTCCAAAAAAGCACCAGTTTAAGAAGGGTACATCCGGCAATCCCAAGGGCCGTCCAAAGAAAAATCGAGTTCGTTAGGTGAGACTGTCGCAAAACTCAGCGAAGAAAACATCGCATATTTTGAGAGAGGTAGCCGGAAGCTGGCATCGAGAAGGGAGCTTAGCTTTATGGCGCTCCGGAAGCGAGCCGTCGAAGGGGACCTGAGGGCCATCGAGCGTGTTGTTGAAATCGTGCTGAAGGGCCTGACAGCTCAAATCGATGGCCCGCTCATCATCACCGTTTCCGGCGGCTTGCCGACATCTCCGAACGAAAGCGCCCCGCAGGAGGATAAAATGCTGACCGAAGCCGATAGGGCAATGTTTAAGAAGGAAGGCGACGGCATATGAATGACACCCCCCCATCAAACAGCGCACACGGTATTCGACTTGGACGGTTACATGCAGGACAGGAGGCTGCCTATTGGGCTCTTAAACCTCATCGTTTTAAAGCGCTGCGTTGCGGCCGGCGGTTCGGAAAGACTGAATTTGCAAAGATGTGGATAGCTGATGGCCTTGTGCGTGGGTTTGAATGTGCATGGCTCTCTCCACAAAATAAGACGTGGTCGGAAGTCTACTCTGAGCTTACGGATCAACTTCGGCCAGCCATTGAGGCGAGCTCTAAAGGAAATGCCTTCATCAACTTGCTGACGGGCGGTCGTCTGGATTTCTGGACTTTGGGAAATACAATCGCTTGCCGTGGCCGTGGATATCACCGCGTAGTGATTGATGAGGCTGCATTCGGCAAGGATGGCGATAACAAGGTCGCCGGCTCTACCATGGAAATTTGGGAAAAGGCCGTAAAGCCGACGCTGCACGATTATGGCGGGGAGGCGTTGGTTTGCTCGAATTCGGCTGGAAAGAACCCAGATAATTTTTTCTATAATATTTGTACCGATGCCCAGTATGGCTTTGTCGAATACCATGCGACCACGATGGATAATCCGACGCTGCCAAAGCGTCATGCCTCGGAGCACCTCGCAGGCTGGAAAGTGCGACGTGATAGTTTGCTCAAGGGGTTGAAGACGGAAAATGATCCTCTTGTTTATGCCCAAGAGTATCTTGCGGAGTTCGTCGATTGGGCCGGCGCCGCATTCTTCTCACGAGAAAAACTGCTAATTGATGGAAGACCCGTCGAGCAGCCAACGAGTTGCGCCGCTGTATTTGCGGTCATCGACACGGCCTCGAAAACCGGGACTGAACATGATGCAACTGCGGTGACTTTCTTCGCGAAGAATGGAGCCAAGCCTTATTCCCTGACAATTCTTGACTGGGACATTACGCAAATTGAAGGCGCCACTCTTGAAGCATGGTTGCCAGCGGTTTTCAGTCGTCTGGACGAACTGTCTATGAAATGCCGCGCGCGTCATGGAGCGCTTGGCGTCTGGATTGAAGACAAGAATTCAGGGACAATTTTGCTGCAACAGGCGCGCCGACGAGGATGGAACGCACTTCCCATCGAGTCAAAACTTACAGCGATGGGTAAAGATGAGCGCGCGATTTCCGTGTCAGGGTATGTTCACCGAGGCCAAGTCAAATATGCGGCGTTGGCTTTTGATAAGATCACGACGCATAAACGCCGAGCGCTTAATCACCTTGTCAATCAGGTGGAGAATTTCAAAGTAGGTGACAAAGACAGCCGGCGGGAAGACGATCTTCTGGACACCTTTTGTTACGGCATCGCGATCGCGTTGGGGGATAGCCAAGGTTTTTAAGCCTTTGTTGCTGAGCAACATCGTCGCAAACATTTTTCAGCATTAAATCATTGCATTGCTTCAGATTATTCGGCTTGCGACCCAGCCAATTGGGAAGCTATAGTTGCCGTAGGGTAGTCCTCAGGCTGCCTCGGGGCTTAAGAACCTCTCGGTTAGGCGGTCCAAGTGCACCGTCAAAGCACTCCTCGACCAATATGGTCGGGGAGGCACATGTGTATGTCCAGGGCGTAAGCCTAAAGGCGTGTGCGGCTCTCCTAACCGAGGCTTCTTAACTCCCCGATCACCAGGACGGGGAGGCTTTTGTGGCGGTCTTTTTCTGCCGTAACTGTAACGGTCAAGTTCGAGTTAACGATAAGCTCTGCTCTGACTGCGGGGTGAGCGCTCCTGCCTTACAAAGCCCGGTTTCAGCACTGGATAGTGCGTGTCCGCGCCGCCAAAAATCCAAAGCCCAAGTTTCTCGGGGTAATCAGGGCGTTGTTATAGGAGGATTCGCGTGCGCGTTCGCAATCCTGGGAATCTTTACGGTAGGACTTCTGTTCGTCCCGATCGCCGCCCTTTTCACCCTAAGTAGTTTTTTCCAGAGCTTTAGGGGTGACGGCACCGGAACTCTTGTTTCACTCGTGGCTGCGGTACTCACCGGAATTGGTTTTGCGACATCACCGGTGTTATGGCTGGCTACTGCTGGCCTCTTTGCGTCCTTGCAAGATCAGCAACACGCGGTTTCGGTCGTATCTGCTCCAAGTGCTGTTACCAAACACGTTCCGAAAGCAACAATAACTTTTAATGGGCCGTTTGACGGGCTTTGGGTCCGCGACAAGTTAGCGTGCGTTGATGAGGACGATCAAACCCGAACGTTGATTCAATTCGACAACAAAATCGAGGGAAAGTTGGTGCCTCTATTCGACCAGTACGAAAACCATTGTGTAATTGCAGATCGGAGCGGCTCTTCCAGCGAAGTAGAACTGTCTGCCACATGCTTTGAGTTTTGGGATGATTTTACCAAACGTAAGAACGGTAAAAAGACAGCCATCAAGCTATCTCGAATTCCCGGTGGGATAGCAATCGATGGGACCGCATACTCTCGGTGTGAGCCTGACAACAAAGAGTAAGAGCCGCTGCAGAATCACGCGACACGAGGTTCGGGATTGTCGGTTCAAAAATGCGAATTTCCCTAACGCTCAACCTTCATAAATAAGTCCACAAACATAGCCAATTCGCTAAAATCGCAGTCGTAAGCATGGCCGCGATCATCGAGTTAACGCGAGACATCTGATAGTTCGGCGATGCGAGATGAATCCCAATCATGCCTTGTAGGAAATGAGATTCGGCGGTCAGAGTCTCGATGGTTATTTTTAAAACCTAACCTTGCCAGGATGGTCGTTCCGAGTCCGGGTGACTCGATTCGGGGAGATAATTCTCCAAGTAGAGGAGGAGCGGGAAGAGACGGGAAGCGCGCACTCGCATTCCATAATGTCTGATATGCGCGGGGCCATTGGTTTCGCTCTTCGTCTATCCGCATGCAGCGCGCGTACCGATGCGTTGGTGTCGCGGTCAGAAACCGGCAATATGACCACGTCCATCGTCCCCATTGTGGTCGGTTGTCACCCGCCGCGAGCGTTTGACAAAAAACGGAGAATGATTTGGTTTCGTTCCTGCAACCTCAGGGCGTGAGAAACGCGAGAGAGGGAACCAGAAAAGCAAAGCCTAAACAGATTCCGAAAAGGAAGAAATGTTGGGGCTGCATCGGTCGTCTTCCCTACGATGCTAGTACGGTATGAGGACCGGTCGCCAAGGGTATGAGGCGCCCGGCCAAAACGAAACCGGATGGAAAATCGCTTGCTACTTACGCGTATCGCCCTTGTCCATTCGACCTCGTTCCATCGAAGGAGTGTTGGTGGCCGGACGCGAAGGGCTCACTCCCATTGTCCCGCCCGAGGGGGCGGTTTCGCTGCTCATGCCTGACTTGGAAGTGTCGTTCGTAGAGGGGCTCGCGCTTGGATTCGAATCATTGCTTGTGCCAGCCGCGGTGCCCGCGCCAGCGCCCGTAGCTCTTGGCGTATTCTGTGCAAAAGCTGCGCCCGAGATTATCGTCAGGCAAGCTGCGGCCAAGATCATCTTTTTCATGAAAACCTCCTGTGTTGGCTTCCATGAAAGCCGCGCAGTCACACTACGTTCCAGAACGGCGGCAGCTAATCATTAAATGCGTGATTCGATTAATGTAAGTCAATTCCTCTGCTATCTTCGGAAGCTGGCAATGGATCTGAAATTTTTTTGTATCTTCGCGTCCAGTTCGCACTCGATCTGACATCCGAGCAATGCTTATCAGGCTTGGTTCATGGCGCCATGACAAGTCGGATTTATAAAATTTCGTAATCGATCGGCTTAAACGAATAGTTATTGGACTGTAGCGCCGAGCAGGCGGTCAGACCGATGATTAAATCCATTTCAGATTCAAAAGTGATGTGGTCTCCGGCTTTGCTTAATGGCGGATCGACCCTGAGCTGTCCCGACGGGTCGATAGCTACGTTCATAAAGCAATTAAAAGCGATCGGAATTTGATCGGGTTCAATGCCGAAAGGTGCTAAGGCTTCCGCCAGATTGCCGAAGCAGCCCTGATGGGGTTCTTCATCGCCATAAATGATCCGAAACGTATCTTTCGAACAAGGCGTTAAGAGAAAGTCATGGCGACCTACGGTGTCCTCGACAATCTTTAGCATCACGTTGCTTCGATTTGAGTAGATTGGGTCGCCGGTGGTTAGAAATAGTTTGCTGGCATAATCCAGACTGCGGCCTGACGAAATGACTTCCCGACCGTCGGCGGCGTTGAATGCAACGAGGTCAGCAACTTGTTCGCCTAGAGGATCAATGACCTTTAATCGCTGACCTTTTCGAAGCGAGAAGGCAGTGCCAGTCTGAGGTGCAATGGTTTCCATATCTATACCCGTTCGACGGGGTGAAAGGGACATTCCCAGTTGGGTTCGACGAGGCGTCCACTGTACTGACGAGCTTCTGAGGCATCGCCATGCCTGGCCAACATGGGATTTGGCTCACCCGCAATGGCAACGTCACGATTTATAATAACTTCCCGCATCTTTTCGTATTTGCCTTGTTCGCGGAGCTGTTCGAATTGGTCGTGCAAGTTAAAAACCAGCACCGGGCAGGCAAATCGGCGCGCCGGTCTGCTGGCGTTGGGATGCATGCCCACGATGAAAAATGCTTCCCCTTCAAAACTCAACGAAAAATGGGGATCGTCCGGGTTGTCGCTTACGCGACGATCAGGTGACCGACCTAGCCAGACATCTTTGTTAGTGAGTGATTCCGCTCGCTTCCAAAGATGATGCTCAAATTCCCTTTCGTTTAGATCGGCCGGCTCTTTGAAGATAACAGCAAAGCTCTGAAAAAGGTTTTTGTCGGCTCCATATCGCTTAACAACGTCGGAGATACCCTCGTAAATTCGCCGGTCGTCCCAGTTCGAGCGAATGTCACGGGCAACGACAATGTTTAATTGTCCTCTCGCCAGCGCTGATTTGGCTCCCACGCAAGGAAATTTCCGATCTGAAACTAAATCACGAAACTGAACTGCAAGAGAGGAAAAATTATTGAAAACCACACCTGGACACTCCGTTGTCCATTTCCAACGCCGGAGCCTGGAGTAAGTGCCCCGATCATTCCTCTCTTATTCACCTATGCTGTGAATTTAGGTTTATGTGCATTGGACTTGAGCTCCGACGGTATCCGTTTATAAAACCTGCAGACTTTATCGTCTGGTGTGATCCGAAGTGGTGCGCCTCGATCGATCAAGGCGCACCAAAATTTCTTATCTGGTAACTAAATATCGATCCTCATCTTCATCCCGCAGCTTACCGCCTAGGATAGCCGAGACGGCGGCTATAAAGGCGCCGATGATAAGACTCAGGGCGGCAAGCAGAGCAGTCGTGGCGGCAGCCTTTCTGGCTTTCTCCGCTGCTTGCTGTGTTTTTGCTTTGGCGTCCTGAATCTTCGTCCAAACATCATCGACGCGCTTCTGTGCCTCGGCTTCGGATAGTCCCGTCCGAGCCGCGACCAGCGTGGTCAGATAGGCCTTGTCATCTGCTGAGATGTTGCCTGTCACGATGCTGTTAGCCAAGATTCGGGTCGCCTGACCGACTGCAGCGGCGTCGCCCTCTGCTCCTGGCGCGTTTATTCGTGCTGGATCAGACGAGCGAAAAAGGGAATCGACGAAGTATTGATTGGCTGGCATAGAGCTTATTGCCTGAGCACCGGCTTGTACAGCGCTCCCCGCCACGGTCGATATGGCGCGAGTGCCGGCGCCTAATGCACCTACTGCGGCACACGTCAGGACGGCGACGACTACCAGCGTCCCGACGCACCAAGCCAGCAAGCCGTGCGCGCTATCGCGAAATACGACCTCGTCGAGGGAAGTTAACGACCACCTAGAGCGTAGCCGACCGGAGATATAACCGCCGAGGCAGGAAGACACCCACTGAACGATTACGATCCAAACAGCTGTTGAGACGACCAGCGTAGTAGCGGAAGCACTTTGGGATAGCCAGGGTGAGACCATAGTGAGCCCAAGCCCGGAACCAACCAGCATCAGGACCAGCGTTGCGACCGAAGCTACTACGCCACCAGCGATCACTGCGCCCCAGTTAAGGGTCGGGCTAGCCGGTGCATCGGCAGCTACAATAACGTCTGTCTGAGTAATCATGATTCTCAGCCCTCAAATGTGGAAATCGCCCAGCTTGATGCGGGGCCGTGCCTTCCAATTGGCGACCGATCTCCATGTTCCGTGCTGGTTGAGAGACGCCTTTGATCTATCTGATGGGAAGTTGAAAGCTAGTCCACCCTGAGGTCACGTAGCTTGCAGGCCAGTACAACGCCCACAAGGGCTGCGCCGACCGTGTTGGCTATTATAATTACGATGTCGGATCGAAAGATCCCATATAGCACCCACAGCGACAGCCCAATAAACAGGGCGGTCAATGTCTTGAGTGAGAGGTCCTTTGTTGAGCCTTTGGGCAGGGCCTTTCGAGCTTGTGGAAAGTAAGAGAGCGAAGTGAGGGCAGCTGACGACAGCCCAAGCGCAAGCGTTATCGTGTTTTGTTCCATGAGAGGCTGTCTTTTTTTATTTGATCAAGAACGGTCGTTAATGCGTCTGTTCGGAACGCACATTTAAGCCGCTGGTTCGATAGGCATGGAACATGATTGCCAGCCGACAGAAATAGCTTCCCCACAGATCGAGGTGGCGGAGACGAGCCTTGTCTTCCGGCTTGAGCCGACCAAACCAAGTGGTCGCTACTTGGCTGTGGTTGCAGCGGAGAATGAAGAACAGGCCAGGCGGTTCGCTGCCGATGCAGACCCTTTCGGAGCAGAATGGCAAAGTGCCGCTAGGTATCGCTGCGTGCTATCGCATGGTGTCGAAACTCACGTCGTGGGTGACGTTATGTTTCAATCCGTCCCGCCACGGCTTCCGGCCATTGGTAGACCATGAAGACGTTCAGCAAGACGTTCAGCGGCGCCGCAGAATTAGATAACTCATCAATGTCCCGGCGAGCGCGATTCCGAGCGTCGACGTGCGATGGTTCTCATCGACCAGGCTGACCGCGGCATCCTTTACATTCTCTCTTGTGATTGGATGCGAATGAGCGGCGACGCGTACCCGGCTTGCCAGAGGGATAACCCGTTTCGACGGGGAATTCATTTTGGATAGCCCGATCCCCAACGATATCAGGGCGACGATAATCATGGCACCGCCGGTTGCGCCAAATGCTTCAAACAAGCCATAGCGCATTTCGAGGAAGCGAAATAACGCCGCGGCACCTATCAATATCGCAATGATCAAGAATATCGCCGCGCCCAAGAGAAAACATGCTCCCATAACATAAGAAGAAATAACGCTCTTCCCGCGGGATGCTTGATCGCGAACGTAGCTCTCGCCGGCGCGCTGCAGGTTGGCAGCCTTAAGGGCAAGGGCGGTGCGTATCAATCCAATAGAGTTACGATGCATTGATGGCCTCAGCTGTTTGTCACCTTAACAATCGGCGGGGACCTAGGCAGTTCCTTCACCGCCTGCGGACGGGAACGCCATGTGTGGAGGTACAAAGAAGTGCGGAGGTACAAAAAAGCCCGGCAAAGGTGCCGGGCTTTCCTTTAGTAATCCATCCAAGGACTACCGTAATAGTCGGACACCTTCCGGGCGCGGGACCGGTCCTCCCAATCCCAGGTATCGCCGGTGTATTTCGGCGCGCCTTTGAGCTGGTCCTCGGTCAAATTTACCCGATACCCACCTAAGCTAGTATCATAGGTTAATTGGCCCCAAGGGAGTGGGTAGTGCTCGTCGCCGATACCGAGGAAACCGCCGAAGCTCAGTACTGCGTAAGAGACTTTTCCATCTCTCTTACCGACCATAATGCGCTCGATCGAACCGATCTTGTTGCCATCAGTTCCGTATACGGTTGTTCCGACCACCTTATCGCTTCCGATAAGGCCCGCTGTTTCTCTTGTTTCTGTTGCCATCTCAATCTCCTGCTTGTGAGAGTCCAACAGCGGAGATCACAGCGCGTTCCGGCCGCATATGGAAATGTCATACGACTTAGCGTTATATCGAAACCGAAGCTTGATCATCAACACGATCGAACGGCCTCTCGGATGGCCTTAACTCAACCTGTTCCAAAGTCACCAATAAGAGACTTGCGGCCAGCCCGCCTCGCGTTTCCTTATATGATTTCGTGAAATCGATCCTTCCTTCGTCATCACCAATATTACGTCTTTGGAGGTGGGCCCAAACTCTATGAAATTCCGCGCCAAGCGCGAGGTTGCCATGAAGCCTGGCGTGAAGTCAGATAACCCGAGGGAGGAAGAAAAAGCTAAGGAGGTCGGTGTCCCGGGAGTAACCTGAAATAGCCATGCAGAACATCAAAGGTACGGCCAAAGAAGTTGCGGCGGAAATTATTGGTGATCAAAACTTGCAAGACGAGAGAAAGCATACGGCGAGGATAGCCCACCTCCAACAGTGAGCGGCAGCACGACATGGATAAGGACAAACGGCAGCCTCACCCGGAGAGTGAAGGAGGGCGATGAGAATCTTGCCCGCAGCCAAAGACGGATCCTCGCAAGACGGACGAAAGCAAAACGGCGGGATCAAGAATAATGCCGCGAGGAGGGGATGAAGCGTTTTCAGGTTAAGCTGGCTGACTGAGTTTGATAGGATTCTTGTTTCGCGCTGGGTCAAACGAAAAGGAGGGAGGGAATTAAGACGCGCGGAGCGGCGGTGCCCTAAAATTGATTATCCTTTAGCTGGAACGCCAAGGGCTCCTTCCCCCGACTTCCGTCCTGGTACGCTCACATGCACCTCATGGCCTTCGCGAACAGCGAGGGACGCCGCCGCGATAGCGGCTTCGAAAGCAGCTTCCTTGGTTGAAAAATCGCCTTCCGGCTCTCCGTCATGAAGAACGACCCATTTCGACGTGTGGTCAATAACCGCGTATGTCGCAAGCCCCATCACCCGTCTCCAAAAATACGTTTGGCCAGTAAAGACAAAATTGCCGACATAAGAAGATGTTCCATAGGGCTCAGGATCAGTAAAAAGCGCGCCTCCCTGAGGAACAGGCTTTTTAGGCCGCTGTTGACGTGGTGAACGGGAGCAGTGTTTACGCCCGCATTTGTTGGAGGGTTCAATGAAGTATGCATCCATTCTTTCTATCGCACTTTGCTTACTGTCATCTGCAGCCTTGGCTCAGTCGGTGGGCGAGAAAACAGGCGTGAACTCAACGCTGGGCATCGCGCCAACGACCGCTGACTTCGTGAAGGAAGCGGCAATCAGTGATATGACGGAAATAGCCGCGGCAAAGATTGCCTTGGAAAAGGGCACTGAGGCAGAGAAAAATTTTGCCAACCAGATGGTGACCGATCACACCAAGACCAGTTCTGAATTGAAGCAGTTGGTCGCGAGCGGAGACGTCAAGGCGGACATTCCGTCCGTACTGGACAGTTCGTCGCAAAGCAAGGTCGATAAATTGAAGGATACGAAGCCCGAAGATTTTGCTGGCCAGTACGACCCCATGCAGGTGAGCGCCCATAAGGATGCAGTGTCCTTATTTGAGCGCTATGCCAAGGGTGGCGATAACCCGAAGCTGAAGGACTGGGCCGGCAAGACGCTACCGCACCTTCAGCATCACCTCGAGATGGCTCAGTCGTTGAACAACAATCGAAAGTGACAAGGATAACAGGAGAAACGACCTGGCAGGCTTTTTCTCGGCTTTCTGACACTCACGCATGTCTTGAGGTGCAGCATGACGGACTTCCCGACTCCGCCATTTCCTGAACAGCAACAGCCGATGCCCGGAATGACGGAGAAGATGAATCCGCGGCCGGACCACGGCGAAAAAACCTATAAGGGATCGGAGCGTTTAGCGGGAAAGACTGCAATCATTACCGGCGGCGATAGCGGGATCGGCCGTGCTGTGGCGATTGCCTTTGCGCGCGAAGGTGCAAATCTCGTGATAGCTTATCTTGAGGAAGATGAAGACGCGAAAGATACGGAAAAATTCATCGAACAGGCGGGACGAAAGGCCGTGCTAGTACGGGGCGATATTCAGTATGCGAAGCATTGCCGTTCGATTGTGGAGCGGGCGGTATCTGAGTTCGGCAGCGTCGATATTCTGGTCAATAATGCTGCCCATCAGGCCACGTTCAAGGATATCCAGGACATTCCTGACGAAGAGTGGGAACTGACGTTTCGCGTCAATATCCATGCAATGTTCTATCTCGTTAAGGCCGCGGTCCCGCATATGAAGCCGGGGGCTTCTATCATCAACACGGCCTCGATTAATTCCGACGATCCGAGTCCAGCCCTTCTGGCTTACGCCACCACTAAGGGTGCCATCCACAATTTCACCGCAGGACTGGCCCAACTGCTGGCTTCGAAGGGCATTCGCGTCAATGCAGTGGCTCCTGGTCCGATCTGGACGCCCTTGATCCCTTCGACAATGGGGGCTGATTCAGTCAAGACGTTCGGCAAGAACACGCCCATGAAGCGACCGGGCCAGCCAGCAGAACTCGCGACTGCCTATGTCATGCTCGCCGATCCGCTATCGAGCTATGTTTCGGGGGCCACTATTGCCGTTACGGGCGGAAGACCCTTCCTTTAACGAAAAGGCACCGCTCGTCTTCCGGCGTGAACCCTGAAATTTCGAGCCGCGATTGACCAGCAGCGTGCCGAAGAATTCCCGAATTGCTTGATCGTCGCAGCTTCGGGTAACTAACATTTCTGATCTTGGCCGTCCATTCCAACACATCAGCCATAGATCACGGATATATTTGAGAGAACTCACATACCGGTTCCGCAATATTCCCTGAATTGCCGGGTTTTCACATTTGCTTGCCGTCCGCTTTGATGTTTAGATTGACGATATTTTAAATTAGCGGGGGTATTATGCCCATCGATCAGCGCCTTTGTCCGAAGTGCGGTAACCCAACAAATCTGATGTTGCCGCCTAGCAGTGATGGCCCGCGCGCCTTCCTGTGTCTCGAATGCGATTTCGGCGACCCAATGAAACGCCCGAATGTCCAAGGATGGCTTTACGGCGAATTGGCTCACACGGCTGAGAAATTTCCTAAAAAATAGCCAAGAACGGGCGCAGAGCGCGCCGGTTCCTTCCAGCTCTCTGAATGCGATGGAGTAAGAGTCTTAGGGCGCAGGTTCTAACCGCATTGCGGGCAGGTATCGCCAATCCATTTCAAAGCCTCGTCAATCGCGGCGACAGATTCGTTCGGTGTCGCGCCGGGAAAGGGATGAGTCCGGGCTGTATCGCACGCCTTTCGCACGGCTCCCGGATCGGTGTTATCCCGCATGTGTCCATGGTCAGGGCACTCGCGGATGGCGTGACATTCCAGCAGTAGCCCTATAGCAAATTGTTCGATCGATCGAGCAGCGGCGCGTTGCTTTTTCATTGATCCGAAATCTCTATCCAAACCGGCGCGTGGTCGCTGGCGTTTTCCAATCCACGAATTTTGCGGTCAACTGCGCCCTTGAGAAGACGAGAGCCAAGTCGCTCGCTGAGAAGCAGATGATCCAGTCTCAAGCCGTGATCCTGCTCGTAGCGATTCCGCCAATACGTCCAGAACGTGTAGATTCGTTTGTCAGGATTGAGGCTTCTGATCGCATCGGTCCATCCATTGCGGATTAGTTTGGCGAATGCCTCTCGAGGCGCCGGTTGAACCAGCGCATCTTTCTTCCATGACTTGGTCTGGTAAATGTCGGCCTCTGTCGGTGCGACATTATAGTCGCCCGCGATCACCACCGGAACGCCCTTGCGCTTCAATGCCGCCGCGTGACGAGCAAATCGTATCATCCACGACAGCTTATAGTCGAATTTCGGCCCGGGCTGAGGATTGCCGTTCGGCATGTAGATAGAGGCAACCAGGATGCCGCTGATGGCGGCCTCGATATAGCGGGCTTGATGATCGTCGGGATCGCCGGGAAGCGCCCTTCGCGTAACGACTGGAGGCGCGTCCCTCGACAGAATGGCGACGCCGTTCCAGCTTTTTTGCCCTTCCCATACTGCGCTGTACCCGGCCTTCGCCAAGGTGCTTTCCGGAAATGCGTTTGTTTCGCATTTCAACTCCTGCAGGCAGGCAATGTCGGGTTTGGACCTTTTAAGCCAAGCCAGCAGGTTAGGCAGACGCTTATTGATGTTGTTGATGTTGAAGGTCGCGATTTTCAATCGACAGCCCAGATCGGAGAGATGTCCCGCCTTGCGACAGGCGTCCTCATAAACGGTGGCACTGGCTCACTAATGCAGCAAAGCGAAGAGTGTTCCGCAGGTTCGGAACCACCGCCGTTCATGCGCGTTCAACGCAGGTTGGAGGATGCGATGCTGGATGACGAACAGGTTGCCATTTTACGGCTATTGGTTCGTCGGTTGCCTTTGACGACAACAAAGAGGGCAAAGTCACCGATCTGGTTCTGGAGGGCTATGTTCTAAAGGATGGCGATTTGTACGAACTGACTTCCAAAGGGATCATGATGATCGAAGAGCGCGGATGCGTGCCCGGAAATGAAGCAAATGCCTGATCAACGCGAGAGCCCGGTGGTTAAAGCGTCCGATGCAGCCGACTATCTCGGCAGCATTACAAATCGTCACGCGAACTGGCGGGATGTCATCGTGGAGATGACGCGGACCGCTCCGTTCGTCATGCTGGGTGCCGCGTTCATTGCAGGCGCGATTTTCGCCCGACGGAGATAACAGTTTGTGCTGTTATTGGTAGCGAAGCCATGAGCCGCGCATTCGTCAATGAATCGGACGCCGTTGAAGAACTTCCCGATCGGCTTATCTCGGATCATCCAAACTATGTCACCCCTGAAGGATTGGCGCTTATTGACAGCGCCATAACGGCGCTGCGGACGAAACTTGCCAAAGCCCAGCTTGAGAGTGACCGCAATGCCTTGGCCTCGGTGTCGCGAGATTTGCGGTATTGGGACGCAAGGCGCGCCAGGGCGGAAGTTATCCCATTGCCAACCGATTTCTCGGCCGTGAGGTTCGGCAGCGTCGTTTCAATCGAGCGGAATGATGGCCGCCGTTTAGCATACCGGATTGTTGGGGAAGACGAGGCGGACCCGAATAAGGGTCTCTTGTCTCATGTATCGCCGTTGGCAAGAGCTCTTATGGGGAAGGAAGTCGGGGACGTTATACGAGTCGCTCGAGGAGAAGCCGAGATCGTCGCGATCGGGACTCAGACGGATTCGCACGACTGAAGAAGCCACGGATTAAACATGGTCACATGGTCAGCAGAAAATCGAGGCGAGAATGATACTGAAGGATCAAATTGAAAACCTTCTCACCAAGGCCACCGAACACCGGCCGTCGTCGAAGGGACTTCAGCGGGCCATCGTGGCGCGGAAGCCAGTTACCAGACTGTTTGACGACGATGGCATCGTCCCGAATAATCCACGATGGCCATTGGTGATTTATCGCAAGGCCGTAAATCTGGCAGGTCGCGGTGATCCGGCTGCCGTGATCGATGCGTTGTTTGGACATAACGGCTGGGGAAAGTCCTGGCGCGGCAGCATCTATGACTTCGTCCACTATCATTCGCAAACCCATGAAGTCCTCGGCGTCGCCCGTGGAGAAGCCCGCGTCGAGTTTGGCGGCATCAAGGGGCGCGTCCTGGCACTGAAGGTCGGGGATGTCGCAATTCTTCCGGCAGGCACCGGCCATCGTCTGATCGAAGCGAGCAAAAACTTCATTGTGGTCGGGGCCTATCCCTCCAAGGGTTCGTATGACGAATGCACCGACACGAGGGACCGCCCGAAGGCCATGAAGTCTATCGCCAAGGTCGCGAAGCCTGACACCGATCCGGTCTACGGGAAGAAGGGGGCGTTGCTGTCGGTCTGGAAAGCGAAACCCAGAAGTGTGAGGTAAATCCTCTATCGTAACATGTGCTTTCCGGATAATTATCTCGGAAAGCGATGCAATAGATTCCCGAGCGGAAGTTATACGTTCTGAAGCCTCCGTCGAAAATTCTCCGCAGCGGTGTGGCAATACGGAACTAGGACGTTCGACTCTGGTTCATCTGTCGCAGTTGGAGAAAAAATGCCAAGCGGTCCACAGGACATCCAAGGCTAGAGCTTCGAAGGCCTCTCGCTTTTCGTCATGTCCGCTTAGCGGTGCCTGGTTCGGCCATTTTCCGATGCTGCTTTGCCAGCAATTCGGCCGGAAGGACGTTGGCGACCGAAGACATCACCTTGTTCTTCAGACCCGTCACGATGTCCGATTCTCCGTCCATCATAGCCTTGAAGCCGGCGGCAGCGACGTCGGCTGCGCTATCCTTTTTGTCGGTGCCGACTTTCGTGTCCATCATATCGGCGCGCCGGAAGAACTCCGTTTCTGTCGCGCCAGGTTCGAGGCAGGTGACAGTAACGCCGGAATCGCTGAGCTCTTCGCGCAGAGCCATCGCGAAGGAATCGAGGAAAGCCTTGGTTCCGTTATAAACGGCCTGAAAGCTGCCCGGCATAAAGCCTGCAATAGAACCCGTGATTAGGATCCGTCCCGAACCCTGCCGCTGCATGTCGTGACCTATCATGTGAATAAGGCAGATCGTACCGGTGATATTAGTCTGGATCACACGGTTGATCTGTTCGAAAGGCTGGTCGAGAAAGGCCCGGCCGAGGCCGCGCCCCGCATTTGCGAGCAAGACATCGACGGGGCGCCCGGTTTTGACGACGGCATCGTATAATTTCTCGACACCTGCCGGAGTTGCGAGATCGGCCTCGATCGCGAGAACATCCACATCATGAACAGCAAGCTTGCGAGCTGCATCGTGGATGGCGGGCTCATCGGCGGCAATGACGAGGTCGAACCCATGATTGGCGCAGCAGGCCGCCAGTTCGTAGCCGATACCGGTCGATGCACCTGTGACGACGGCGAGTTGATTGGCGTGTTCCATGAGGTTGCTCCTGCACTTTGGGAATGGAGGCAAAAAGGGATTGGCGGAGCAACGGCGGCCTTTGGGGCGCGTTCCGTGAAACTGACGTTGCCGGAACGAAATCGTTGTCGCTGGCTTGGGAAACAGGCTTCTGAAGCGAGGTTTCTCCATGCGCGCTCTTACTTGGAACGGCAAGAACGACATTCGATGTGAAACCGTACCTGACCCAAAAATCGAAGATGGGCGAGATGCCATCGTTAAGGTGACCGCATGTGCAATCTGCGGCTCTGATCTCCACATCTTCGACGGAGTTATTCCGTCCATGGAGAAAGGGGATGTTCTCGGTCATGAAACCATGGGCGAGGTGGTCGAGGTCGGTGCCGCCAATAAGAAGCTGAAGGTGGGCGATCGCGTGGTGATTCCATTCACCATAGCCTGCGGTGAGTGCTTCTTCTGCAAGCGCGGATTTTATTCTGGCTGCGAACGTTCCAATCCCGACAAGAAGAAGGCGGAAAAATTGTGGGGCTATTCCCCGGCGGGTCTGTTCGGATATTCGCATCTGCTTGGAGGATATGCGGGAGGGCAGGCCGAATTCGTTCGCGTGCCTTACGCGGATGTTGGCCCTATCAAGGTGCCGGGTGGATTGAGTGACGAACAGGTTCTGTTTCTGTCCGACATTTTTCCGACGGGTTACATGGCTGCCGATTTCTGCAATTTGAAAGGTGGCGAGACGGTCGCGATCTGGGGCTGCGGTCCGGTCGGGCAATTTGCCATCCGCAGCGCATTTCTGTTGGGCGCCGAGCGCGTCCTCGCGATCGACACCGTGCCGGAGCGGCTCGCTCTGGCGCGCGAAGCCGGGGCAGAAACGCTCGATTTTCGGAAGGACGATGTCTATGACCGCATTTTCGAGATGACCCACGGTCGCGGCGCGGATGCCTGCATCGATGCAGTGGGAACGGAGCCCAGTACCAACTCCGGTTTTGACGCCGTCGTCGATCGCATCAAGGTTGCCACTTTCATGGGCACCGACCGGCCGCACGTCTTGCGGCAGGCCATCCACTGCTGTCGCAACTTCGGCATCGTGTCGATCGTCGGCGTCTATGGCGGATTCCTCGACAAAATCCCCATGGGCTCGGCGATCAACCGGGGGCTGACCTTCCGGATGGCGCAAACACCGGTTCAGCACTATTTGGCTTCTCTTCTGGAGCGGATCCAGAATGGCGAGATCGATCCATCCTTCGTGATCACCGATGTGGCTTCCCTGGAAGAAGGGCCCGAACTTTATGAAAAGTTCCGCGCCAAGCGCGACGGGTGCATCAAGGTCGTGATGAAGCCGGGCCTAAAGCCGGATATGCGGACGGCAGAGGAAGAGGCCACAGCCGTCGGCCTGACAGGCGTAACCTGAAAAGGAGCGGAGCCATGGCGAAGACACTCCAGAACTTGAAAGGTGCCGTCAAGGAAGTCGCGGCGGAAATTCTCGGTGACCAAAACCTGCAGAACGAAGGAAAGCGGGATCGCCGCGAGTCTGCTGATTGCAAAGAGGATAAGCCGTCTCCTGTCACCAAAGGATTGCACGACCTCACGTAACCGGCTGCACACGCATAATATGGGAAAGAAAAAGGGAAGAGTTCTGATCGGCACGTCCGGTTGGCATTATGCCTCGTGGCGAGGGCCGTTCTTTCCACCCGGATTGGCGGTCAAACACCAACTGCAGTTCTATGCTAGCCAGTTCGAGACGACAGAGCTCAATGGCGTGTTTTATCGAATGCCGTCGGAGTCGACGGTAGAAAGCTGGCGGAAGCAGACGGCGAAGGATTTCATCTTTGCCTGGAAGGCATCGAAATACATCACCCACTGGAAGCGGCTATCGGAGAAAAGCCCAAGCAGCCTGAAGCTGATGGAGAAGCGGATCGCGCTGCTGGGCGTCAAGGCGGGACCGGTCTTGTTCCAACTGCCGCCGAATTTTCCCGCCAATTCCGACCGGTTGAAGCATTTCATCGGCATGCTTTCGCGTCGCTATCGCTACGTCTTTGAGTTTAGGCATCCGAGCTGGTATGCGACTGAAATCTTCCGAATTCTTGCCCGACACAACGTTGCGCTCTGCATCTCGGATCATCATGACGCGCCGTCGCCATGGGAGCAGACGGCGGACTTCGTATCTTCGCGGCCATGGACCGGGCGGTCGGTACAGTGGACACTATTCCAGCGCGACGTTGAAAAAATGGTCACAGACGATCGACGGCTGGCACAGCGCCGGTTCGGACGTTTTTGTGTATTTCGATAATGATCAAAAGAGCGCGGCGCCGCTGGATGCAGCGAAGCTGCGTGCCATGCAGGCGAGCCTGTAAAATTCAGTCTGCTTTAATCGTTATCGTTGACGCCAAGGGTAGTCTGATTGCCTGCTTCCCGGCCCGGCACGCTGACATGAACTTCGTGACCTTCGCGGACGGCAAGGGACGCCGCTGCCACCGCTGACTCGAATGCGGCTTCTTTTGACGTGTAGTCGCCCTCGGCTTCGCCGTCATGAAGAATGGTCCAATTCCGCCCTTTCTCGATCACCGCGTAACTTGCCATGCCCATAGGCGTCTCCTCGGTCTCATCGTCCAGGCGCCCGAGATGATCCCAGGCATCGTCCCGCCATTTGGTGGAACAAGCGACGCCATCGAATTGAGTTCCATTTCTGGCAAAAGTAGCTGCATGTGATGGGAACGGGATGCGCTCCACTTTGTCTTCTGAGAAGACAAGGAGAACTCCCATGGACGACAAATGGCCGGCCATCAATCAAGTGGACGATTCCAAGAATAGGCAGACCGAAGATGATCAGCAGCGAGCCCAGCTCGGCCCGCGCGGTGTGCCGGGACAGCCAGATCCCGCGAGGATGACGCCGCAACAGGAGAAAAATATGCCCGATCACGCAGAAGGTGGGCACACAGCTTGAGCATAAACCTATGACCAGGCTGAGTAGCCCCAGCCCGCGCTCCTCGACGAACAAAGGCACCGATCGGCCCTGGGAGCGGCCCGGTCAGGCCGCCCAGAACCCTCATATGAAACTTGCCGATTCAAAAACCCGGCAACGGGAATATGAAGACAGGATCGGCGGAGCCGACCTCGCACCGTATCAACAGACCAACTCATCACCCGCGTCGGTATTGGCGCCTCGGCCGCAGACATCCAATGCAGTGGGTGAAGAAGGCAGGGTAGGTGATCCGCTCCCGATTGTTTTGCTAGTGATCATAGCCGTTCCCATCCTCCTGATGATCGCTGCTCTCGTCTGGTGGATGGTTCGCTAGTCGGCCAGCGGTTCGGTGGAACGCACTTTGTTAAGCACTCAAAGAAGCGACGATATGGAGTAAGCCGATGGCGAAGGCTGCCAATATCCCAAGTGGCAATTCAAGACAGCCGGATGAAGATGGACATGATTCCGATCGCGCATCCAACGGAAAGTTAGAGCGAAAGAAAAACCCTCGGGTGACGGCGGTCGATGCATGAGCCGTCGTTGAGCCACAGACGCCCGCGTTTAGGGTGTTTGGCAGGCATCAGCCTCTGATCGCCAGATCAGCTCGACAGGCGCTTGCTAATCTTGAGTGCAATTTTTCTCGCTTTTACCCGAGTGGGCGGTGGAGGCAGATGGAATTGATGCAACGAAACCGGATTCCCTTGCTCCTCACCTTGTAGGTCATGACGTCGTGATGAGCGCCTCGCGGTTCGTTACTTCGGGTGCTGACGTCCTAATCTGCTGGTAAAACAGCATGCGGTAATAGGCTTCCACCTCAGATAAGGAAGTGGAAGTATTTGGCAGAAGAGACCTTAGTTTTTACGTCGAGCTTTTTGGGTAACGACCCGCTTTTTTATCTGATCGGCAATCGCCGTGTCAGAAAAATATTTGCGCGTATATTCAATGAATGCTTTGGCAACACGGCGCTGCGCTACCTTGCCGACGCTAAGGCAGCCGACTTGAAGTGGGCGCACAGTCTCAATGATCGGCATGTGACGGATGCGGGTGCCGTCGTAGGTCGAGGGGGAGTGTGGGACCAAGTTCAAGATTGAATATCCCAATCCATTGCCAACCAACGTTCGGACCATCTCGAAATTGGTAGAGCTAAATCTCAGGTTGGGTGAAATATGCAGCCCATGAAAGAGCGACATGAAGTAGTCGCGGGTATGGGGTAGATCCATCAAGATCAGCGGCTCTGAGGCGAGTCGCCGTAGCGAGACCTTCCGCGCATTTGCAAGCTCGTGATTGGCAGGAAGTACCACCTGCGGTGGAATAATTGCCAGGGTCAGCCATTCGAAATGTTTGGGAATATCAAGATCGAACGTGACGGCCAACTCATACTGGCCGCCAACGAGTCCGGATAGAATCTCTTGCTGGTCGCAAACGAAAATCTTGACTGAAACACTCGGATGAAGTCGACAAAACTGCGCCAGCAAGTTTGAAAAATAGACAGGTCCCAAATTTGTAAAGCAGGCAACGCTTAGCTCTCCTTCTAAGGAATGACCAAGCGCGCCGGCGCGCAGTTGAAATTCATCCGCGTGCGCAAGCAGAGATCTTGCCTCTGCAACGATGACCTCACCTGCAGGGGTCAATTTCATTCCGCGTGCGGGCTGTCGAACGAATAATTGAATGTCGAGATCAGCTTCAAGGTCGGAGATGGCGACAGACACCGAGGCGGGCGAGATGTGAAGCTGTTGCGCAGCCGCTGTCACGCTCTTGTTTCGAGCGGCTTCAAGAAAATATTGCAGTGCGCGCAACGAGAGACGATTCATATTTGGCTAACACGATCATAGGAAAATTCTGCTTTTCTAAATCTCCCAGATGCGGAAGGATTTCGCAAGCCGATTGATGGAGGGAAAAAGTGTTTCTTCCCGCAGCAAAGTTAGGGGACGCCTTTGAATAGCAAGGGTTCAGAACGCAGTTCGACGAGAGCACTTGTCACTGCAGTGCACGCGGCGTCCGTGATGTTGGACAAGGCCGCATGTACTGCCAAAGCATGTGAGTTGATTAGACAGGCTGCCGTGGACGGTTCTCGGTTTGCGGTTTTCCCTGAATCATTCCTTCCGGGCTTTCCGTTGTGGAATGGGCTCATTCGTCCCATCGATGGTCATTCGATGTTTCGACGGTTCGCTGACAACTCTATTCGTGTTGATGGCCCGGAGATGGCGGCGATAGCGGAAGCCGCGGCTAAACATCGCATATTCGTAAGCATAGGGATTTCGGAAGTTTCGCCTCACAGCGAGGGATGCTTGTGGAACAGCAACCTCTTGATCTCTGATCGTGGCGAGCTGCTTAATCACCATCGCAAACTTGTGCCGACGTTTTATGAGAAACTGAGTTGGACCAGCGGAGATGGAGCCGGATTGAAAGTCGTGTCGACGAGTATCGGTCGTGTCGGCTCGTTGATCTGCGGTGAAAACAACAATCCACTCTCTCGATACACATTGATGGCACAGAGTGAGCAGATCCACACTTCGAGCTATCCGCCGGTCTGGCCATTCCGAAACCCGCTGGGGGCGAAGCCTTACGATCTCAGCGATGCGATCCGCGTCCGTGCTGCTGCTCACTCGTTTGAAGCGAAGGCCTTCACCGTTGTGAGTGCCGGGTTCCTCGACGAGGAATCGCTTGCGGTGATTGCGGGCGGGAATGCCGAGTCGGAAGCCATATTGCGAGCTTGCCCCCGGTCATGCTCGATGATCGTTGGGCCTGATGGCACGTTGCGCTCCGATATTCGTAGCGATGCAGAGGGATTTGTTCATACGGAGATCGATGCCGCTGAAATCCTGGAGCACAAACAGCATCACGATATGGCCGGCTATTACAACCGCATGGATATTTATTCGCTGCATGTTCAGCGCGCGCGACCGCAACCGGCTTATTTTCGAGGAGATATTTTAGAGAGCGAAGATGACGCCTGCGTAGATAGCGAACGAATGGATTGACGCAAAGCAACGGAAGATCCGCATAAGAAGGTCGTAAATCAACGGGTATTGCGAGCCAGAGGGGAGACTCCCATGAGGACGTGCAAGGGTTGGAGTATTTACGGTTTATTGGCTGCTGTCTTTATCATTCTAAACCCGGCGATAGCCAAATCGGCGGAATTCGGAAAACCGGGAGAGCCGGTTCATTTGGTCGTCGGGCATCCTTGCTGTTACACCGAAGTATGGTCGGTTATGGTATTGCACGGGAAGGAGCTTTGGAAAAAGTACCTTCCGCAAGGTTCGACCGTGACATACGATGTGGGCCTGCAAGGCTCGACAATCGTGAACTCGATGTTGGCCAAGAAACAGCATATCGGGTACATCGGCGATCTTCCCGCAATCATCGCCACCACCAAAGAGAATGTTGCGGATGTCCGGATCGTAGGGGTCTCCGGTGTTGCCTACGATCAGTGCAATATTCTTCTCGCGCGGAAAGATGCTCCGGAATTCAAGTCCGCCGACGAAGCTGCCAAGTGGTTAAGCGGCAAACAGATGGCTGTCCCCAAGGGGACGTGTTCGGATATCTTTGCGCGCTCGGTATTCGAACGAGCAAATGTTAAGCCGGCAGCTTATCTCAATCAGAACGTTGAGGTTATAACCAGTAGTTTCCGCGCGGGTAAGCTTGACGGCGCCGCAATCTGGGAGCCGGTCGCCGCAAGACTTGTAGAGGAAGGCTTGGCGCGCCGGATCTCCTCCGGTGTCGACTACGGCCTGAAAGACTCATCGTATATTGTGATGAGTGCGGAATTGATCAACCAACGCCCTGATGTCGTTAAGGCGTGGCTGAATGCTGAACTCGATGCGCAGCAGTTCCTGGCTGACCCAGCAAACGCCGCGGAAGTGATCAAGCTCGTTATGACGCAGACGACGGGATTCCCTGAAAAGTCCCTATGGTCGGCACTTTATGCAACCTATCCGAAGGAGCAGGGGGGCACCAATCCCAGGATGGAGTTGCCATTTGCGTTTACTCCCGAGGTCATGGGTTTGATGAAGAAAGGGACTGATTTTCTCTATTCGATAAAAGGAATCGGTACCGCTCAACTGCGACCCGAAGCGGTCATGCCGCAGTTCGCCGAGGCGGTTCTGAAAGAGAGGAAGCTCAGCTCTCCGGTTGGAGCCGTGCCCGCGCTTCCCGGTTCAGCGTATCATGGCAAGTGATACAGAAATGGGTGCGGTGGACCGCCATCGCACCCAGGGCCGCCCGGCAGATCGCGAGGTGCCAACGCAGATCGAAACGGCGCTCTATCACCTCAAGAACTGGCTAAAAAGTCCGCGACCCTATTTGATGGCTCTCGGCTTCACGCTGCTGATTGGGTTTTGGTGGCTCAGTGTCGAGGTTTGGAAACTTCCCCGCTTTGCTGGAATGCCTGGCCCAACGGCTGTCGTTCGCGAATGGTTCAGTCACGAGCCGATGTTCGGTCTTTCGTTCTACACGCCGGATTATTACGTTCACATCCTCACGAGCCTGCAGCGTGTTTTCATTGCCTTTGTGTTGTCGACCGTCATCGGGGTTCCGCTTGGGCTGGTCATTGGATGGTCTCGTACCGCGCGCGAGTACATTTTCCCTGTCCTGGAAATGTTGCGCCCGATACCGGCTCTCGCATGGGTGCCCCTTGCGATCCTGATGTTCAAGAGTAGCGAAGGGCCGGTTATATTTCTGACCTTCTTGCCGGCTTTTTTCGCAACGACACTCAATTCGATGTTGGGTGTTCATTCCATCGATGAGAGTTACTTTCGGGCTGCCGATTGTCTCGGCGCTTCGCGATGGCAGGTTTTTAGACACATCGTCGTGCCGGGATCTCTGCCGTTCGTCTTTACCGGACTGGAAATATCGATTGGGCTTGCATGGTTCTCACTGGTCGCGGGCGAGATGATCGCCGGCGAATATGGTCTCGGCTACGTTATCTACACCTCCTACACAATGGTGAGCTATCCGACGATCGTCATTGGAATGATCACGCTTGGCGTCGTTGGTTATGTCTCCAGCGCCATGATCCGTTCGGTGGGCGTGTTCCTCATGGGCTGGCGCACTCGCGAACTGGGGCTCGGGGGCCAATGATGCAGACATCGCTAGAACAAACCAAAGCGCGTTCTCTTCGTGGAGCAATTCGGATCGAAGGCGCTGTGAAAATCTACGGCAACCCCGAAAACGGTGTTGTCGCCGTCGATCATTGCTCACTCGAATGCCCGCCCGGCCAGATAACAATGGTGGTAGGCCCATCCGGTTGCGGCAAGACAACTCTTTTGAACGCGATTGCTGGATTTCATTCACTGACAAGCGGCGCGATCTATCTCGACGATGAGATGCTTTGTGGTCCAGGAAAACCTAAAGCAGACCCTAGTTCAGACCGCATCGTCGTGTTTCAGAACGGTGCACTGTTCCCGTGGAAGACAAATATAGAAAACGTTATTTTTGGCCCCGTCATGCAAGGGAAGCAGTCGGTCAAAGAAGCTAAAGACAAAGCGCGAATGATGATGGCCGAGGCCGGATTGTCCGGTGTCGAAAATGATTATCCCGGCCAGATTTCGTCAGGAGTGCGCCGGCGCGTCGAGATCGTCCGCGCGCTCATGAACGATCCCAAGGTTTTGCTGCTCGATGAGCCATACCGGGCGTTGGACTCGTTAACGAAATCGGTCATGCACGAGTCGCTTCTAGAGACCTGTTATCGAAACCGCATCACCGTTTTCTTTATCACTCATGATCTAGAAGAGGCCATTTTTCTCGGAGATCAGGTCGTCATCATGACTTCGCGACCTTGTAAAACGAAGAAGCTTCTTAAGATCGATCTGCCTCATCCGCGGGATTATAGCATCGTGACGTCACGACGCTTCCGCGAGTTGATGGACGAAACGATGGATGCCGTCCATGAAGAGGCGATGAAAGCCTTCGAATTAGGTGAGCGGGAGGGGTAGGCTTCATGTTTGCATTGGCCAGATTGCCTGCCGCGCTTGGAACGCGCGCAACCGCGCGAGCTGTTATTGCCATCACTCTGGCCGTTGTGTTCTGGGAGATTGGCTCGAGATTCGGCGATTGGACCGGAGCGCGCTTGCCGTTTATCGGAGTTGTGCCGGCACCAAGTCGCGTACTGTCGGTGTGGTACAATCTGATCGGCGATTATGGTTATTGGCAGAGCTGGTACCTCAGCTTTCTCCGTGTTCTTGGCGGCTTTGGCGCAGCGATGGTGCTGGGAATTCCATTTGGCATGGCGTTGGCCCTCAATCGAACATTCTATCAGACAGCCTTTCCGACCTTTGAGGTCTTGCGTCCAATTCCACCGCTGGCATGGGTGCCGGCGGCAATCCTTTTTTGGCCAACGCAAGAACTGTCGATAGCATTTATCACTTTCCTCGGCGCGTTCTATACGATCGTCATCAACGTTGTTGGCGGCGCGCGGAGTATCGATGCGCGACATATCCAATCCGCTTATGCCATGGGTGCCTCACGGTGGACGGTGTTTCGCCGGGTGGTTCTGCCATCGACATTACCCTCAATCATCGTCGGCGCGTCCGTCGGCATGGGAGTGACTTGGGAAGTGGTTGTGGCGGCCGAGATGATATCCGGTGGTGGCAGCAGTATGGGGAGCGGCACTGGCGGCACCGGGGGAGGCCTCGGGTTCTTCATTTGGAATTCATATACCGGCGGATCCTACGAGCAGATCATCGTCGGCATGATCAGTATCGGAATCGCCGGCTACATCTCCAGCTCGGCGATTCGTGCACTCGGAGACAGGATCGCGCCATGGTTGAAGCCACGATAACGCGGGCAGGGACAATGACGGAAAAATCGGTGGGCGGGGAGCTCGAGGTTCGTGATGTGTCGAAGTCCTACGGCACGGA
>Ga0182735_1000387_pt1 | contig 37161 bp, 43 predicted proteins | sample eDN5th30CKraftMG_FD_128524 | JGI IMG/M metagenome (GOLD analysis project Ga0182735, IMG submission 128524) | Enriched Miracle-Growth compost microbial communities from Emeryville, California, USA - eDNA 5th pass 30_C Kraft MG (version 2) (version 2) ...
AGCGCTCGGCCTTCCAGACGCGGGCGAGGGCATTGCCGGAATAGGCATTAATACCGGCCTCCGACCTGTCGAGGTAAAACTCCCTTAGCCCCTCGTAAAGATAGTGCACATCGCTGGCGGCGAGGTTCAGTCCTTTTGCACCTGTCGGGGGAACAATATGGGCGGCATCGCCAACAAGGAATAGCCGCCCGAAGCGCATCGGTTCGGCCACGAAGGAGCGCAGCGGGGCGATGGATTTCTCGAAAGATGGTCCGATTACCATGGTTTCGGCGTGATGTGCTGGAAGACGTCTGCGCAATTCATCGTAGAAACGCTGGTCGCTCCAGTCTTCGATCGTTTCGTCAAGCGAGCACTGAATATAATAACGGCTGCGCGTGAGGGACCGCATGGAGCAAAGTGCAAAGCCCCTTTTGTGGTTCCCATAGATCAGTTCGTGCGCAACGGGTGGAATATCGGCCAATATTCCAAGCCAGCCGAAAGGATAGACCTTTTCAAAAATGTCGATTGCTTTTTCAGGAACGGATTTGCGGCTTATGCCGTGATATCCGTCGCATCCGGCGATGAAATCGCAATCGATACGATGGGTTTTGCCATCTTTCTCGAAGGTGACATATGGTGATGCCGCATCGAAGTCATGCGGTATTAGGTTGCCCGCTTCGTAAATGCTGGCGGCATTTGAATTCTGCCGTACGTCCATGAGGTCGTGCGTCATCTCGGTCTGTCCATAGACCGTGACACGCTTGCCAGTCAGGCGATATAAATCGACGCGATGATCGAGTCCGTCAAAAGCGAGCGAGAAGCCATCATGCGGCAGTCCTTCGATATGCAGGCGCGCTGATGCTCCCGCCTCGTCCATCAGATTGACAGTGCCTTCTTCCAACACCCCGGCGCGCACCCGGCCCAGAATATAATCCGCGCTGACGCGGTCCAGCACGATATTGTCTATTCCGGCTTTCGTAAGAAGCTGTCCAAGGAGCAGACCCGAAGGACCCGATCCGATGATTGCGACCTGAGTGCGCATACATTCCTCCTAATGCAGTCTTCTTTTATTCTTGAGGGAACGGTCTGGCTGGCAATGGATAATTCCGGCAATTTATTGTACAAATCGAACATAATTGGAGGGCAGATGTCGGACAATTTTGTTCCAACGTATGAGCTTTATGGAGAAGACAACGAGCAGAAGCCGGATTTCTGGCTGCACTGCGAAACGCTTTTCTCACGATCGAGTCTGCACAATTTCGAGATTTCGCTGCATCGGCACGAAAGTTTCTTTCAGCTCTTGTATATCGAAAGCGGGGCGGGGCAGACGAATTTTGATGGAGCAGTCCGCCCGTTTCAGACACCATGTGCGATCTTGGTGCCGGCCGGTTTCAATCACGGGTTTGCATTTTCCAGAGATATAAGAGGCCATATCCTGACGATTTTGAGCCCTCATATGCCGTTCGTCGGAGGGGGTACTGGCGGAGTGATGGCCGACTGGCTAATGCAGCCACAACTCATATCGATGAAAGGCGCAGACGAAGAGAATCTTGTGTTGCTCTCCTCTCTTCTGGGGCAAGTGCATGACGAGTTCCAGGCGAGAAAACCTTATAAAAACAGTCTGCTGGAATCTCTTGTTCAAGTTGCGTTCGTTTATATCCTAAGGCACGCATATTCTTCAAATCCGGCAAAGCCGCAAGAAAACCCTGTGTACGGGCGGGCTCGTATCGAACGGTTGCTGGAGCTGATCGACCGCTATTATCGAGAACACAGGCCCGTTTCATTTTATGCAAAATTGCTGGGTGTCTCGCCGACGCATCTCAACCGGACTGTCAAGCAACTGACAGGAGGGACGACACAAGATTTGGTTGCAAATAGACTGTTGGAGACGGCCAAGCGCGATTTGATAGCCATGCCATCCTCTGTGCAGCATATCGCTTATAGCCTCGGATTTTCAGACCCGGCCTATTTTTCGCGTTTTTTCCTGAAATTGACGGGCGAAACACCGCGTGCGTTTCGCTTGAGGGAGCGCGAGCGTCTGGCCACCTATGACGCCCCGTCGTAAGGTTTAATTGGATTTTTCATCCTCTGGAGTTCATCTCAGCAAACTGCGCAAATCCGATTGAACCTGCAGCATCGCCGGGAGGAAGCGTTCGATCAGGCCACTTGTTTCGACGTGAGCCGCCGGCGCCCCGATATTGAGGGCTGCCACTACCGCGCCTTTGAAATTGAAGACGGGGACTGCGATAGAGCGAAGTCCCAACTCCAACTCCTGATCGTTGATTGCGTAACCTTGACTGCGAACGCGGGAGAGTTCCGCCATCAATGCAGCTACTTCAACTTTCGTAAAGGGCGTCAGCGCTTTCCTTTCGGTGCGTTCAAGAATCGCGAGTACGTCGGGCTCATGAAGCCCGGCCAGAAGCACGCGCCCCATGGAAGCGCAGTAGGCTGGGAGCCTGCTTCCAGCCATCAAGTTGATGGACATCACCCGCATCTGGGAGGCGCGCGCGATGTATACAATTTCCGTCCCATCCAGAACGGATGCTGAAGCACTTTCGCCGACTGTGTCGGACAATCGGTCCAGATGCGGCTGGATGATTGTCGGCAACGGCGTCGAAGAGAGATAGGCGTATCCGAGTCGGAGAATTCTGGGCAGAAGCGTGAAAAACTTGCCATCATATTCGGCATAGCCCAGCTCAGCGAGCGTGAGCAGACACCGTCGTGCCGTCGCGCGGTCGAGACCGGTAGCCTTTGAAACGTCCGCAATGGAGAGGCGTGTCTGGTCCTCGCCGAACGCTTCTATAACTCTCAATCCTTTGGCAAAGCCCCCGACGAAATCTGTGTCGCGCATGGAGTCTCCTCAATATCGCGAACACTTTGTGCGATATATGAACAAATGTCAAATATCGCACAAAGTGTTTGACCCGTAGCCGATGCGATGGCTAACTCCAACGCGTTTAAGACCGGAAACGCTCGGTATGACTTGCGCGCTCCGGTATGGAGGCGAAATGGACAAGACAATCGGAAGTCTGGCGGATGCAGTCGCCGGGATAGGTGATGGCGCGAGCGTCATGATCGGGGGATTTGGCGGCTCCGGTGCGCCAATCGAATTGATTCACGCCTTGATCGACAAAGGTTCGAAGAATCTGACGGTAATCAACAACAATGCTGGCAACGGTCGCATTGGTATTGCGGCCATGATCGACGCCGGGATGGTTCGGAAGATGATCTGCTCGTTCCCTCGCTCTTCCGATCCGCGCGCCTTCACGGACAAGTATATTGGCGGCGACATTGAACTGGAACTCGTACCGCAGGGAACACTTGCCGAGCGCATTCGTGCTGGTGGCGCAGGTATCCCGGCATTCTACACCCCGACGGCTTACGGAACGGAACTCGCCGAAGGCAAGGTCATAGCTGAATTTGAGGGGCGGCCCTATGTGCAGGAGCGCTGGTTGAAGGCCGATTTCGCGCTCATCAAGGCCCATCTTGGCGATACGCACGGCAACCTGACCTACCGCATGGCTGCGCGCAATTTCAATCCGCTCATGTGCATGGCTGCGGCGAAAACGATTGTGCAGGTGTCGAAAATTGTTCCGCTCGGCGGTATTGAGCCGGAAAATGTCATCACGCCGGGCATCTTCGTTGACGGCGTCGTTGAAGTTGCAAATCCGCAGCAGGAAGAAGAACTTATTCGCGCGGGAGTAACCTACGCATGATGATCGATGTTCACGATGACATCAAACTGTCCAATGCCCAGATCGCTTGGCGTGCCGCGCAGGATATTCAGGACGGTGCATATGTAAATCTCGGTATTGGCTTTCCCGAGATGGTGGCCCGCTATCAACCGGAGGGCCGCGAGGCAATCTTCCATACCGAGAACGGCATCCTGGATTTCGGTGAAGCGCCGCCGGAGGGCCAGGAAGATTGGGATTTGATCAACGCTGGCAAGAAGGCTGTCACGCTCAAGCCCGGCGCGGCATTCTTTCATCACGCCGACAGCTTCGCGATGGTACGTGGCGGACATCTAGACGTGGCAATCCTTGGTGCCTACCAGGTTGCCCAGGATGGCGATCTCGCCAACTGGCGAGTCGGAGCCAAGGGGGTGCCAGCTGTCGGCGGCGCAATGGATCTTGTGCATGGCGCGAAGCAGGTCGTCGTCATTACCGAGCATGTGACGAAGAAAGGCGAGCCGAAACTGGTCGAAAAGTGCACTTTTCCTCTGACTGGGGTCGCATGTATTACCCGCATCTATACCAGCCATGCTGTGATCGATATCGACAGGGGGCGTTTTGTGCTGCGGGAAAAACTGGCGGCCATGACGCTGGAAGACCTTCAGGCCATGACCGGTGCGAAGCTTCATATTGACGGCCCGGTTGCCGATCTTGTCGTCCCCCAACTGTGAGGCAATGTCATGAGTGAAGCCTATATCTGCGATTATATCCGCACACCAATCGGTCGGTATGGAGGCGCGTTGTCATCAATTCGTGCCGACGACCTTGGGGCCATTCCACTGAAAGCGCTTATGGAGCGTAACCGTTCGGTCGACTGGGAAGCTGTCGATGACGTCATCTTCGGTTCGGCTAATCAGGCCGGGGAAGACAATCGCAATGTGGCGCGCATGTCGCTGCTTCTGGCAGGTCTGCCAGTGGGAGTGTCGGGAACCACAATCAACCGTCTCTGTGGCTCTGGGATGGACGCAGTCATAACGGCTGCACGCGCGATCAAGTCGGGCGAGGCAGAGCTGCTCATCGCTGGAGGCGTGGAAAGTATGAGCCGTGCTCCCTTCGTCATGCCGAAGGCCGATAGCGCGTTTTCACGCAAGGCGGAAATCTTCGATACGACCATCGGCTGGCGGTTCATCAATCCCCTGATGAAAAAGCAGTACGGCGTGGATTCCATGCCGGAGACGGGCGAAAACGTCGCTGAAGATTTTAATGTCTCGCGACAGGATCAGGATGTATTTGCACTTCGCAGTCAGGAAAAGGCGGCAGCCGCGCAGGAGAATGGCCGTCTTGCAAAGGAAATAGTGCCGGTCACGATCCCACAACGCAAGGGCGACCCCGTCATTGTTGACCGAGACGAACACCCGCGTGCCACGAGTCTGGAAGCCTTGGCAAAGTTGGGTACACCGTTCCGCGAGGGCGGCACTGTGACGGCGGGTAACGCTTCAGGTGTGAACGACGGAGCGGCCGCGCTCATCATCGCGTCAGAGGCGGCCATCAAAAAATATGGCCTCACGCCAATTGCCCGCATTGTGGGTGGCGCTACGGCGGGTGTTCCTCCTCGCATCATGGGTATTGGTCCAGCTCCGGCGACACGAAAGCTTTGTGCACGTACCGGCATCGCGACTGATGCGTTCGATGTGATCGAACTGAACGAGGCATTTGCGTCTCAGGGGCTGGCAGTCTTGCGCGATCTCGGAATTGCCGACGATGACAAGCGTGTCAACCCGAACGGCGGTGCGATTGCTCTTGGACATCCGCTCGGCATGTCAGGCGCGCGTATCGCCGGCACGGCAGCGCTTGAGCTATCTCTCAATGGCGGCAAATTTGCCCTCGCAACAATGTGCATAGGTGTCGGGCAGGGGATTGCCATTGCGCTTGAACGCGTTTGAGCGCACATGAGTGACAAATCCGACGTTTTTCGCTCGGATTTGTCCTCTCCTGAAAAGCGCGCTACTTTTTCATTGTCGAGCGACTACAATATTGCTCGCGACTGACGATCAAGCTAGCATGCCCCCATTACAACAACGTCGGGAACAACCCGGCGAACCAAAATGGGGAACATGTCGATGAAAATTGCTCGCCTTGCCCTTATGGGCACACTTCTCGCAACCGCACTCTATACCGGCTCTGCTGCCGCTCGCGATCTGACAGTTGTTTCCTGGGGCGGCAACTATCAGGATGCCCAGCGCGAAATTTACTTCAAGCCATTCTCCGAGAAGACGGGCAAGCCATTGCTGGATGAGTCATGGGACGGCGGGTATGGTGTCGTTCAGGCTAAGGTGAAAGCAGGAAAGCCCAATTGGGATGTCGTGCAGGTAGAGGCGGAAGAACTCGCCCTTGGTTGTGCGGACGGTCTTTATGAAAAGATTGATTGGGACAAGCTGGGCGGCAAGGACAAGTTTCTCGACAGCGCAGTCAATGATTGCGGTGTCGGTGCGATCGTGTGGTCGACCGCAATCGCCTATAATGCGGACAAGCTGAAAGATGGTCCGCAATCTTGGGCCGATTTCTGGGATGTGAAAAAGTTTCCGGGCAAGCGTTCCTTGCGCAAAGGCGCCAAATATACACTTGAATTCGCACTTCTCGCTGATGGAGTGAGCAAGGACGAAGTTTACGATGTTCTCTCGACACCGGAGGGTGTGGATCGCGCATTCAAAAAGCTCGATGAACTGAAGCCAAATATCGTCTGGTGGGAAGCAGGGGCACAGCCGCTGCAATTGCTGGCCTCGGATGAAGTGGTGATGGCGTCGGCCTATAACGGGCGCATCACGGGCATAAACAGGAGCGAAGGCAAGAACTTCAAGGTGGTCTGGCCGGGCAGCATTTATGCTGTCGATAGCTGGGTGATCCTGAAAGATGCCGAAAACAAGGATGCGGGGCTGGATTTCATTGCTTTTACCAGCCAGCCTGACAATCAGGTGAAATTGCCGAAATATGTGGCTTACGGTCTGCCGAACAAGGAAGCGGCAAGCAAGGTACCTGCGGAGTTCGCATCCGATCTTCCGACAGCGGAAGCCAATCTGAAAGACGCTCTTCCGCTCAATGTCGATTTCTGGATCGACAACTCCGAAGAGTTGACGAAGCGCTTCAACGCCTGGCTGGCGCAATAATTCGCAATTATGGCCCCGTCGGGGTATCTCGATGGGGTTTCCTTGTTTTCTGGAAGGTGGGGTAATTCATTGACGGACTGCCGCATTCGCTTCGAGAATATCAGTAAATCATACGGTGATTTCAAAGTTATAGACGGTTTGAACCTCGATATTGGCAAGGGCGAATTCGTGAGCCTGCTTGGCCCTTCCGGTTCAGGCAAGACTACGCTTCTGATGATGCTTGCGGGATTTGAAAACCCGAGCAGCGGGACAATTTATGTCGATGGAAAGGCCATCAATGCGGTTCCATCATATAAGCGTAATATGGGCGTGGTTTTTCAGAACTACGCGTTGTTTCCGCATATGACAGTCGGCGAAAACGTCGCCTTTCCGTTGCAGATGCGTGGTATTGACAAGGGAGAGACCGGCAAGCTGGTGGATAAGGTGCTCGACATGGTGCAGCTTTCCACAATGCGCGAACGCAAGCCCTCGCAACTATCCGGCGGGCAACAACAGCGAGTTGCCCTTGCTCGTGCACTTGTTTTTGAACCAAGTGTGGTCTTGATGGACGAACCGCTCGGTGCTCTCGACAAGCAATTGCGCGAACAGATGCAACTCGATATCCGCGCGCTGCACAGCCGATTGGGATTGACGATTGTCTTCGTCACTCATGATCAAAGTGAAGCGCTGACGATGTCCGACCGGATCGCGGTCTTCAACAAAGGAAAAATCGAACAGATTGGCGCACCGCGTGCGATCTATGATGAGCCGCAGACACGTTTCGTCGCCGAATTCATAGGTGAAACCAATCTAGCCGAAGGAACGATTGAGCGGGTGGAAGGCGCCAGCGCCTTTATTCGTCTGAACGATGGCGGCACGCTAACAGCATCATCAAAGGGAGCATTGGCGATCGGGCAGAAAGTCCTCCTGTCCATCCGCCCCGAGCGTATAGAGCTCGGCCTCGAGAGCGGTTCTGATAATCTTTTGCGAACGCGCGTGATTGATAGCGTCTATCAAGGCGATCATCTTCGTATTCAGCTTGATGGTAGTGCTCATGATTTTATAGTGCGCCTCGACAGAAAGGCGCGCGAATGGGTCCCCGGCACCGAGGTTGTCGCCGGTTTCAATGCGGCTGATTGCTGGACTATCGCCGCATGACGGTTTTATCCGGCAAAACTGTTCGTGCGATATTTCTGATCGCGCCTCTGGTTGTCTTTATAGCCCTGTTTTTCCTGTGGCCGCTTGGGGTGATGATGAAGCAAGCCGTATCCGATATGGCGGTATTGCGTGTCCTTCCTCAGACAGCCGAGGCTGTAAGTCGGTGGGATGGGCAATCGGAACCCTCACCGGATATGAAACAGGCCCTTGTAGCGGACCTGAAATCCTCGACTGATCAACAGGCAGTCGGGGATATGGTTCGTCGTCTGAACAGCGCTCAATCCGGCTTTCGCACGTTGATGAGCAAAACGCTTTCAGCCATCGAAAAGGACGTCTCTGTTCCAGATCTCGAAATGATCGACAAGCGCTGGAGCCGGCCGGAGTTCTGGCGAGCGATTGCCAATGCGCTTTCCCCGACAACTGATCGCAACTTGCTCGCAGCTGTGGATATGGAGCGTGACTCATCTGGTGATATTGTCTCGATGGCACCTGGTACCTCGGCCAATCGGGCGATTATGCTGCGTACCTTCTGGATCGCTGCGCTGGTGACGCTCGCCTGTGCAGCTATTGGTTATCCCTATGCGGTCCTGCTGGCATCATCTACGGGCTGGATCAAAAGCGTGCTGTTTGCTGCAGTTTTGCTGCCGCTCTGGACATCGCTGCTGGTACGAACCGCTGCCTGGTTCATACTTCTGCAGGATAAGGGGCTCATCAACGATACGCTGATCTGGTTCGGCATTACCGATACGCCTTTTCCTCTGATTTTCAACAGGGCAGGTGTGGTGATCGCCATGACGCATGTGCTTTTACCGTTCATGGTGCTTCCAATTTATAGTGTGCTCGTATCGATCCCGGGCAATCTCATGCCGGCTGCCGCATCTCTTGGCGCGCCACCGTGGAGAGCTTTCCTGCGGGTGCTGCTGCCATTGAGCATGCGCGGTATCGTTTCGGGCATGCTGCTCGTGTTCATGAGCGCAATTGGCTACTACATCACTCCGGCGTTAATCGGTGGACCGAGCGATCAGATGATAAGCTCGATCATCGCCTATTACGCGACGGGTTCAGCCAACTGGGGTATGGCTGGTGCACTCGGGCTCGTGCTGCTCGTGGCCTGTCTGATACTATACGCGGTCTACGGGCGGCTCACCGCCGACAATCCCCGGAGGGCATGAAGATGGGGCGCTTCGCGAGAATCATATTCGGTGTAGCTGCAGTGACCTTTCTGATCGCACCTCTGTTTGCCATCCTTCCGCTGGCTTTTACCTCAAGCGTGTTTCTCACCTATCCAGTGCCTGGCTGGTCCGCGCGCTGGTTCGAGGAGCTCGCGACAGCTGAGGTTTGGCGGCGCGCAATCGTCAACAGCCTCATCATTGGTTCAGGGACAATGATCTTGGCAACCGTGCTGGGTACGATGGCTGCGCTTGGTTTGCGCAGCAGGATTTTGTTTCTTTCGGGCCCCATTAAAACGCTGTTCCTCTTGCCTATGGTCGTGCCTGCCGTTGTTCTGGGTGTCGGCATGCAGTTGCTGTTTGTCCGGCTCGGTATCGCGAATTCCTATCTCGGCGTGATTGTTGCTCATACCGTGATTTCGATCCCCTTTGTTCTCGTGAGCGTTACGGGCGCTCTGGCTGGTATCGACCGGCGTGTCGAATTGGCGGCCGAGAGCCTTGGCGCATCCCCCTTGACCGTGTTTCGAAGAATCACGCTTCCACTCGCCATGCCGGGTGTCGCTTCCGGTGCGGTGCTGGCATTTGCCACGTCATTGGATGAAGTTGTGCTGACGCTGTTCGTGGCCGGTCCAAATCAGCGCACCCTGGCGCGCCAGATGTTTTCGACAATTCGTGAAAATATAAGTCCCGCTATCGCCGCTGCAGCCTTTCTGTTTATTGCTGGAACCGTGCTTCTGGGACTTGCGGCGATAACACTCCGTAGAAAGCGCACGGGCGGAGCAGTCTCCGTTTGAGGCTGCCACGATATTCCTCGTGCGTTAGCGATCAATTCGCGTCGAGAGGATGATGGACGACATTGTCCGCTCGACGCCTTCCAGCGCGCCTATGCGATCCAGAACTGCGTCGAGCTCCTGTATGGACGGAGCTTCCACAACGACGATCATATCGAAATGTCCGCTGACAGAATGAAGCGAGCGGACAGCCATCATGCCGCGCAATGCTGTTTCGACTTTCGGCGCGAGCTTGGGCAGGGCAGTCACTAATACGTGGGCGCGCACCAGATCCCGCTCGAATTCCGGAGCGATTCGCACCGTATAACCCTCAATAACCCCTCGCTTTTCGAGCTTCTCGATACGGCTTTGCACGGTGGTGCGAGACACTCCGAGGCGTCTTGCGAGGTCGGCTGTCGAGGCACGGGCATTTTCGCGGAGGAGTGCGATGAGGGTCAGATCGGCTTCTGTCGTCATAATGCATATTAGATACGTCAATATGTGCAAACAAACAACGTCATATCGTCGGTTTGTATGCTTCTTTTTGCATGGAACTATGCGATTCTTGCATATCCGAATTGCATTCCAAGGGGAAATTTACATGAAAGAGATCGTTGTTGTCGGTGCAGGCAAAATCGGTGCAACCATTGCCGATCTTCTCGCTTCCACAGGCGAGTATGCCGTTACCGTTGTCGACCGCTCTCAGGCGCAGCTTGATGCACTGGAATCGGGTGCAGAAGTCAAGACACAGGCACTCGATATTGAAGATGCGAAGGCTCTCGAAGCTGCTCTGACCGGCAAGTTCGCCGTATTGAGCGCTGCTCCGTTCCATCTGACGACCCGCATTGCAGAAGCTGCGGCCAAGGCAGGCGTTCACTATCTCGACCTGACTGAAGACGTGGCGAGCACGCGTCGCGTCAAGGAACTGGCCAAGGAAGCCAAGACCGCCTTCATTCCGCAGTGCGGCCTTGCTCCCGGCTTCATCTCCATCGTGGCCTATGACCTTGCGAAGCGTTTCGACAAGCTTGACAGCGTTCGTATGCGCGTAGGCGCTTTGCCGCAGTACCCTTCGAATGCTCTGAACTACAACCTGACCTGGAGCACCGACGGCGTCATCAATGAATATATCGAGCCGTGCGAAGCTATCGTGAACGGCGAACTGACCGAAGTGCCCGCTCTTGAAGAGCGCGAGGAGTTCTCGCTTGATGGCGTCACCTATGAAGCTTTCAACACTTCAGGTGGTCTCGGCACGCTCTGCGAAACGCTGGAAGGCAAGGTGCGCACGCTCAACTACCGCACCATTCGCTATCCGGGCCACGTGGCGCTGATGAAGGCGCTTCTTAACGATCTCGGACTGCGTCATCGCCGTGAAGTGCTCAAGGACATCTTTGAAAATGCCCTGCCAACCACTCTTCAGGACGTGGTAGTTATTTTCGTAACTGTTTCCGGCACCAAGAACGGCCGTCTGGTTCAGGAAACCTACGCAAACAAGGTCTACGCCGCTCCTGTTGGCAAGATCATTCGCTCGGGCATCCAGATTACGACGGCCTCGGCAATCTGCGCCGTGCTCGACATGCTCGCCAAGGGCGATCTTCCGCAGCAGGGCTTCATCCGCCAGGAAGACATCACGCTCGAAGCGTTTCTCGCGAACCGCTTTGGCAAGGCCTACGCACAGGAAGACCATTGCGCACGCATGGTTGCCTGATAGCTCCTGCCGCATGAATTGGGCCTGTTGCGCTTGTGCGCAGCAGGCCCGTTTGCGTTTTTGGTGGCGACGGTCTCTGCCCTACCAAAGTCGCAATTGAATAGGATCGCGTTTAGGCGCAAGCCCGATTCAAACTGGCGGATGGAATATGTTCGTCCGCGTGATTGTGTCCCTTTGTGCGCCCGAATTGAGTACGTTCGGGATGCGCTTTGAAGAAGTAGGAAAGTCATGTTGAAATCAGTTGTGCTGGCCGGTCTGGCCTCAGTCTTTCTCGCTTTGCCCGTTCAGGCGAAGGAATGGAAGGAAATCCGTATCGCCAGCGAAGGCGCATATCCTCCGTTCAACTATATGTCTCCAGACGGCAAGCTTGAAGGTTTCGATCTCGATATAGCGAATGCGCTTTGCGAAGCGATGGAAGCGAAATGCACGATCGTCGCCAATGACTGGGATGGCATGATCCCCGGATTGCAGGCCAGCAAGTTCGATGCAGTCATTGCTTCGATGGCCATCACCGAAGAGCGCGAAAAGCAGGTGGCCTTCACGGAACGCTATTATACGACCCCGCTTGCGGTTGTCGTGCCGAAGGACTCCGATATCACCTCGCTCGATCCATCCGCTTTCGATGGGAAGACGGTTGGCGCGCAGGCTGGAACCACGCAGGGCAACTACGCCGATGACGTCTACAGCAAGGCGGGTGCGGACGTGAAGCTCTATCCGACTGCCGATGAAGCCAATGCCGATCTTGAAAGCGGGCGTCTGGACGCCATTGCCGCAGACAAGTTCCTAGCTGCCGACTGGCTGAAAAAGCAGGGCGCCAACTGCTGCAAGTTCCTTGGCGATATTCCGGGTTCCGAAACGAAGATCGCGGTTGCCCTGCGCCAAGGGGATGACGATCTGCGCGAGCAGTTCAATGCGGCTATCAAGAAAATCCGTGACGACGGCACCTACGAAACGATCCGGAAGAAGTATTTCGATTTCGACATCTATTGATGCCAAAATTTCATCGGGCGCTCTCTTGATGTCAGGAGCGTCCGGTGCTTCAGTCTCAAAACACACAAGAGGCGGAGCATTGTCCCAAATTGATAAGGCTCCAATAATATAAATATAACAAAGAAATAAAGGGAACGACCATGCTGAAAGCCATCCTATTTGCAGGCGTCGCATCTGTCATCGCTGCTCTGCCAGCGCAGGCCAAGGAATGGAAGGAAATCCGGATCGCAAACGAAGGTGCGTATCCGCCTTTTAATTTTGTGGCCGCCGATGGTTCGCTGCAGGGCCTCGATATCGACATAGCCAATGCTCTGTGCAAGGCCATGGATGCCAAGTGCACGATTGTTGCTAACGACTGGGATGGAATGATTCCAGGGCTCAAATCGAACAAATTCGACGCAGTCATTTCGTCGATGAGCATTACGGAAGAGCGCAAAAAGGAAGTCGCGTTCACCGACAAGTATTATTCTACTCCGCTTTCTGTCATCGTGCCGAAAGACAGCACGATCACATCTCTGGATGCCGAGGCTTTCAAGGGAAAATCGGTTGGCGCCCAGGGATCGACGACGCAGGGGAATTATGCGGAGGACGTCTACGGCAAGGCAGGCGCTGATGTTAAGCTATACCCCACTGCCGATGAAGCCAATGCCGACCTGAAAAACGGGCGTCTCGATGCTGTCGTTTCAGACAAATTCCCGATTACTGACTGGATCAAGGGCGACGGCGCGGATTGTTGCAAGCTTATCGGCGATATTCCCGGCACGCGGACCGATACCGGCATTGCGCTGCGTCAGGGCGATGACGATCTGCGGGAACAGTTCAATGCGGCGATCAAGAAAATTCGCGACGATGGGACTTATGCCGCGATCATGAAGAAATATTTCGACTTCGACATCTACTGATTGCTTGTAAAAGACACAGCTCTTTGCTGTAAGCAACAACGCGCCGCCTGAAACGGCGCGTTTATTCTTTATTTTTGTGGATGCCAAAAATGCCGATTCAGCAACAAGATGTCATCGTTCTGGGTGCGGGTATTGTCGGTGTGTCCACGGCATTGCATTTGCAGGCGCGCGGTCGTTCGGTTTGCCTGATCGACAAAAGCGAACCCGGCAATGGCACCAGTTTCGGCAATGCCGGACTGATCGAGCGATCGAGCGTCATACCCTATTCCTTCCCGCAAGGTTTCTGGACACTCGTCCGCTATGGCATGAACTGCCGCTCGGACGTTCGCTACAACCCATTTTACTTACCGAAGATGGCGCGCTGGCTGTTTCAGTATTGGCGGGAATCGTCGCCAGAGCGGCTGAAGGTCGCGACGAACGCCATGCTTCCTTTGATTGAGGCGAGCGTCCGCGAGCATGATACCTTGGTGGCCCAGTCCGGCAGTGAGAAACTGATCCGGTCGCAGGGGTGGATCGAAGTCTTCCGGTCATCTTCGGCATTTGACGCAGCAGTGCGCCGTCTGCCCGATCTGCAGCGCTTCAAACTCTCCTATGACATTCTGGATGCAGCAGCGTTGCGTGAGCGAGAGACCTCGCTTGGCGATGTGGCTGGGGGCATTCACTGGCTCGATCCGAAGACCGTCGTTAACCCGGGAGGTCTGGTCAAAGCCTATGCCGATTTGTTTATCAGAAACGGTGGTGTCTTCGTTGGTGGCGATGCTGCAACCTTGGCGCCGGATGAAAACGGCTGGCAGGTAACGACGGAAGACGGCATTGCGCATGCGCGTGACGTGGTTGTGGGGCTCGGTCCGCAATCAGGCCTCGTCTTCAGGAAATTTGGCTATCCCATTCCGCTCGGCATCAAGCGCGGCCACCACCTGCATTTTACCATGAAGGATGGCTCGCGGCTCGGCCATACTGTGGTTGACGAAGAGGCGGGCTATGTCCTTGCGCCCATGGTGCAAGGCGTACGGCTGTCAACAGGCATAGAGTTCGCTTCACCTGATGCGCCCGCCAATCATATCCAACTCAGGAAAGACGAGAAGATTGCGCGCCGGCTGGTACCACAGCTGGGAGACGCCGTCGAAACGACGCCGTGGCTTGGATTGCGTCCTTGCATGCCGGACATGCGGCCCGTGATCGGTGCTGCACCGAAGCATAGGGGCCTATGGTTCAATTTCGGCCATGCTCATCATGGCCTTACGCTTGGACCTGCAACAGGGCGGCTGCTCGCAGAAATGCTCGTCGGAGAGGAACCGTTCGTCGATCCGAAACCCTATTCAGCAGAACGGTTTCTATAGTTTTGATCTAAAAATTTCGTGACAGGCTTGTCAGTGTCGGTGGAGCGGGGCTATCAATTGGCTCCACTCTCATATCGCGCAGTTGCGAACAATCGATCCGGAAAATCCAGTGAAAATGAAGCCTTTGGGCCGTACCGGCCTCACTGTCACCGAAATTTGCCTCGGCACCATGACCTGGGGCGTGCAAAATACCGAGCCGGACGCTCACGAGCAGCTAGACATTGCTCTTGATGCCGGTATCAACTTCATTGATACGGCTGAGGGATATGCCATCCCCATGAGCCCGGAAAGCTATGGCAAGACAGAGACTTATATCGGAACTTGGCTTAAGAAGACCGGAAAACGCGACAAGATTGTTCTGGCTAGCAAGATTGCCGGCGGCGGCAGGCAGAAGTGGATTCGAGATGGCGCCAGACCAAGCCGCAACAGTGTCCGGGAAGCGGTTGAAGATAGCCTGAAGCGGCTTCAGACGGACTATATCGACCTTTATCAGGTCCATTGGCCGATGCGAGCGCACTATCATTTTGGCCAGAGCTGGACCTTCGATCCTTCCACCACGAACGGCGCTGCAGAAACCGAACAGATGCACGACGTGCTGCTCGGACTCGGAGATATGGTTCGCGACGGAAAGATCAGGCACATAGGTCTTTCCAATGAGACAGCCTGGGGAACAATGCAGTGGCTTCGTCTGGCAGAACAGCATGGCCTGCCGCGCGTCGCCTCGATCCAGAATGAATACAGTCTTCTGCAGCGTCAGTTCGATTTCGACCTGGCAGAGTTGTCGCTTTGCGAAAATGTTGGACTACTTGCCTATTCGACGCTGGCAGCCGGTGTGCTGACCGGAAAATATCTGGGCGGGAAGCTGCCTGCCGGTTCACGCGCAGCCATTTCCGAAGGCGGCCTCTGGCGAAACAACGTGCACTCCGAGCCAGCCGTTCGCGCCTATATCGATGTGGCAAAGAAGCACGGTCTGGACATTGCGCAGATGGCGATTGCCTTTACACTGACACGTCCATTCATGACGTCGGCCATTATTGGCGCTACGACCATCGACCAGTTGAAGGCCGATATTGCGGCCCACCAGGTTAAGCTATCCGATGATGTTCTCAGCGACATTGAGAAAGTCTATAGACAGTATCCACGTCCGCTTTAAGTCAATGAAAAATGCATGATAGAAGCCCGCCAACTGGCGGGCTCTTTCTATCCAGCAAGATAGATTTCGTGTTTGACGATCCATTGATCGATCGGTGTCTCGCTTGATGAACTGACGATCACCATTCGGTCAAAGCGCAGATTGCGGCCAGCAAGTGACCTTCTCAGGCGAGCCATTTCCGTTTCACGCAAAGCCTTATCAGCGACGCCATAGGCAAGCGAAACATGCGGGAGGAAAGTCGTGATGTCTTTTTCTCCGGATATGCCCAGCGTGTCTTGTTTCAATGCTATTAATGCAGGTGTTTTCTGCAATGCAGCATAGAAGGAGCGGAAATAAGCCTCGGTTCCGGTCACGTCTTCGATCCGAACATCCAGAGGTTTGCGACCGGCCGCAAGACTGAGCACCAGCGGCAGCAGTTCATCTGCTGAGCGCTTCATATCAGGTATCAGTGTCGCGTGCGGTTCAAATAGGGGTGAAGCAAAGCGGCCAGCCAGTTCAGTAATAATGGATTCAAGAAATCGGAAATCATCGAGGACGGGACGCAACCAGATGGAATGGAAAGTCATTGCTGGGGCATCCTCCCAATGCCGCGGTCGTTCTTGAGTGGTCTGACGCTGTTGCGCAGAATGAGCGGTAATTCGAGCATAACCGTCCGAGGCGCCGCGTTTGGCGCAGCCTGACGCTCGTCCAGCAACCGGATGATTTCGGCGGAAAGCCGTTCTGCATTCTGATCGAATGTGGTCAGCCGATAGGCGCCCCATCGTGCCTCCGCAACATTATCAAAGCCAATGACCGAAATATCGTCGGGAATGGAGAGATTGAAGACGTCGCGCGCGCAGTCCATCAAGCCGAAAGCCATGAGATCGTTGACGCAAAAAATGCCTTCGACGCGCTCTCTTTCGCCCAGAAGCAGAGAAGCCGCGCCAAAACCTCCGTCATAATCCGTCAATTCGCCACGCTGTACGCTGATGCTCAATCCGAGGCTCTTGCCTTTGGCGATGAAGGCTTCCTCGCGCTCGACCAGATTGAGGCTGCCGACATTCGACGTTATGAGGCCTAGTTTTTTCATGCCCCGTGCCGCGAAGATTTCGACAGCCGTTTCGGCGGCAAGCCGATTGTTGATGTGAATGTGGTCGGCTCCCTCTTCTGTTCGCCCGACGAGAATAAGGGTCTGGCCGTTTCGTTGGGCAAGCTCCACAAATGACGAGGAAGGCATGCCGGAAAGAACCACCGTCGCTTCCGCACGATAACGCAGCAGTGTTTCATGCGCGGCAGAGAGGTTCTCTCCGTGTTGGCCGGTCGGAATCAATACTGGAACACTGCCGCGGGCTGCGAGCCGACGGGAGAGTGCCGCGATCTGGCGTGAACGAAAAGGGCTATCCGGGTCTGCGGCAATCATGCCGACGATACGGCTGCGATTGGCGAGGAGGCCGCGTGCGAGGTCGTTGACCTGATACCCCAGCTTTTCTGCAGCCTTCAGCACTTTCTCGCGTGTTGCAGGCGAGACGCTAGCGCCTGGCGTAAAGGTGCGGGACACGGCGGAGCGCGATACGCCAGCCTCAAGAGCGACTTCATGAGCGCTGATAAACCGCGGCATGCTGTCCGCGATTTCCTGTTCTCGCTGGGTATCATTATCTGGCATTTCATCGCCCTACTTTTGAAAGGACATCGGCCCTGAGGAAGCGCTCGACCACGAACATGAAGGCAATCGACGGCACCAGCAATATCAATGCGCTGATCGATGCGATTTGATAATTGCCGCCGGAACTTGCTGTATAAAGCAGCAGGGGCAGGGTGGAAATATCCGGAGCGCCGACGAAGTAAGTGCCGGTGAACTCGTCGAGCGATTCAAGAAAGACAAAGATCGCGCTTGCAAGGAGGCCGGGCGCGGCTATCGGCAGGGTGATGTCAAAGAATGTCTTGAGCGCTGATGCGCCCATTGAGCGAGCCGCTTCTTCGAGCTCGCGATCAATTGCTGAAAAGGCCGCCGTGGCGATCCACACCGCATAGACTAGACCGTGGGTGACATGCACCAGAACAACACCTGTAATCGTACCATTCAGACCGAATGAGTAGAACATCTGCGCAATGTTGACGTAAACGGGCAGGTTGGGAAAAGCCTGCGGTATCAGCAGCGTCAGCAGGATCAGCCCACGAAATGGCAGTTTCAATCGTGCGAGAGCATAACCGGCGGGAATGGCAAGGCCGAGTGAAACGATCACTGTCAGGGCTGCAATGATAACGCTTGTGCCAAGCGATGAGAGCGCATTGCCGCGAGGCGAAAACACATTTGCCCAGAATGAGAATCCATATTGAAGCGGCAGTGTATGCGGGAAATACCAGCGCTCAGCGACAGCCCACAGGAGCAGGTTCGCGAGCGGTCCGAAGATCGCGAATGCCAGCAGGCCAAGCAATATACCGCGCGGTATCCAGCTCCAGTCGAAGAGGTTGCTCATTCAGCGTGCTCCTTCATGGTCTGGCGGAGGTAAACCCAGGCGACGAGGCTGGTCATGAGCAGTGAAATCGTACCCAGAGCATTTGCGACACCGTAATCTCCGTAGGCGTTGATGCGGAATGCCATGTTCGCCGTGATCATCGTCGGTGATTGCGCATTGATCATCAACGGCACGGACAAAACGGACATCATGGTGACAAAGCTCAGTATCAATCCAACGAGCAATGTCTGGCGGATTTGAGGAAGCACGATCTCGATGAGAATGCGCAGCCGTCCGGCACCGAGATTACGGGCAGATTCGATTGTGCTGCGATCAATGGATGCCATAGCACCCGCCAACAGCAGTGTGACGAATGGTGTCTGTTTCCAGACGAAGGCGATGACGATACCGCGCCAGTCCAGGAAGCTCATTGCCTGTAGCGGTGTAATCGCTCCGGTTTCGATGAGCAGGTTGTTCATCAAGCCGTTCTTGGCAAGAAAGGTGCGGAGTATCTGGCCAACGACGATGAAGGGGATGAAAAGCGGCCAGCGATAGAGCCAGCGCAGAACGGTAACTGCCCGCGGGTTGGAGCCGAGTGTCAGATAGCCACCGATAGCAATAGAGAACAACGCAATCAGCAGCGAAGACAGTGTGACGATGACAAAAGTGAAGATGATGTCGCTTGAATAAAGTTCGAATGCTTTGGCGAAATTGCCGGTCCCCCATTCACCGGAAACATGGAAAGCGCCGGTAATCGCGCCGAAAAGCGGCACGATGAACAGCAATAGTACGATCGCCAGCGCGGGCGCGACAAGAAGAATACCCGTCAGTCGATGCGGCATTCGAAACCTCATGAAAGTGAGCGTAGGAGCGCTCAGACTGAAACCTCAGCCGAGCACTCCAATCGAAGTGAAGGGCTTAGTTGCCTACCTGACGTTCATACGCCTCCAGAATCGCAGTGTTATAGGGCGCGATCGGGAAAGGCTTTCCAAATTTCGCAAGGTCGTCTGGCGAAATATCGGTGAAGAGCTTGTTCCAGGTATCGCCGTCCAGCTCTGCCTTGACATGATCGGCGTCGATGCCCGGATACCAGTTGAAGCGCTTGACGATGCCTTCGGCCTGCACCTTCGGGCTTGTCGCCAACGCAACAAACTTTTCGGCCAGTTCCTTGTGCGCACTCTTTTCGGGGATCACGTAGTGCATCGGCTGTCCGGGCATGCCGGGTGCAGGGAGGACAAGTTTCATTTCCGGGGGCAGCTGTCCATTTGCCTTCCACGAATAGAACATGTCTACCCAGACCGGTCCCATCGCGATTTCGCCGCGGCTCAGCATGTCGAGCGTACCTGCGTTGCCCGGTGTCAGGGTGGCGTTCTTTGTAAAGTCCTTGAGCGAGGCAAACGCCTTGTCCCAATTCTTTGCTTCGCCCTCTTCAAATGGACCCTTCATAAGCTTGTCTGCGTCGCCGCCATAGGCATAAATCCAACCCATGACGAAGCTTACGCCTGACGCACCGCCCTTTATCCCGTTGTAGCCGAACTGTTTCGGATTTTCCTTGGCCCAGGCGACAAGCTCGTCATAGCTTTTCGGCGGGTTGGCGACGAGCGCAGGATTGTAAGCAAGAGCGGTCTGGCTGTTGAACATCGGCATGACATAACCGTCGACATCGGTGCCGAGCGCCATTTTTGCATTATCGCGGGTCACCAGCTTGCCACTGTCGATTTTGCCACGATAGTTTTCGAGGAACTTAGCCGTTACCATGGGGCCGACGAATTTCTCGTGGACGACAGCGACGTCAGTGTCCCATTTTTCCACGCCGGCCTTGGACTGGGCTTCGAAGCGCTCGAGAATCTTCTGCGAGCCGGCATCGCCGGGACCGGTTCCGACCACGCGAACGGTCGTTCCGGGATTTTCCTTCTCGAACAGCGGTCCAAGATACTGATTGATGTAATCGACCATGTTCTGGTCGCCTGCCGTGATGACAGTAAGTTCGTCGGCGGCGGCCGGTGCAGCGGTGAGGCCGATTGCCAGTGCCACGTTCAGGATAGTTCTCATGAAAGGACTCCTGTCTGAGACCGGGATTCCGGTCATACGATTGAAAGCAGATGCAGAGCATCCGGTGGTGATGTCGATCGGGAACGGTGGCTTTCACGGGCACGAGCCTGCCCGTGAAATCGAGCTTGAAACGGGTATTACCCGTATTGGTATAGGAAGGCGGTCGCGGTCTGGATGCACAGCCGTGCATTGCAAGGTTCATCAAAAATCCCGTAGTTCATTGTTCTTGGACCCTCCAAATTCAATGACAGGCGCTGACGACGGAGCGACAGCCCGCTGATTATCTGTCGAACAGAAACAGGGCATGCTCCGGTATGCGGATTTCTACATTTGCTCCAGGCCTATGGCTCTCCTGAGCGTCGACCATGACATGCCGTTCTCCCACACGGATCATGTGCCGCCAAAGGCCGCCGGGATAACTGGTTTGTTCGACCGTGCCATTCAGGACCAGTTCGGGTGTTGGAGAGTTCCAAGCGGTCCCGGACTCGGTGAGACGCGCTGCTTCGCTGCGGAAACGTGCCGATGCCAGGCCGTCGGAGAGATTGCGGCGACCTGCAGAAATAGTGCTGGCCTTGTTATTGGCTCCCGCTGCGATTTCTATGCGATCAGCCTTGATCTGGATCGGTACTTCGACCAGATTTTCCGCACCCATGAATGCGGCAACGAAATCCGATGCCGGATGATTGTAAACCTCTTCTGGTGCGCCGGCCTGAGCGATTTCACCGTTATTGAGTATGACAATCCGGTCGGCCATAACCATGGCTTCCTCCCGATCGTGCGTCACATGAACCGCAGTGATCCCAAGACGGCGCTGCAAAGCGCTGATTTCATGGCGAACCGATAGTCGGATGCGTGCATCGAGATTGGAGAGCGGCTCATCGAGAAGCAGGATATCGGGCTGAATGGCGAGTGCGCGCCCGAGGGCGACACGCTGGCGCTGCCCGCCGGAAAGGGCAGCAGGTTTGCGTTCCAGCAGCGCATCCAGCCCCAACAGGCGCGCAATGTCTTCGACGTTCTGCTTGATAGTTTGCTTCGCCACGCCACGGATGCGCAGCCCGTAACCCATATTCTGCGCGACAGTCATATGCGGCCAGAGCGCGTAGGACTGGAAGACAAGTGCCATGCCGCGCTTGTCTGGAGGCAGTCTGGTCACATCCCTTCCGTCGACCCGGATTGCGCCGCTGGACGGCATGTTGAAACCCGCAATGGCTCGCAACAAAGTTGTCTTTCCGCAGCCAGAGGAGCCAAGAAGCGCGACGAACTCGCCCTTCTTTACGGATAGGTTCACACCTTTCAGAACTTCGTTGCTGCCATAGCGAACGCGCGCATCCGCCACCTCCAAAAACGCTGGCATAAGCGTCTCCTCCCCAGGATCGCCGGCTGGTGTTATTTTTTCTGCACAGCCGTGCAAAGTGGATTGAAGCATCTTTAAGCAACCTCGACAAGCCGCAAAACTGAAATTGCGGGGGAAAAAACTGTCTCGAGTTCCATTATGGAACGCTGTTTGGTGGCTGTTTATCGGGATTTCATAACAGCTGTATGACGCAACGCTGATGACGTGGACAGCTTTGCAAAGCTGTCCACGTCGCACGCCAGCAGGTCTGACGGAGAGTTTAGGGTCGAGATCGCTGTCAGCTTTCAGTCAAGCTTCCTCTGCGCACTCCTCGAATTTGGCGATTTGCTGGGCAGAATAGGCAAACGCTGCGAGGAACATCACGGTCATCAGCAGAACGATTGTAGGGGCGGGGGCGCTGTCGACGAAGAAAGACAGATAGACGCCAAAGAAGGACGCAAAAACCGCAATCGCAACGGCGAGCAACATCATGGTGCTGAACTTTCGTATAAGCAGAAACGCAATCGCACCCGGCGCAATCAGCATGGCAATGGCCAGAATGATACCCACCGCTTTCAGAACGCCGACAATCGTCAACGAGATCAGGCAAAGCAGGCCATAATGCAGCAGGCGGACCGGCAGGCCGACTGCGCGTGCTTGTGCCGGATCGAATGCGTGTAGCAGGAAGTCCCGCCACTTGACGACAAGGATGCCAGCGGTGAGTGCTGCAATAACGGCCGTTTCGACCAGATCAGACAATGTTATGCCGAGCATGTCGCCAAACAAAATGTGGTCGAGATGTACCGTCGAGCGGATTGCAACATAAAGAACCAGACCGAGGCCGAACATGCCGGAGAATACAATCCCCATCACCGTATCCTGCTTGATACGGCTGTTTTCGGTGAGATACCCCGTTGCAAGAGCACAGGACATGCCCGCTACAAACGCTCCGAAGCCGAAAGGTATTCCGATGATGTAGGCCACGACCACACCCGGAAGAACGGAATGGCTGATCGCGTCGCCCATCAATGACCAGCCCTTGAGAACCAGGAAGCACGACAGCAATGATGTCGGGACTGCGATGAGCACTGAAATGGCCAGTGCGTAGCGCATGAATTCGAACTGAAACGGGGAGAATAGGATTTCCAGAGCGGTCATTGCTGGAACTCCCTAAGAGCTATTGCGGCCTTGCGCCGTGCTGCCAGCAGTCCGTGCTTCGGAGCAAGAAGGAACACGCTGAGAAAAACCAATGTCTGGAGCACAACGATGATGCCTCCCGTCGCGCCATCAAGAAAATAGCTCACATAGGCCCCGACCAAGCTTGTGACGGAGCCAATCGCGACAGCGATCCAGAGCAGTCGCGAGAAGCGGTCTGTCAGCAGATACGCGGTTGCACCCGGCGTTACCGCCATACAGATTACGAGGAAGGCACCGACCGTTTGCATGGCAGCGACAGTGGATGCTGACAGCAATGTGAAAAACATGATCTTCAGCAGAGCGGGCCTCAGTCCTATCGAACGCGCATGGTTCTCATCAAAGAACACCACCATCAGGTCTTTCCACTTCAAAAGAAGCAGCGACAGGGAAACGAAGCCGATAATCGCCAGCTGTAATGTATCCTCCGGGGTGATGGCGAGGATATTGCCCAGAACGACGGTTTGAACGCTGACTGCCGTCGGCCTGAGCGAGATCATGAAAAGCCCGAGCCCGAAGAATGAGGAGAAGACCTGGCCGATGATGGCGTCTTCCTTCAGCTTTGTCCTTTGGTTGAGGAAAAGCATCGCCGCCGCCGCAAGGCCACACGAGAAAAACGCGCCAATGGAGAAGGGCAGGCCGAGCATGTAAGCGCCGGCAACCCCAGGCACAATGGAATGGGAAAGGGCGTCGCCAATCAGCGACCAGCCCTTCAGCATGAGATAGGCCGAAAGAAAGGCACACACGCCACCCACCAGGGCGGAAACCCACATTGCATTGAGCATGTAATTATAGCTGAAGGGAGCAAGCAGTATTGTCATTGTCTTTGGTTCCCTTTGCTGACAAGGGAGGCGTCATTCTCACAAATGACGAACGGGCGCTCATCGTCTGTGATCACGGTGATCGCAGCGCGGCTCGAGCGATCACTCATGTCAAGGGCGAGATGGCGGAGTACGCCCCCGAATGTTCTTTCCAGATTTGCCTGTGTAAAGACATCAGCCGTCAGTCCATAGTCAAGAACCGTGCGTTTCAGCAGTACCGTTCTGTCGCAGAATTCGGGAACACTGCCGAGATTGTGTGTCGATACCAGCATGACGTGCCCCTCGTCACGAAGACCGCGAAGAAGAACGGTGATCGCTTGTTCGGTCTTGACGTCCACGCCGGTGAAGGGTTCGTCAAGAAGAATTACCCGCCCATCCTGGGCCAGCGCTCGCGCGAGAAATACCCGTTTCTTTTGTCCGCCGGAAAGCTCACCGATCTGCCGATGGCGAAACTCGAGCATGTTCACCCGGGCAAGGGCATTTTCTACTGCTTCCCTGTCGGCCCGGCGGGGAATGCGCAGCATGCCCATGTGGCCGTAGCGCCCCATCATGACGACATCTTCAACGAGAACCGGGAAATTCCAGTCGACATCTTCGGTCTGCGGTACATAGGCCACCAGATTGCGCTTCAATGCAGCTTCGACCGGCATACCAAGTATGGATATTTCGCCTTTGGCGAATTTTACAAACCCCATGATCGCCTTGAACAGGGTCGATTTTCCAGAGCCGTTAACGCCTACGAGCGCCGTAATTGTTCCGGTCGGAATAGCAAAACTGGCACTATGCAGAGCCGTGTGGCCATTCGGGTAAGTGACGGTCGCGTCTTTTACACTAATTCCGCCTTCCGGCGCGGAGTGAAGTACTTTCTCAATATCTACGGACAAATTCATTGCTTAAGTCCATTAGCGATGGTGCGCGAGGTAACTTTCAGCAGATCAATATATGTCGGCACGGGACCATCCGGTTCAGAAAGTGAATCGACATAGAGAACTCCGGCATATTTTGCACCGGTTTCGCGGGCTACTTGCTTCGCAGGGGCGGGGGACACAGTGCTCTCCGAAAATACGGCAGAGATGCTGTTTTTACGCACCCCATCAATCACTTTGCGAACCTGCTGGGGCGTGCCCTGTTGGTCTGCGTTGATTGGCCAGAGATAGAGTTCCTTCAGGTTGAAATCCCGCGCGAGATAGGAAAAAGCGCCCTCGCTCGAAACCAGCCAGCGCTTTTCCACTGGGATTGCCTCCATCTCTGCCCGGATCGGATCGATAGCGGCCTTGATCTTTGCCTTGTAGGCTTCGGCGTTTGATGTGTAGGTAGCAGCATTGGCCGGATCGCTTTTGACAAAGGCGTCCCGAATATTGTCGACATAGATCAGCGCGGCATTCGGGGACATCCATGCATGGGGATTCGGCTTGCCGCTGTAAGGTCCTTCGGAGATATCGATTGGCTCCACGCCGTTGGATACAACTGCTTGTGGAACATCCTTGAGACGCGAAAAGAATTTTTCGAACCATAGTTCCAGCCCCAATCCGTTCCAGAAGACTAGTTTTGCATCCTGTGCTTTTACCAGATCACCGGGCGTTGGCTGGTAATTGTGAATCTCGGCGCCTGGCTTGGTAATCGATTCCACGACAGCTGCATCGCCCGCAACATTCTGCGCAATGTCGGCAATAACGGTAAATGTCGTCACGGCCTTGAATTTCTCCGCCAAGGTACCGCTTGTGCTTGTGCAGAGAAGAGTTGCGCTCAAGAGGCCAAGTGAAGTTATTCGTAAAACACGGTGCCGCATATTCAACTCCTTGTTGCTAATAATTTGCAATTGCATAAAAGATTGACGATCGAACGACAAGTGCTATTGCGAATTATTTGCATTAATGATTGCATTTAACGTTTAAGATTCCGATTGCAAAACTCTTTTACTGCACGTATAGATTGCACGCATCATAATTGGTTGTGTTGTTAAGATGTTCCTTTGTTGCCGGGAGAGGCGAGGGCGCACAGTCGTCTGATGACCCGGATTTATTCTCAATTCTTAGATCGGATGAACGGGGCGAGGATGAGCTAAGTGATTGACTTATTGTTGATTATTTCAGGGGGCCAGAGCTGAAGAATGCTTGTATATGAACCACATATGAGTGGAACCAAATGGGGATTAACCTGCGCCACCACTCAGGTCGGACCAGTCAACTATCACGGTAACGGGACGACTTTCCTCGTTTTGAGAGAACATGTTGTCAATTTAAGGTGGTATTGTTTTCAGCAGACTGGCGAAAATACCAATTGCGCGGCTGGTACTGTTTTTATCATCCCGGATTCTGTGAAGCTGTCAATCTGCTGGCCCGAACCCATAGAAATATTGACAGGGCAGTTTGATGGGCATCTTCTTCGAGATGTTTCTTTTGATAATATTTTAAACCATGAGATCAACAACTTGGGAAACGTTATAAAGTTCCTGTGCAAGGATTGCTTGCCGATATCGAATATGATCTGGGACGAGATTCGCTTGCGGGGCGGGCAGGACGAATCTTATCTGCGTGCGCTTGGCTTGGTTCTTATGCATACGATAGTTCGCAGTGCGCCAGATGGTCAGGCTACCACCGACAGCAAAACCGGACTTAACAAACCGGCGTGCCATCGAATAGAAACTTACCTAACCCAAAACTTTCGTAAGCCACTTTCTGTCCCGGATATGGCCGCAGTGCTGGGGATTTCAGCCAGCCATTTTTCAACATGCTTTCGAAATAGTTTTGGACAGACACCTCATCAATATCTGATGAACTTAAGGCTTGATGAGGCCGAGCGGCTGCTTAAAAAGACGCCCATGTCGATAAGAGAAATTGCGGATCACTTGAATTTTTCGAGCCAGAGCCATCTCACGACCGCTCTGCGAAAGCATCGACTGTTGACGCCGGGTGAACTGCGCAAATAGGCCTCAAATGATTTCCCGGTCGCTGTCTCCTTGGTGCTTGCTTCGGCTTGATATCGGGGCAGCTGACGCGTCTGCCGGCTTCCGCTTCAGCCATTTACGCCAGATGTGAATTTCACTTCGGCGGCGCCAGCGACGGACGCGATGAGAATCGTGGGAAAGAACGATAAATCCGAGGGGAAGCATCCAGAAACCTAGAATTGGAAGAAAGCCAAGTGAGCCGCCGACGACGAGTGAGCCGCCAAGCATACGACGCATCATGACTGATTGGGGCATCGGGATTCGCCGACCAAGAATCACAATGGCCTTTCTTCGGGGTGTTTCGGCATATTCATCACTCACAGGGACATCTCATAGGCTGATATGTTACAATTCACAGGCAGAAACCTCCCAGAGAATATAGGGTTTCGAAGGCAGAATGCAAAAAGATGAAAAAAATGGATTTAGCCCTTTGCAAACGCGAAATCCTTTTGCTATATGCCACCTCGCTGACGCAACGAGCACCTGTTCCCCGGTAGCTCAGCGGTAGAGCAACCGGCTGTTAACCGGTTGGTCGCTGGTTCGAATCCGGCCCGGGGAGCCAGCTACTTCTTGTAAGTAGTTGTCTTAGTTAGCGAAATCGATTTCGCGATAAATTCTTCCCCTCTTTCCTTCCCCGCTTTTGAAACCTTCGTTCGTGAACGATGCAGGGCAGGGCGTTCACACTTATCATGACAATCGAATCAGTGCCCATCGCGGCGCTGCGGCAAAGGTGTACGACCCGACGGTGGCCGCGATGGGCTTGCCTGCCAAAGCAGGATGCTCCTCGTGTTTTGGTTTCCTCGCCTTGGTGAGAGGTGAGGGTGGCGGGCCCGGAGGGACTCCGACCCCTTGACTGGGGGTCAAGGAGGCGATGGCGATCCCGGCAGGATTCGAACCTGCGACCTACGGCTTAGAAGGCCGGTGCTCTATCCAACTGAGCTACGGGACCAGATTCATTAGGACGGTCGCTGGTTGCGCCGAAGCGTAAGGAACTCCGTTTCAAGCTGGTCATGCGCCTTGTCGAGCTCTTGAATTTTGTCTGCAAGGATACGGATCAGATAAGGGTAGGCACGCTCGCATAATTTTCGGTCGCCCATGTCCAGATAGACCAGTGTATCGGCTAGGGCTCTAACCTCTGACACGTTATTGCTTACGTCGTAGAATATCGTCTGATCGGCGGTCATGCTGCACCTGCCTTGTCGGCATCAAACTCGGCGCGGATGCCAGCAAGAATTTCCTCAGCAAGCGCATTCACCTGATTTGTCGCATTGCGGAGCGTGTAGTTTGCAATCCGGATCTCGTCAGCGAACTGGGGATACATTTTCGCAATCGATGGTAGGAGGCGCTCGGTCGCAAGGTCAGCGACTTCAACCGCATTCTTGGCATCCCACATAGCGCTCTCAAGGTCGCCATAGGTCGGTCTGGGCATGGCTTCGCCGTTGGCCGGCGCGTTGGTGCGTGGCATTGTGGTCTCCTCGATTTTCAGATTAAGCGGTCAGCTAGCTCGGTTTATGCGGCCACCAGGTAGTGCTGGCCATGAACATCGACGACCATGTCAAGGTCGTGGGCAACGTCTTCGGCTTGCATGATCAGTTTGAATGCGGCGTGTTTGGAAATTTCGCGGTAGACTTCGCCATCAATTTTTACGTCGAAGGCATAGACCTTGCAGTTATGGTCAAAGCGCTTCGAGACGTTGATTTTCATGATGCCGGTCATTTGCGTCAATCCTCTGTAACAATTTGGTAACTTTAATCCGCAAATGCGTTTGATTTGCTACCCTGTAATAACTATCTATTACACAGGACCTACGGTGTCAACACCGTGTAACAACTTTTTTTTACAGGGTATTAACTGTGACGCCTGCGCAACTCCGAATGGCTAGATCCGCTTTGAAAATTGGCGTTAGAGACTTAGCCGAATTGGCCGATGTTACGACCGCAACAATCACTCGTTATGAAAATGAGCGTGGCGGAATCAATCAAGCTACCGAAGTGAAGCTTCGCTCCGCCCTAGAAAAGGCAGGCATCGAGTTTCTCGGGGAAACCGGCGTCGGGATGATTGTGCGGGACTGATATCCCCCTTCCGGGGCACGGCTTGCCTATGCTATGGAAGCCTTGTTCAACCGGGGGATATCCATGGGGAGAAGGCTGAAGGCAATTATAGTCCTTGCCGCAATTATCGGCGCAGCATGGTTTTATAGTGAGGTGAATAAGAGCAAAGACCCCAACGCATGTGGTTCAAAGACCATGGCCTTCGTGATCTCTCAGGAATTCGTAAAGAAGCGCCTCAAAGCACCCGCCGCAGCCTCATTCCCATGGGGCACGAATTCTGACGGTGTGAGCGTGGTTGAGCGCGATAGGTGCAAATACACCGTAAATGCCTACGTGGATGCTGAAAACTCGTTCGGAGCGAAATTGAGAACTCAATACCGCGCTGATGTGACTTATATGCCTGAAGGTAATACCTGGCAGCTTGACGACATATCTATGTAGCTTCAGGACCACGCGATAGATGAGTTCCGCAATCGGGTGGAACTGGATTGCTTTAAAGCGACCAACTAACTCACCGCCAGAAGCCGCCCAAAAGCAACTTCCCAGAGGTTGAATAAGATGACACCAAGAAAGCGGCCAATGCGCGCAAGCTTTCGCGACATGTGCGTAAACCGGTCACTAATGTCAATTCTCTAACGCCCACGCAACACTAGGACGCCTCCCCGGAGTCAGCGCAGCGAATTCATTCAAAAAACTACTCATCATTGCGAGACCCGGAATGGGTGGGGACTGCCTCACGCATGGCGTGTGTGCGACATAAGAAATTTCCCCATGTCGCCCAGATCGTTCGTTTGGAAGACGCTAATTATCGGCTGCCAAAGTGAACGACTGTCAAATCTGACTCCCTCCGGCCGGTGGCTTTTGTTTGTGCAGTATAGCGGTATTGACAACCCCCAATTATGGATAGCCCATTAGTAAACTGCACTCAACTCTTTCTTTCGTATCATGTTAATCATGTCCAATGAGTTCCAGCGAACGAACCACGGCGATGCTTCAAATTCGGCGAGGTCAGCATTAAGCCCTGCCAGGTTTTTATTTGGTAGGCTACAAACACTACGAAGATCCGACAAAAGCTGCAGGCGCCAATTCGCGTCTAGATATGGACACGCCAGAACATCGAGGACTAGGTGTGCGTCGTGGGCCGATCGCTTTACATTCACACACCCATTCAGGATGCGAGCTATTCGCTGTTCAATTTGGCTGCGCAGATTTGAAAACTCATTCTTGTCTTTTATATAAAAAAGGCACGAGACAATAGAAAAATATTCCAGATGATCTACGTCTACGACATTATCAAGCAGCCAGCTCTCTGTTACTGAATTACCAGAGCCAAGCTCAAAAGAAGCGATAAGGACATTCAAAACTTCCACCGGAATCTTTGATCTCGCCGACGATCGTTTTAGCGAGTTATTGCTCTTAATAAAATCGTTGACCCATTCATGCACTCTCCCTGCAACCATCTTTAAGTCTTCCGAGAAATTATCTCGTATAAACCTCATAGATAATATCATAGATCTACTTACATTGTAAGACGAGGCGACGGTTGGATTTACTGTGTAAAAGAAAAAAACCAACTCTAATAAAACTAATATAACATCTCTATACAAGGGAATTACATCGTTATCTATATCTCGAACGCCGTCAAAGTCTCGAATGAGCCTTTCAATTCTTTTCGACAAACTTGCTATCACATAATTAGCCACCATGTCATAGCTCACATCTTCTTCAAAGCAGCAGCTTTTGATAGATGAAATGAAGGACTTTACATAGGCTTTCGTTCGGAAGATGCGCTTCGGCGACAGCAGATTCGGGCCACGCACTTCGACTATCGTCTCAAAAAGCCGGGCAAGCCGAACCTTTGTTGCCTGGACGATATGAGACTTTGGAGTAAGAAACGGGCGCGTAAAATGCTGAAGCTTTTGCTCATTCAAGTGGAGGTTAAACTGCGAAAGGCAGTGCGATACGATAGTTGTTAACTTCCGTTGCGTTTCCTCTGATTTACAGAATACAATATAATCATCGACGTACCGTTTACATTCGAAGTCCCGACCAAATAATATGCCTTCTCTCTTAGCTTCGATAAGGATATCTAAATCCACTCTCTGCAGTATTATTTCTGCAAATACTCTGCTTATCTCAGGCCCTATGCAAATACCGTTTGTTTCATTGTAGTTCGATTTCTGCATCAATTTATCAAAGTCATTACCGAATGACGATGCAGAAGTATTCTCTTTCGAGTTTTCCGCGCTTTTTACTGCCCAGCTTAGGCTATGAGAGTAGATGCTATCGAAGCACTTTGAAATATCCATCAATGACATTAACGGATATTTCTTCTCCAGGCGAACGAAAGCAGAGGAAGCATAAAATTTATATAAGCGATCAAAGCCAGCATAGGCAAAATAAGAAGCTGGATTTCTAACAAATTTATCTACGTCTGTAGTATCGATTTTATTGTTGCGATACTTGTTAGCATCAGCAATTGGAGTGGCGAAAAAGAATGAACTACCGACTTTACGAGGGTGCCTGATAGAAAAAGGGCTTAGAGAAGAAAAGTAAGATATTAGGGAGTCGTATTTTCTATAAAAATCGGCCATTGAAATTTGTGACGCGGGATGTATTAGACTAAGCCTGCGCACCGATGTATTGTCCTTCGTCACCGTGTATCTATACGGTATAGTATATCTTGAGCTGTTATCATTAATTAGATAATCTATAATTTTTGCATTATCTCCATTAAAACGACCTGGATTAGACAGGTTCATGTACAACCCATCATTTGAAACTATTAAAGGAACTTCGTAAGGTGAAGTATCCGTTAATACACTTCGAAGATAATCACTTCTCTTTAGATTTCCCTTTATATACTTTTGTTTACTCATATTTCCAGCACTCAACTAGTTCTGCAAGGCGAGCAGCATTGAAATGATAATGCGTCCGGCTCCTATAAGACTCGCTAAAACTATATTTTAGAAGCCTTCGGCGCTGTTGGGAACTTAGACGCGCAAAAACCTTCCTACAAATATTGCCGTCTCTGGATAGAAGGAGCCGCTTAAGAAAGAGGTCTAACTCGGCTGGCCCCTTTGCAGTGTCGAGCGAGAGCTGACTGTAGTTGTAGTATATGCCGACTTTTCTCCTAAAACTTCGAGCGTGATCATAAATATGGTAATTACCAGTTATAAGTCGAAAACGGTCTTCCAAATCTTGAAAAGACCCTCCTCTCATAAAATCTATGAGAGATAGAATTACTCTACTCTTAATTTTTGAAATTTTCCTTTCGGATATATCTACGTCTACTTTGCGTGTGAACTTGTTATCGGCATCTCGGTATTTTTTTGAAATGGAAAAACTGTATCCTAAGAAGTCGAAGCATCCATCCAATGTGGGCGGGTTTGATTTGCCCCTAACAGGCACCCCTTTGGTCTTTTTCGGATTTAATCGCAGCCCTACGGGCAAAAAATCGGCGACGGTGCGCAGGAACCCAGCTTGATCGTTTTCCCCTGTCGTGAGGACGATCATATCATCAACATAGCGGGCAAAGTAGTAAACACTCGGAAGACTGGCGATTTGCCGGTCAAAATCCCTCATAGTGTATTCAGACAACGTAGCACTCAGTGAAAGACCAGGGGGAAGGCCAGGAATATTTTGGGAGGCAAGGGCACGGGAAAACGATTGCCAGACCGAATAGGATGTCGGCGGAAAGCGGCTATCTGAGCAAAGGCGACCATCAAGATACTCCCTGTCAATTGAAGGGTAAAAGTTTTTAATGTCGATTTTGAAAACATCAAAATCTTCTCCTTCCCCGAGCAACGCTATAAGGGCTTTAACAATCTCATCTCTGTTTGCTTGACTAACTTTAGTTAGGACCTTGATATTTCTAGAGAGTTTCCGGAGGGCAAGCTCTTTTGACAAGGAGCCGAACTGATAGAGATCACGGCCTCTGACGTTTGATTTTTCCAACAGCAGACTGTTAAAACCGGCCTCAGCGTGCCGTTCTGCGTCCGCAAGTATCTGTGCTCGGGTTGCAGGATTAGCCAACGCCGGCATCAAGGCGAAATCGCTCTTCGAGAATTCACGATTTAGACTTTTGCTGCTGAAGCTGAAATCATACATCTGTGGTACATTAGTGGAAATATATTTATCCAAGTGATTCGATAGATAGTTTATCGCACTCTTGGACAAAGAACAGTAAGTTTGCCCCTTCTAATCCGCGGTTCTGGCGGATTACTGATTGCAGCGTCTAGCGGACTAGCTAAGTCGGTGAGTATGGTTCCCGCCACTCGCAGCGCCATCGCGATGCTATCGGTGAACTTCAAAAGATCTTCGGTTGATGCGCCAAGATTCTTCTGGACCAAGGAAACACGGCCATATAGTTCAACCAACGTTTCCAGAGGCGCAGCGTTCTTTGTGGCACTTTGAAACAGGCGATCATAGACATCATCAAGCTGCTGCCCGGCGAGGTCAGAGGTGGTTCGGGAAATTTGAACAGCTTGGATAAGTGGAATTTCTGCCTGACTTCGGCTTAGATGCCGATAACAGGAGATACCCATGACGAGAAGACCACGCCGGAACCATAGCCCGGCTTTCAAGGCAAAAGTTGCGCTCGCTGCAATCAGAGGCGAGCAGACGCTTGTGGAATTATCCCAGCAATTCGACGTGCATGCGAACCAGATCAAGCAATGGAAGGATCAGCTTCTTGAGGGGGCGACCGGTGTTTTCGGCGACGAGACCAAGGCGGAACCAGCAGGGCCTACCGTCGACGTCAAAACGCTTCACGCCAAGATCGGCGAGCTAACTCTGGAGAATGATTTTTTATCCGGTGCGCTCAGCAAGGCGGGATTGCTGAGCGGAAAGAAATGATCGACCGTGAGCACAAACTATCGATCTCACGGCAGGCGAAGCTTCTCGGCTTCAGCCGTGGCAGCGTCTATTATTCTCCGCGCCGGTATCGGATGGCGATCTGGCACTGATGCGCCGGATCGATGAATTGCATCTGGAATATCCATTCGCGGGCAGTCGAATGTTGCAGGGGCTTTTGAAGGGAGAAGGGCTTGAGGTTGGACGGCTGCATGTCGCCACGCTGATGAAGAAGATGGGCATTGAGGCGATCTACCGCCGCCCCTACACTTCGAAGCCCGCACCGGGACACAAGATTTATCCCTATCTCCTGCGCAAGCTGGCGGTCACCAGGCCCAATCAGGTCTGGGCCATGGACCTGACCTACATCCCCATGGCGCGTGGTTTTGTCTATCTGTGCGCCGTTGTCGATTGGTTCAGTCGCCGGGTTCTGTCCTGGCGGTTGTCGATTACAATGGAGGTGGACTTCTGCATTGAAGCGGTCGAGGAGGCGCTTGCTCGTTACGGCAGACCCGACATCTTCAACACGGATCAGGGTTCGCAGTTCACGGCCATTGACTTCACTGCGGTGCTGAAGAAGGCCGGGATTGCCATCTCGATGGATGGCAAGGGCGCTTGGCGCGACAATGTCTTCGTCGAGCGGCTATGGCGGTCGATCAAATATGAGGAGGTCTATCTCCACGCCTACAAAACCGTATCCGAAGCGCGAGCTGGCATCGGCCGATATCTGACCTTTTACAATAGCCGACGCCCACATTCATCGCTTGACCGGCAGACACCGGATCAGGCTTACTTTAACGCGCTGACACCAATGATGGTGGCGGCATAATCGAGGCGGAAATCCACTTAACAAAACGCTCGAAACTGTTCAGACAAACCGAGCCATCTCTGTCTGCCACCTTCAATGCGTTCTCGATACGGATGGCGCCGTCAATCAGGTTTGTGGCACCTGCTATAGAAACCCCGACACCAAGAGCACCGAGTGCATTTTTACCGAAGTTTCCTATGCCAGCAAACGAAGCATTTACGTTCTTCATCGCCTTGCGAGCTCGATTTTCAATGTCTCGCATACGGCGGTTGGTTACGTTGTTCGCTTTGTCGAGCGCCCGCTGGTATTGCCGCATTTCGACCGAAAGCTGGACGACGAGTTTTTCGAGATCAGTTGCCATCGGCACAACCTCGCTCGTAGTCGAACACGCGAAGCACAGCTTCCGCGCTGTCCTTGCGCCCGGTGTGTGCACCCCAAAGAGCCAGACCGACAACGATCAGGCTTTCGGCGACAGCCTCGGGGTCTAAATTTTCCGACAGCGATTTCGCAACGTCGAATGCAACGGCATGTGCCGATTTAAAATCGTCCATTGAGTTTCCCAAGAAAAAACCCGCTCGAAGCGGGCGTTATTGTGAAAGATGACGGTAGATGGCCACGGCGTACGGCAGGTATTGCCAGCGGATTCCGCGATCCTGTGGGTGAAAGCAACAGGGCGGACAATACGGCAGCTTCAAAGCACCCGCCTCATGCAGCAGATCGTGCAAACGCCAGTGCTCGCGCCATCCACCACCTTCGATTGGTTCGCTCGCGATATAAGCCTCGAAAGCCTCGCGGATTTCAGGTGTGATCTCGAAATCGATGCGGTCAGAGCGTCGATTATGTCGTTTCCGAACTGGCATCAGGGCAGCCCAAACTCTCGCGCGCCCCAACAATCCGGGCCGTGCGTATCGACGACCTGACGGCCCACTGCCTGCCAAGCCTTTTCAGTCAGTTCGCGCGACGGCGGCTCATGATCGACGGTGACCCCAGAGTGGTGAAGGTCTGAAAACATGTCGATGCCCGTGCCGAGAAATTCCCCCCAGTCGTCAAACAGGAACGCCGTGCGCCGTCTATCGGCCTTACGACGAACCGGCATCAGCGGCGGTTCCCATAATCGGCGGTTCTCGGCACGCGCGGCGTTTCTGGCGATTCCACACCATCAAGGGCAAGCTCGCGAATGAGCCGTGCAAAGCCGATGCGGGAGTCACGCTCGATTGCGACTTCTGGCCGGGCTTTCGGCTGGTCGAAACGATCAAGATACGTCAGCCCTTGCGCGTCGATGACTTCGCGGGCAGCAACGGCTCGGTCCCATGCCTCGGCAGCAAGAGTGAGTAGTTTGATATGATGCGGCTCCAAATCGAAGTCGTCTGTTACAGATTTGAACCAAGTTTGCGTCGGTTTTCGCAGGTGTTTTGGCGGTTTGACCGCCGAATTTGTAGGGTTTTTGGACATTGCGCCTCCAATTTTTATTTGAACCGGGGCAGCACGCGTGAAAAGGAAGGGCCCACACCGGTCCTAGGAAAAACGGATTCCAGACTTGTATTAGTCCCCGTGGGGTAGAGTCAGGGGGCCCCGAATACGCGTTCAGCCTCGGCCATCACGGCGGGGTCAATCTTCCGCACCGATGTTGCGCGAGGGCTATTGCGGCCGTCCGGCACGGCATCATAGCGGACGGTATCGCCGGCCTTTGGTGTGTCGCCGTCGATGGCAGAGCGATGGAAGAAAACGTTGCAAGGCTCGGCAGCGATGAAGCCGTAGCCATGATTGAAAAGCATAACCCTACCCGTCGGCATGTTCGTCCAGACGCTTTAGATGGGTCGCGATCATCTTGTCTTTAAACATTCCGACCTTGTACGAATACACCGCACCAACTTCTGGCTCTTCGCCCGCGAATTGGAATGCGGTGATATGGACGAACATGTCTGAACCGTTGTCAGTTGTGAGAAAGCCATAGCCGTTACGCCATGCTTTTAGTCTGCCTACAGGCATTGATATCTCCATTCTTGAAAAGGAAGAGCCGCTGGCTGCGCGCTCGAAAGCGGGGGACTCCAGCCAGCGGCGTGCCCGTGTTGTGAAGCGCTCTCAGGAGGCGGCGCCACGCTTCAAAACTTACCGATTGGGCAGGCCGGACATTCACGGCGCCAGAACGTGATTAGGCTTCGAACTGACCGGTAACGATGCTTTCCGGACGATACACGGCAAGAGCCAGGCGCTCTTCGATACGAGCAGTCGCCATGTTCTTTTCGAAGTCGTCCGTGTTCTCCGTCGAGATTTCGAAGATGACCTGCTGGCGATCGAAAAGCTGGGCAGCCGTATCGAGCGCACCAACGAGGAACTGACCTGCTGGCATGGCAGTAGTGTCAACGATAGGCAAACGCCAAACTCGGCCATGACCGCCTTCGACGGGATCGACAATGATGTAATTGCCGCCGGCGTCCTTAGTCAGTTCAAGGTCGGCCAGATCATCCGGGTTCAGCGCCTCGCAAACTGGTATGGCCGGCTCGTTATCATTGGCCGCTTTCGGCCTTTCGCGCGGTTTCCATCCTCGTGGCTCTGGCTGCGGTAGCCATTATAGTCTGGTATTTCCGTGTCCCGAAAGCTGTTGCGCTTGATCTCGCGATAGATCGTCGAGCGATGACGACCCATCAGCCGAGCTATATCGCCGAGAGGGACTTTGAGCTGTTTA